>Ga0257110_1000932_pt1 | contig 13688 bp, 11 predicted proteins | sample LP_taG_7_FD_190184 | JGI IMG/M metagenome (GOLD analysis project Ga0257110, IMG submission 190184) | Marine microbial communities from Northeast Subartic Pacific Ocean, Canada - LP_J_2015_P26_10m | ecosystem: Environmental > Aquatic > Marine > Oceanic | place: Canada: Northeast Subartic Pacific...
GCTCTCGCTCGCGCTCGACTCGGCGGCCCGAGTCGGCGGGGGCGCGACGGCCTTCTCCTGGAACGACCAGACGTCGCAGGCCTCGGGCGCCTTCTCCTCGACGACCGGGCCGTCGGGCTCGGCCTCGCGCTTCGCCTCGTACAGCCTCGCGAGCGCGGCCGCGTATTTCCCCGCGCGCTTGAGCTCGACGGCCTCCACGATGAGCCGGGCGGCCGCGTCCTCGGGCGTCTCCGCCGGGCGCGCGGCGCGGCGCCCGCCGTCGAAGCTGACGACCTCGTCCCAGCGCGACGTGTCCTCGCGGCGCCGCTTCTTGAGCTGGCGCCGCAGCGCCGCCTTGGGCGTGTCCAAGAGCGACGGCGCGGCGAGCTTCGACGACGCCGGATGCGTGCGCGGGCTCGCGGGGAGGTCCAGGAACGCCGCGAGCCGCGCCACGGCCTCGTCGCCGGCGCCCGCGTCCCCCGCGTCGCGCGCCGCAGCGGCCTCGCGCCCGCGGCAGCACGACAGGCGGCGGCAGCGGAAGCCCAGCGCGGCGGCGACGACGATGACGGCGGCGAGGCATTCGACGCAGGGCTTCGCCACGGCCCGCGGGCAGCGCATCGTTGCGAACTTCCTAAACCCACAGCATCATTGTCACGACGTTTGCAGCAGCCCCGCCAAAGATCCCCGCCAAAGCTGCAGGCATCGACAACCTCATTATAATTTAAATTCTCTCGTATCATGCTCGCGCGCGGACACACAAAGCTCACTGGGCCGGGTCGGCGGCGGCGTCGGCGTCCGCCTCGGCGGGTGGCGCCGGCGGCGGGTCGTCCGCGGGCGGCGCGTCGCCGCCGCCGTCGCGCGGCGCGGCCGCGGGCGCGGGCGCGGCGGGCACGACGCCGACGACGACGGGCGCCGTGCCCGGGTGGGCGCGGACGACGCCCACCGTCTCGGCGACCTGGGCGACGGGCGGCGGCGCGCCGCCCGCCGGGGCCTTGGCCGCGGTCGGCGCGGGATCCGCGGCGACGACGACGCCGCCGTCGCGGAGCGTCGCGCCCGGCGAGCCGCCGCCGAGGGACGGCGGCGGGCGCGGGCTCGGGCTCGCGGCGGTCCGCGCGCGGATGACCTGGTCGAGCTGGCCCTCGACCTGGGGCAGCGCGGCGCCGTAGGCCGCCGAGTCCGCGCGGAGCCGCGCGGCGCAGACGGCCTTGAGGCGGTCCGCCTGGGGCGCGCTGAGCATGACCTGGCCGAGCATCATGGAGATGAGCTGGGGCTGGAGCTTGGGGAAGACCGTCGGGTTCGCGAGCACCGCCGCGAGCTGGTCGAAGTCGCCGTCGGCGATGGCCCGGAGGTCCTCGTGGCGCACGGCGTAGGGCTGGGGCCGCCCGCCCCCAAAGTGGGCCAGGGCCCGCGCGTCGGGCCCGCGGGGCGCGCCGGCCTTGGGCGGCGCCGGGCCGTGGGGGCAGACCATGCCGTCGAGCTTCGCCGTCTGGATGTAGCGCTTCATCGCGGACGAGTTCCAGCGGTTCTTGATGGCGTTCTCGGACCGCCCCGGTAAAGCCTTGGCGATCTCGCACCAGCGGTTGCCGTACTGCTGCTGGAGGTCGAAGAGCGTCCGGTTCTCGTGCGGCTCCCACTCGCCCTTTTTTATCGTCGGGTCGAGGTGGTTGAACCACCGCTCGCGGCACTGCTTGCCCAGGCGCCCCTTGAGGATCTTGGCGATCTCCGCCCACTTGACGACGCCCTCGTTGGACTCGCTCTGCATCTTCATCACGTTCGACTTGACGACCTCGTCCTCCTCGGCCGACCACGGGCCCTTGTTCAGGCCCGGCTTGATGACCTTGGTCCAGCGGTGCAGGCACTGGATGTCAGTGCGCACGCTCCCCAGCAGCTCGGCCACGCGCTTCCACTTCTTCGCGCCGTTCTCCTCGACGATCTGCAGCAGCCGCTTGTCCTCCTCGTCGCTCCACTTGCCTCCGATCGACGGCTTCCGCGGCCGCGCGCGCTTGTCCTCCCCGGAGTTCACGGCCTGCATGAGCCCCGCCATGCCGCCGCCGGGCTCCATGTACATGACCGGGGGCGCGCCCTCGGCCGGCGGCGCCGCCGGCATCTCCATTTTTTGTGCCTTGAAAAGCGCTTCGGGACGCGAAGCCGAAAAGCGGAACACGTCCGGCGACGCACAGCGCTGCCGGGTCGCGGAACCTGGGGCTGGCGCTGGTTGCGCGGCGCTGGCGGCGACGCTGGCGAGCGCGCTCCCCGGCGCGTCGAAGGCGGTTCGGGTGGTGGTCCCCGAGACGACGTCCGGCAAGCGATCCGGTGGGGTGAGAGGCAACGCTGAACCGCGATTCGGCAAAATCGGCAACATGAAAACGTTTCCGTGGGTTGCATCGACTGCGTAGTTTTTTTATCATCATCACCAACGACGCCGCCGCCGCGGTGCTAGAGACGTCGCACCCTTGCGCAGCGAAGCGGTGGTGACGCAAACGCAAAGCGACGCCGCCGCGGGAATTGGCAAAATTTGGTGGCGGGCGCTCTGCATGGCCTCCTTGGCGGCGGCCCTGGCGCCGCCGCCGGTGCGCATCGGCTACGTGACGGACGTCGAGGGCAACCTCGACTACTTCCGCCGCTACGTGCGCGCGTCGGGCGTGCTGCGCTTCGACGACGACGCGGAGACGGTGCTGCGCTTCGCGGACGACGGCTGCCGGTTCGTCTTCGGCGGCGACGCCGTCGACAAGGGCGACGGCGACGTGCGCCTCTGCCGCATGCTCGCGGACCTGAGCGACCGCTACGGCCGGGACCGCGTCGCCCTGCTCGTCGGCAACCGCGACCTGAACAAGCTCCGCTACACGGCGGAGCTGTCGCCGGAGGCGCTCGCGACGCCGCCGGAGGCCGTGCCCGGGCCGCACTGGGACGACGCCGCGCCCCGGCTCGCGGACTACCTGAAATCGAAGCGCCTCGACGACTCGCGGGCGAACCGGCTCCGGTGGATGCTCGAGCACACGCTCGGCTGCCCCGGGACCTTCGAGTTCCGCAGGGCGGAGCTCGCGACGCTCCGGAACGAGGAACACGTAACGGACGACGACGTCGTCGACTCGTGCGTCGGCGAAGTGCTCCCCGGCGGCGCGCTCCGCGCCTACCTCGAGCGCGCGTCCGTCGCGGCGCGGTTCGGCTCGACGCTCTTCGTCCACGGCGCCGTCGACGCCAGGGCAGGAAAAGAGAGCGAAATTCCCAACTTCAAAGGCTCCGATCTCGGCCATTTTCCACTCGTTTCGGCTGATCTTTGGACGAGCGATCATCTCTCGGAACGGTCTCGAAGCGTGGATGTGGTTTCCGTAACGCGCGCGCGCGGAACACTCACATCGAAGCGACGTTGAATCACTCTTGTGCTGCCCAGGTCGACGCGCAGACCGCGGGCTTCGTGCCCGAGAAACACACGCGATTCCGCGTCGGGAGGCGCGGCGACGCGGGCTTCCCGCCGACGAAAGACTTCATGGGCGCGCGCGACGTCGACGCCTGGGTCCGCGACCTCAACGCGCTCCTCGCCTGGGGCCTCGCGGACCACCTCGCGCGGCCGACGTTCGCCGCCGACGGGTCGCGCGGCGGCGAGTGCCTCCTCGCGCTCCAGAACCGCTGCGCCGTCTGGGGCCGGTCCGTCGTGTCCAACTGCTACGCCGACGGCGGCAACGTCGACTCATCTTCGGCGAGCTCGCGGCGCGCGCGGATCTGGGCCGCGGTCCGCGAAGGCGCGGCGACGGGCGCCTACGACGCGCGCGCGTTCGAGGCGTCGACGAAATACACGTCGGACGCGCGCGACCCTCACGTCCACGCCTGGCTCCGGCGCTCCGGCGTGAAACGCGTCGTCGTCGGCCACCGGCCCGTCGGCGACTCGCCCGCGCTGCTGCGAGCGGCGGACGGCGGCGTCGAGGTCGTCATGGCCGACACGTCCTTCGCGGACGTCGCCGCGCCGGACAAGCGCGGCGCGAGCCTGGTCGTCGCGATCTTCGAGGGCGACGACGTCGAGCGCACGGCGACGCGCGTCGTCGGGTCGCGCGCGGACGGGACGAGCTACGAGGTCCGGGTGCCCGCGCCCGGCGACGACGCGGACGCGGACGACGCCCTCGGCACGGTCGACGCCGACGGCTGGTGGTGCAAGGCCCGCTGCGACGACGGATTCCTCTTCTCGCGCGGCGACGGGCGCAAGGTCGAGTACGACCTACGACCCTAAATTTAAAGCGGCCTCCGCGAGGCGCTCGTAGTCGCCGAGTCGGTTGTAGGGCGCGGCGCTCACGCGCGCGTAGAGCTCGCCGCCGACGGTCTTCACGGGGCATTCGACGCCGTGCCGGAAGTGGAGCGCGTCCTGGGCCGCCTTGCCGTCGATCGACGTCCGGTCGCCCGTCCGCGGGCCCGGCAGGCGCACGAGCGCCATCGACGGCGCGGAGCTCGCCGCGTCGACGAGCGTCTCCGTTCGCCACGCCGCGACCAGCGTGTCTGTCGCGTCGGCGAGGAGCGCCGCGTTGCGGTCCATGTGCGTTTGCAAACCGCCGACCTGCGCCCACCAATCCACCAACGCCGGCAGCGCCAACGGCGCGCCGTAGTCGCCCGCGCCCGTCCATATGAAATCGCTCGCGAAGCCCCTCCCGTAGCCGTGCGACACCACCAGCGGCTCGACGGCGCTTTCGCGGTCCCGGACCCAGAGGAAGCCGCTGCCCCGCGGCGAGCAGTACCACTTGTGGAGGTTGCCGCAGAAGTAGTCCGCGCCGATGTCGGCGACGTCGAGGGGAGCGCTACCCAAGCTGTGCGCGCCGTCGACGACGACGGCGACGCCGCGCGACCGGCAGAGCGCCGCGAGCTCCGCGACCGGTAGACGCAGGGCGGAATTGGAAGTGTAGTGGTCGAAGACGGCGACGCGGATGTTGTTGGTCTCCAACGCGCGTCCCACGCGCTCCGCGACGCCTTCAACGGAGCCGCGCGCCGCGACGTCCTCCAGCACCGGGACCTCAACGAGGTCCGCGCCCCGCGCGGCGCAGACCTTGGCCGCCAACGTCCGGACGGAGCCGTAGCCGCAGTCGAGCAGGAGCAGGCCCGCGCCCGGGCCCAGGCCTCTCGCGGCGGCCGCCGCGGGCACGGCGACGTTGAGCGCGGCCGTCGCGTTCGGCGCGAGCGCCAGGTCCCGCGGCGACAGCCGCAGCACGTCGCCGAGCGCCTTCAGCGACGCGACGAGGTGCGGGAAGAGCTCGCGGTCGACGAAGCGCAGCGGCTGCAGCTCCGCGTGGCGCCGCCACGCCGCGGCGGCGTCGAAGGCCGTCCTGCACGGCGCGCCGAAGGCGCCGTGGTTGACGAAGGTCCAGGCGTCGTCCAGCAGGAAATTGGCGCGCATGTCGTCGGCGATCGGGCTCGCGGCGGCCGCGGCGACGAGCGGCGGCGCGCTTGGCGCCTGCCAGCCCGGCGCGCAGGCCTGCGCCACGAGCTCCTCGACGTCCTCGGAGTGGAAGCTGCCGAAGCCCTTGTAGCCGGCGGAGAAGGCGCGTGTGGTTGTGGTGCATGGCTGCGACGCCGAGATGGCTCGCGTAATGCGGAGCGAGCGCATCGTTGGGGCAGCCTCAGAGCTTAAATGCCACAGCCATTGCGCTCGCAAAAAGTGCAACAAAAAGTGGCAAGAGCCGACTGCAAGAGCATGGAGCCACTGAGCGGCGGTCTCGCGCGTGAATTTAACGCTACAAAATGACGCTGCGCAACGTGATCCTGCTCGCGCCGAGCGGCCTCGTGCTCTTCGCCAAGGAGTACGGCCAGGCCGTGGCCCAGCCGCGGCTCCTGGGGTCGCTGCTGACGGCGATGACGGAGTTCGCGACGCAGACGACGGCCATGCACCCGACCTACATCGAGATGAGCTCCATGGCCATCACCATGGTGCGCGACGAGGTCGCGCGCGTGTCCTGCGCGCTCGTCCACGACCGCAACGACACGGCGAGCTTCGGCCGCCTCATCGCGTGCGAGATCCTGCTCGCGTTCGTCGAGGAGTACAGCGGCGACGGCGCGCCGCTGGGCGGCCGCGCGCAGCACCTCAAGGACTTCCACGGCTTCGGCGCGATGATCGGGCCCGTGGTGAAGCAGAGCGTGCGGTCCGTGCTCCACCGGCTCGGCAGCGACGGCCGCGTGCTCCACACGGCGCTCATCTCCGAGGACAACGTGGACCAGAGCGGCGGCGCGGAGATCGACCAGCTCTCGCTGCTCGCGGCGTCCAAGTACCTCTTCATGTCCGCGGACCGCATCCTCGACTACGAGCGCGACGCGCCGACGCTCCACATGTCCTTCGACGACGACGGCGACGAGACGCGGACGCTGCTCTGGCGCGTCGGCGACTGCGTCCTCATGGTCTGCGTCATCAAGTCCGGCGACCCGGCGAAGGACGCCCTCGTCTACGACGAGTGCCTCCTCTGCCGGTCCCTCATCGCCCAGGTCCTGCGCCAGTCCCGCGCGCTGAGGTAACGACGGGACTAGGCGCGCCGCCGACCCGCGAGGGGGCGGGGCATGCGCCGCGTCGTGCCGCAGAGGACGCGCGCGCCCGCGGCGCGCTCGACCTGGCGGACGTGCTTGAAGAAGCGCTCCTGGCCGCGGTCGTACAAGGCGCGGTCCATGGCCGTGGCCGCGTCGATGCGCGCGACGACGTCGCCGGGGAGGCGCTCCGCCTCGTAGTCGGGGACGCCGTGGCGCGCGCGCGTGACGTCGGCCGCGGCGTCGCAGGCGCAGTCCGCCGGCAGCGCGCCGAGCGCGAAGTAGGCGAAGAGGCACAGGCTCGCCTCGTAGTGCTCCACGAGGCCGACGACCTCGATGGCGTCGAGCGCGCGGAGCGCGGCCGCGAGCTCCGCGGCGCGCGGCCAGGCGTCCTCGGCGCCGCCCGCGCGGTGGTGCGACGCGGGCGTGCAGAGCCCCGCGCCCCGCGGCGCGGGCAGGCCGCGCCGCGCGTTCGTCTTCACCGGATCCCGCGCGTAGTCCGCCGCCGCGGCCGCGTCGCCGGGGCAGACGTCGCCGCCGTCGGCGCAGGCGAGGTGGTGGCACTGGTGGTCCAGGGGCGTGTAGCAGCCGAAGTCGCCGCGACCCGCGTGGCTCCAGTTCGCGCCGAAGTGGTCGAGCCACGCGCGGAGGCCGTCCGTGTCGTTCCGCGGCGCGCCGGGGAATCCCGCGAAGTGCGTCGTGATGCTCGACGACGCCGGCGCGTAGCGGCACTGCATGTACATGCTGCGCACGTGGGCCCGCGGCGCCCGCAGCATGACGCCGTGCACGGGGCCCTCGCGGCGCACGGCGGCGTAGCAGCGCTCGTTCAGGGGCTCGACGGCGACGCCGCGCGCCCTGAGGTCCTGCTCCAGGGACGTCACGCCCGTCTTCGGGATGTGGATGAGCTGCATGCTGCGGCCGTCGGATGCGCCTACCACGCAGAGCACCGCGAGGCGCCAGAGCCTCATTCCATCGTCTCCTCGGTAATATTTCGGCTGCAACTTGAAGGTCAATGTGATTTACCAAATTCGTCAAAGGCGCCGCTTCCGGAGCTCGGCGGCGACGGAGGCGACGGAGGCGAGGGCCGCCTGGGCGTCGTTCGTGTGCGGGTGCGCCCGGAGCACCGCGAGGGCCGCGTCGAGCGTCGCGGCCATCGTCGGCGGCGCGGGCGCGGGCGGCGGCGGCGCGCGCGCCGCGGGCGCGGGCGGCGGCGGCGCGCGGGCCGCGGGGGCCGGCGGCGGCGGCGCGCGGGCCGGCGCCGGCGCGCCGCCGCCGGCGAAGAGGGCCGTCTGCTTGAGGAACGCGGGCGCGGCGGTCGCGGCCGATTTGAGCGCCGCGGCGCCCTCGCCCGCGCGGCTCCGGAGCGCGCCGAAGCGCGAGTCCTGGGCGACGGCGCGCACGGGCGCCTGGAGGACCGGCGCCGGCGCCGGGGGCGCGGCGCGGCCCCGGGCCGGCGGGAGGCCCCGGCCGTCGACGAGGCGGAGCGTGATGTCGAGCACGCGGGGCACGGACGCGTCGACGTGGTCCCGGAAGCGCATGAGCGTCTGCATCTGCTGGCACTCGTCGTCGCGGACCAGCACGGGCGCCGCGGCGCAGGTCAGCGCGACGGCGCAGCGCTCGACGACGTAGGGCAGCGACCGCTCGGCCGCCGGCATCCCTCGGAACGCCGCGAAGAGGCCGTCCCAGAGCTGGAGGCTCTTCGGCGCGTCGAACTCGCGGAGGAAGAGGAGCCGCGCCCAGCGGAGGCCGTAGAGCTGGGGCTCGACGGCGTCGAAGGCCGGCCCCAGGTCGAGCAGCGCCTGGGCCGCGTCGTGCGCCGCGCGGCAGAGCTTGAGCACGGGCGCGTCGGCGCCGCGGCCCGTGTCGAAGAGCGCCGCGTGCGTCTCCATGCACGCGGCGAACAAGGCGTAGGCGTCGCCCTCGTCGAAGCCGCCCGGCGCCGGCCCCAGGGGCGCGCCGCCCGCCGCGAGCTCGTCCTCGAGCGCGGCGACGAAGACCGCGAGCACCTCGTGCATGCCCTGGCGGTAGCCCGGCCGCGGGTGGCCCGACGCCCAGCACGTCAGGACGTTGAGCATGCGGCTCGCGCGCGCGGGTTCCTTGAAGTGGTCCTCGGGGATGCCGCCGACGCTCAGGCGCTCGAGGTCCTTCTCGACCTCGGCCCGAAGCTCGGCGTTCGCGTGGTACTTGTCCCACGCGCCGCCGCCGGCGCCGCCGCCGTCGCCCCCGAGCAGGCCGGACAGCGGGTCGCCGGCGTCGGCGCCGAGGGACGCGGCGTCGGGCAGCTCTTGCTGTTTTATTTTCGCGTAGGCTGCGCGCGACGCGCGCACGGACGCGCCCTGGTCCTTGAGGCCGGGGCTCACGCCGAGGAAGTGGCGCCAGGCCGCGGCGCGCTCGCCGGGAGCGACGCCGCAGGCGGCGATCCTCTGCTGGAGCCCGGCGAGCTCCGGGTCCGGCGGCGCCATGCTTGCGGCGGGCGGCGGCGGAGAGCAGCCAGTCGGCGTCGGGCTTGCCGATTCTTGTGGTAATTCAGCGGGTTTGAACTTTTTTCACCACAGCCAAAACCACAACCATGCGCCGCCGCAGCCGCCTGCCGACGCCGTCGAACGTGCGCAACAACAAGACGGCGCAAGAGGACGTGCCCATCGAAGGCGCGCGGCTCGAGGCGCTGCGCGCGCACGCCAAACGGTCCGTCGCGGCGTCGCACGCCGCCGCCGCCGCGCCACCAAAAGCGCCGTGGTCGGAAGCGGCGACCGCGTTGCTCTCCATCTGCTTCTTCGTCGCGCTGTGCGTCATGGGCTTCTGGCTCGAGGGCGACCTCGAAAGCGCCCGGAAGCGCCAGGCCGGCGACTGCGCGTTCGAGGAGGACGTGGCGGGCTACGTCTGGCCCGCGCTGACGCTGCCCGGCGAGGGCCTCAACGGGTGGCGGCCCATCGTCGCGTCGGCGGCCGCCGTCGCGAAGCGCCTCGGCTACGGACTCGTGCTGCCGTGCGTCGCCGACAGCGAGCTCGCGTGCTGCGTCGACGCGTCCGCGCCCGCGGGCCCCTGGCTCTGCGGCGGCGACGACGAGGCGGCCGTGCCGCCGGCGCGCGACGTGCTGATCTCCGTCGTCGAGCGGGCGGCGCCCGTCAAGGATCTGCGCGCGTACTTGGACGTCGGCGCGCTCGAGGCGTTCGTGGGGTCGCCCGTCGTGCCGCCGCGGTGCCTCGCGGCCGGCGCGGCGCCCCTCGCGCTCCTCGACGTCGGCGACGACCTGATGCACGCGCGCGACCTGGACGTCGGCGACGGCGAGGCCCGGTGGCGCGCGCTCGCGGCGTCCGCGGACGGCGACGCCCAACCCGTGCTCGTCGCGCGGCGGCGCCGCCGCGGCATCTTCGCGCTCGGCGACTGGTGGCGGGCGGACCCGGCCCTCGCCGCCGCGCCCTTCCTCGCGCCGGCAGCGGCGCTGCGCGCGGCGCCGGCCGTCGCGGCCGCGGCCGCGCGGTTCCGCGCGCGCGCGCTCGGCGACGAGTTCGCGCGCTACGACGCGCTCCTCTGGCGCTCCGAGCTCCTCAAGACCGCCGAGGCCTGCCACGCCTGCGCCGAGAAGCTCATCGCCGTCGCCGAGCTCCTGCGCGCCGCGGGCCGCCACGTCGTCCTCGTGACGGACATCGCCGCCGACGCGGGCCGGCCGCTCTGGCGCGGCCACGCGCGCGTCAAGGCGCCGCCGGACGTCGCCGAGGCCAAGGCCCGGGCCCTCCAGCGGCTCCTCGACGCCGGCGTCGCCAAGTACGACGCCGTCCTCGACTGGGACGACCGCGGCGAGCTCGGCCTCGTCGAGCAGCAGCTCGCGCTCGACGCGGACGTCGCCTGGGCCCAGGCCGACGCGGCCACGGACCCGCCCTTCAAGGTCGGCATCGGGCCCTGCGGCTGGCAGGGCCGCTTCATCCGCACGGTGCTCGACGCGCGCGCGCACGACGGCCGGCCCGTCCGCTCCTGGTACGACCCGGAGCTCGTCCTCTGGCCGCCGAGTTGATTCACGCGTGGCTTTCGGTGCGGGGCTGGAGCGAGCTCGTCCTCTGGCCGCCGAGTTGATAACTTTCTCTCCGTGGCGTGCTAGAACGTGCCTTTTAGGTAGAGCGGCGCCGACGTCCACGCGGGGCTTCGCGCGGGCCGCGTCTCGCGGCTCGGGCTCGCGCGCGGTCTCCCTCGCGACGACGACCTTTTTTGTGGAGACACGCGTGATCCATGTTTCATTCTACCGCCGTCGCGCCGCCTTTCCTCGAGATAAATCTCTTCCCGCTTCCGCCACCGAGCGGCCGCATACGACTCGTACGCGTACGATAGCCTTGTGAGCTCTTCGAGCGTGTAGGGCCCGAGCCCGGGATTCAGCGAGAGCTTCCGGAGATGGGCGTCGTCGTCGCCGTCGTCGATGGGCAGGCAGTCCCAGGGCAGCGGCTCGGGTCGCGCGCCGAGGACGACGTGGACGCGACCGCCGCCGACGTCCACGACTTTCGGGCGCGGGTCGTGGCGCTCGGCGGCGACGACGCCCTCGTCCTGCACGCGCCCCGTGGGCGACCGCACGAAAAAGGTCGGCATGGCAGTTTCACTCGCTGGGGCAGCGCGTTTTCGCGGGGCAGCGCACTTTCACGGGGCAGCAGCGCTCTCCAGCCCTCACGGGGCAGCGCTCCAGCGCTCTCCAGTTGCGAAAGGTCGATGGTGATGAGATGCTGACGGCAATGCAGTTTCTGTCGCGAATTTGACGATGGACGTGATCGGTCCCGACTAATCGGCAGCCCCAATGGGCTCCACCGCTTCCACCATCGATGATCCGGCCGGAGCGACCAACGCCGTGGACCTGCGGGCGGTTCGGGAAGACATCGCGAAGTGGCTGCACCGGCCGGAGCACGACGACGGGTCGCTGGCGCCGCTCATGATTCGTTTTGCCTGGCATTGCTGCGGGACCTGGGATAGACACAAGAAGACCGGCGGCAGCAACGGCGGGACGATGCGCTTCCTCGCCGAGCAGGCCGACCCCGAGAACAAGGGCTTCGCGGAGGCGCGAGCGCTCGTCGAGAAGGTCAAGCGCGCGCACCCGCGCCTCAGCGTCGCCGACATCTGCGTCTTGTGCGGCACGGTCGCCATCGAAGCGACGGGTGGGCCTCGCGTGCCGTTCAAAGTCGGCCGCGAGGACTGGACCGAGGACGCGGCCGTCGCGGTCCACGGCAAGGGCGGCTGCCCGTTTGGCGACGGCGCGCATAACCCGTGTGGGTCTCGCCTTCCGGCGGCTGATTGCGGTTCCAAGAAGGGCTGCCTGCTGGGCTCGCCGGCCCACGTCCGCGAGGCGCCGACGATCGCGGCCGTGCGGGCCACGTTTGACAGGCTCGGCTTCGACGACCGGGAGACCGTCGCGTTGATTCTCTTGGTGAGTGAATTTTTTTATGATGCTTACTGTTTCAATCATTCTATTTTAGGGCCACCAGTACGGCCGCTGCCACCCCGAGGTCTCGGAGAACGAAAACGCCTGGTACGCGTTCGATCCCGCGCACTGGAACCTCTTCGAGCACGGCCTCGGCTACCTGAGCGTCTACGGCAACATCGACCAGTTCGTCGAGCGGACGACGGCGAAAGGGAAGCGCCAGTTCGAGTGGGACATGCACGGGTTGAAATTCATGCTCTTGATCTCCGACATGGCCCTATCGTGGGACCCATCATACAAAGCCGAGATCACCTACTACAACCGCAACCGGCGCCAGCTGAGAAAAGACGTCGCCACGGCGTGGCAGAAGCTCATCGAGCTCGGCTGCGACGGCCGCCTCACCCCCGAAGCAACGTAAGCTACTTAACCAGCCCGAGCGCGCGGAGCGCGGCCGCGGCGACGTCGACGCCGCCGCCGCGGAGGTGCGCCTCCTTGTCCGCCGCGTAGGCCGCCGCGTAGGCGCGCGCGACGATGGCCGCGAGCGTGTCGTCGCCCTGGACGAAGAGGAACAGCGTCGGCCACGCCTTCCCCGCCTTCGCGTTCGGCGGCAGCGGCGCGGCGCGCTTCTTGATGTCGCCCAGTCGCAGGATGGTCCGCGCCTGGCGCCGCGTGAAGACCTCGGGCGCCGAGCGGTACTTCTCGCGCTGCGACACGTCCCAGGTCGCCTGGTGCCGCGCGCGCGCGTCGCCGAGGATCGCGCGGAGCACCGCGTCGCGGACCTTCGCGGGCATGGCCCACTTCTGCTCCTTGCGCCGCTTCGCGGGCGCCTCCTCCGGCCGCACGAGGTGGGCCATGCGCGCGTCGACGACGTCCCACTGGCGGTCGAGGCGCGCGAGCCCCCGCGCGTCGTCGCGGCGCCTCGCGTCGTCCCTCTGGTCCTCGCGCCGCGCCAGGATCTTCCGCCGCGCGAAGGCGCGCGCCTCGTCCGGCGAGCCGTTCCGGGGCTTGACGGGCGCGAGCGGGCGGCGCTCGCGCGGCGGCGCGAAGGCCGCCTCCGCGCGCTGCCAGAGCATCCCGAGCGCCTTCCGCCGCGCGACGGTGCAGGCCGCGTAGCCGCGGTAGATGCGCTGCACGAGCTTGACGGCGCGCAAAAAGTCGTGGATATGCCGCTTCACGCGGGCCGGCCGTTCGTGGTCGAGGAAGAACTTGCGGAGCTGCTTCGCCGCGAGCCGGTTCCGCTCGCGGCGGCGCCAGAGCGTCAGCGGCACGAAGCGGCTGAGCTTGCGCACGATGCGCCGCTTCTCCTTGGCGCGCAGGCCCCGCGCCCATGCCTGGATCGCCGTCGCCGCGAGGTCGCGGACGCGCTTCTCCCGCGCGTCCTCCAGGACGGCGCCGAGGCGCGTCGCGACGCGGCCGCAGGCCATCTTCTCGAGGATCGCGCGCGCCACCTCGAGCTTGGCGTTCTCGCGCTCGCGCGCCGCGGCGAGCTCCATGTCCGCGATCTGCCGCGCCCGGCGCCGCTCGCGCACCGCCTCGAGCGGCCGGCCGCCGCCGCCGGACAGGGGCCGCTTCGCGCGCGGCTTCGGCGCCGCGGCGTCGATGTCCGTGTCGCTCGACCGCCGCCGGCGCTGGTTGCGCGTGGCGCGCTCGTCCAGGCCCGGGGAGCGCACGGCGGCGGCGTCGATGGCGCGCGCGTTCCGGTAGCGCGCCGTGACCGCGGCGTCGTCGATGACGCGCTCGTCGATGCCGCCGAGGCCGTCGGTCCGAGCGGGTTCGTCGTCGTCGCCCCAGCAGGTCGGCGACAGCGGCGTCGGCATGCGCCGCA
>Ga0257110_1000933_pt1 | contig 13682 bp, 8 predicted proteins | sample LP_taG_7_FD_190184 | JGI IMG/M metagenome (GOLD analysis project Ga0257110, IMG submission 190184) | Marine microbial communities from Northeast Subartic Pacific Ocean, Canada - LP_J_2015_P26_10m | ecosystem: Environmental > Aquatic > Marine > Oceanic | place: Canada: Northeast Subartic Pacific...
GTAAACCTCTTAAATTAAAAAAATTACTCATTATATAATTCCCCTTATATAGTTTTAATATAGCAGTATGCCATTGCATAATGCACTTCTGACTCGATTAGACACTATATAAGTTATAAATACAAACTTTAAATGTAAATAAAAGTAGCTGTTTTTTAGACCTAATAATAGGAAGTAATCTTCTTATATTAAAGAAAAAGATAAGTTTAATAGTTAATAAGTACTATTAGGGACCAAAAACTAGATTAAATATAGCAATGATATTGCTTTAAAAGCCTGTCAATTAAACTTTATCCGCTATTTGTTCCAACTTGTTTTGATTGATCATTTCTAAGACTTTCTTTATCATTTTCTTCTCTTCTTTTGAGCTCTTCTGATGTGTAGCACACTCTTTCTGAAATATTAGAGCCTAAGGACTTTTCATTTCTACAGATAATTTGACGCTTTTCATCAACTTTTAAGTTGTAATTTGCAATTTGCTCCTCTGAAAGATCTTCAGCCTTATAGGTCTTTTTTGCATCACTATCTGAGATAGCACAACTAGTTATTAAAAGAAATATAAAAGAGGTAATGGATATTTTTTTTATCATTATATTGAAAATAAAAAGCCGAAGATAAACTCCGGCTTTAAATATTTAGATATTAATTAAAAAGAATAATTAAATCTATAGAACATAACAGGTCCTAAAGTGTCATAGTTTTCTATGTCAGTATTAGCACTAAATGCTGATGGTACGAATGGAACCTCTGTATCAAGAAGGTTATTTACACCAAATGTATGATTACCATAATTGCTAGTCATGTAAGAAACTCTTACATCAGTATAAACAACTGCATCTATTTCAGTGTATGTATCTTCTAGCACCCAAAAATCATCAACCTTATCTGTATAGCCATGAATATATCTATTCATTACTGAAACTGAGATATCACCCCTATTCCAGTTTAATGATGACATAGCTCTCCATCTTGTATACATACCATAGTCATAACTATTAGTACCTGATAGGTTTTCAATAACATTTCCATAACCAGTTATAACTTGAGTTTCCTCATTATAAGTTGCTTGAATATCAAGAGTTACGTCCCCACCCATGATTGATGGAAGATCAGCAAGTACAGCAAGATCAACACCAGAGTAAGCTTCGGTACCAACATTATCATTAGTGTCTATAACTTTAATAATTTGACCTTGAAGAACACCTGTTCCAGCACCATATCTTTCTGTTTTATCACAGAAAAGACCTTGCTCAACACAAAAAGCTATTAAGTCAGTAGTTCCTACAGTTCCAATAGCGTTATCAATTTCAATATTCCAGTAATCAACAGTCATTGTTAATGAATCAATAGGATTAATGACAGCACCCATTGTATAAGATTCAGATGTTTCTGGTTGCACATTAGCGTTACCACCATAAAGAGTTGGAATCTGAACAACTGAAGAAACAAACCCAAACGCTGGAACTCCTTGTGCTTGACATACTGCAGGAGCTTCAGCAGAAGCAGGCTGATCAGCAACAGCATTACCAAGATCATCAATTACAGTTAAGTCATCACAAGCATCATCACCTGTTGGATAGCTTAGATATGTTCCACCAAATAAATCTGGTACTGAAGGAGCTCTGAATGACTCAGAGAAAGTTCCTCTTAGTGTAATCATGTCATTTAAAGCGTACTGCGCTCCAAATTCGGTATTTGTTGTATCGCCAAATGTAGAATAATCAGAATATCTTGTTGCTAAAGATAGCTCTAATTTATCTTTGACCCATAAAAGCTCCATATAAAGATCATCAACTTCATATGAACCAGCAGTATTCTGAGAAGTACCAGCTGTTGTTATTCCTTGTAAAATAAGAGCATCATTTAAAGTTGAGCCAGAGTCTTCTCTAGTTTCCCAACCGGCAGCATAAGATAAGTTTTCAAAAGCTGCGACAGGCCCAGAAATTGTGAAGCCATAATTTATCTGTTTGTTAGCTCCCATAGTGTAGGAGTTCCAGTCGCCAGAGATATATTTTAACATTTCAGGTGTTACTGAATTCTCACCAAACGTGTTTAAAGGAACACAGTCAGAAGATATAGTTGTTGTATCATCAGCACCACATCTTAGTACGCCATTAGCGTCTGTATATGTTGGGCCAACAGCGTCAGCTACTTTGTCAAGATTAAAGTAACCAGCTGCGATATTTTCAGCATCATTTTTTCCATAATTGTAGAAAGCTGACCAGTTATGATCGTTTGCTAGAGTACCTTCAAGACCCATAACAAATCTGTATACATCTGTATCTCTGTCGTCTCTTCTTCCACCATTTTCGACCATTCTTCTTCTCCAGTCGACAATATCTCTAGCCGAGCCACTGCCGTCTGTTACAAGATCACCAGCTTCATTGTATTTTGGTCCAAATGTAGCATTGTAGTAATTATCTTTTGAATAAGTAGCGCCTGCATATCCAAAGAAAGCAGATGGAGCTAATGGTTCAAAAGCAATAAGTCTCTTGCTTTCTGTTTTTGAATAAAGCATTTCACTAAAAAATGTAACTCCATCCATAATTTCGTATGTACTATTCATTGTAAAACTATATTTATCTTGTGGAGTTCTTAAGTAGTTAACTGGATTGTAGTTGTATGCAGCAAAGTTACCATAAGCCTTATATCCATCATAGTCTGGTCCTAAAGTAACACCGTCATATCTTCCCCATGGAGGAGCTGAACTACCACCAGGGTAACAAGCTAAAGAACAGTTTGATCCATCTACTCTATCTTCATCACCAGCAAAATATGCTGGAGCCCACACTTCAAAATTAGCCCAAGGCTGCTCAGCCATATATGCTTCAGTTTGTTCTGTAGTTGAAAATCCGAAAACTGTATTACCTTTATCACCATTAACTCCAACAACAAGATCAACTTGCTCAACAGCAGCTTTAGTATCTGCAGAGTCACTAGTGTAATAATTTAATGTCACTCCTTCAGCAGATTTTTTTGTAATAATGTTAACAACACCCGCCATAGCATCAGACCCATAAATAGCTGAAGCGCCATCTTTTAAGATCTCAATTCTTTCTACCATAGCTGTAGGTATATGAGATAAGTCAGGTGCTGCTGCTGCGCCATTACCCATAGGTACGACTCTTCTTCCGTTTAGAAGAACAAGAGTTCTAGCAGTTCCTATACCTCTTAATGAGTATTTAACACCCCCTGATCCACCGTTGTTGGTAGATAGAGTTGCAGTTGAACCCTGAGTAGCACTAATTCTTCTTAAAACCTCACCTAGATCGGTAAGACCAGAAGCTGCAATATCAGCTGAGCTAACAACTGTTACTGGTGCTGAAGTTGCTGTTTCTGGTCTTGATATTCTTGATCCAGTAATAATAACTTCTTCAACATTAGCACCATCAGCATCTTGAGCAGTTAATTCGACATTAAAAAAGCTTAATGTAACTGCAAAAAGTGCAAAAAAATATTTTTCTTTAGTAAACATAGTAAATCCTCATTTCCTTAAAAGTGTTTAAATCTTAATTTATACACATATATATGCCTATACAAATATATATATATATTCCATACATAGTATTATTATTTTTCGGTATAGGCTAGTGTTTTTTCATTTCTTTAACAAAATAGTAAAAACTCAGATATACAAGTAAAATTTCTTTTACAATAACTAATAAATATATCAATTAATTGTATGCTTTTAAAAAATAAAAAAATATTAATATCCGGACTTGCTAACAAATACTCTATTGCTGCAGGTATTGCAAGAGCTATGCATAGAGAGGGAGCTGAATTAGCTTTTACATATCAAAATGAAAGGCTTTTAAAAAATCTTAAACCTATAGCTGAAGAACTTAATTCAAATATATTAATCGAAAGCGATGTCAGCTCGGATGATTCTATCGAACAGTCCTTTAAAGAGCTCAAAAAATCATGGGGAACCTTTGATGGCTTCGTTCATTCAATTGGTTATGCTCCAGCAGACCAGCTTGAAGGTAATTTTGTTGATGTAACAACCAGAGAGGGTTTTCAAATAGCTCATGATATTAGCTCCTATAGTTTTACTGCATTAGCTAAAGCTGCAAAACCTATGCTTAATGATGGTTCTGCCCTACTCACACTTACTTACCTTGGCGCCGTTCAAACTCTTCCAAATTACAATGTTATGGGTTTAGCAAAAGCTAGCTTAGAAGCTAATACCAGATTTTTAGCTGCTTCTTTAGGTAAAGATAATATTAGGGTTAATGCTATCTCAGCTGGACCAATTAAAACACTTGCAGCTTCAGGAGTTAAAAATTTTAGAAAAATGCTTACACAACATTCAGCAAGAGCCCCTCTTGGAAGAACTGTTACGACTGAAGAAGTAGGAAATGCAGCAGCTTTCTTATGCTCAGATTATGCTAGCGGAATCACAGGTGAAATTACTTATGTTGATGCAGGCTTTAATACAGCTGCAATGCCTTTGGTAGACTTAGAATAAAATTTAGTTAATAAATGAAAAATAGACCTGTTGTTATTGGATTAGGCTCCTTGCAGCAAACTGGTAATTTTTCAGATCTAGATGAGGCTCTAATACTAATGGAGCAAGTTACAAAAGCAGCTATTCAAGATTCAACAAATAATAATATTACACAATATATAGATGAAGTTCAGGTGCCCAAAGGTTACTGGAAATACCGTGATCCTGGAAAATGGATAGCAAAAAGAAATGGTTTCTCTCATGCAGAGACAAGTGTTACAAAAATTGGTGTTTTACAGCAAAATCTTATTAATAGTGCTTGTAACAAAATAATTACAGGACAAATTAGAGCGTCATTGATTGTTGGTGGAGAGGCTAGATATAAGAAAATAAGAGCTTTAATTGAAGATAAAGAATATATTGAAACTGAATTATCTAACAATCCAGATCATTATGTAAAAGCAAAAGATGATCTACATATAAAACAAGAGGAAGAGCATTTAGGATTAATGGCTGTTGGTTACTATGCGATTTTAGAGACTGCTTTAAGAGCACAAAAAAACTTAAGTATTGATGAGCATAAAAAATATCTTGGAAAGATGTATTCTGAATTTTCAAAAATAGCTGCAGATAATCCTGGCGGGTGGTCTGAAAAAGATCTCAGCTGGCAAGATATAGCTATGGTAAGTAAAAAAAATACCATGCAAGCATTACCTTACAATAAATTTCATTGTACAAGCTGGAATGTAAACCAAGCATCTGCAATGCTTTTATGTAATGAAGAAATAGCAGATACATTAAATATTCCACAGTCTAAAAGAATTTATCCACTTGCCTCTTCTGAAGCGAACCATATGATTGCAGCAATTCAGAGACCAAATCTAATTAAACCTATTGGGCTAAAGTTAGCTGCAGAATATATTTTAAATATATGCCACAAAAATAATATTAAGCCAAATACCTATGATCTTTACAGCTGCTTCCCTGTCGCAGTTCAGATGTTCGCTGAGGCGCTTCACTTAAAAGATAATGAGACATTAACAGTTACTGGTGGAATGTCGTTTGCTGGTGGTCCTTTAAATAATTATATGATTCATTCAACAGTAAAGATGTTAAGTGATATAAGAAATACTCCTAGTAAAATTGGTCTAGTTACTGGTGTTTCTGGAATGATGACAAAACAAGCTTTTGCTTTGTGGGCTAAAGATCCATTGATAAATTTTTCAAGTAAGGATGTTACGAGTGATGCTGCATCAATAGAGCGACCACGAGATATTTCAATTCTGAATGAGGGAACAGGATTAATTATTGGTTATACAGTGTTCCCTAAAAATCATAAAGAAGAAGAAAAAGCTGTTATATATATTGAAGATACTAATGGGGATAGAAAAGTATTAATATCATATGATAAAGATACATTGAAAAAAATGGGAGAGGAAGAATGGGTTGGAAAATCAATAAAATTCAAAGGCGACTACTTGGTTTAATATTTATATTAAATCTAAATAATTTCGTTTTTGCAGAATCGATAAATCAAAATATTATTAACCATAAAGAACAGTTTGAAAAAGTTGCTATGGATTTATGGGAGTTTGCAGAATTAGGATATCAAGAAAACCAAAGTTCAGCTCGACTCATTGATGAATTAGAAAAAGAGGGATTTACTATCTCAAGAGGTGTTGCTGAAATTCCAACTGCTTTTATAGCAGAGTACTCTAATGGTGGACCTGTAATAGGAATACTAGGAGAATTTGATGCCCTTCCTGGTCTCGCTCAAACATCATCACCTTTTAAAGAGATTCAATCTAATGCTACTGGAGCAGGTCAAGCTTGTGGTCATCATCTATTTGGTGCTGGATCAGCATGGGCAGCTGTAGTTATTAAAGAATGGTTAATCGAAAATAATATTCCTGGGACTATTAGATTTTATGGAACTCCTGCTGAAGAAGGCGGTTCAGGAAAAGTTTATATGGTAAGAGAAGGTTTATTTACTGATGTAGATATAGTTTTGCATTGGCATCCTGATGATGTAAATGGCGCAAATGCTATGACAAATAATTCTAATAAATCTGCTAAATTTACTTTTAGAGGAATCTCAGCCCATGCTGCTGGTGCTCCAGAGCTTGGTAGATCTGCATTAGATGGTGTTGAGTCAATGAATATGATGGTTAATATGATGCGTGAACATATGCCTCAATCTTCAAGAATACATTATGTTATTACTAAGGGTGGGCTAGCTCCAAATGTTGTTCCTGATTTGGCCGAGGTTTATTACTATGTGCGTCATCCTAAAATGACTATGGTGGATGAATTATTTCAAAGAGTTGTAAAAACTGCAGAAGGAGCAGCAATAGGAACAGAGACTTCAGTAAGTTTTGAAGTAATGCATGGAAATTATTCTTTATTGCCAAATACAACTTTACAAAAATTAGTGCATGAAAAGCTAACTGAAGCAGGCGGAGTAACTTACTCAGATGCTGAGAACTCTTATGCTCAAGAGATATATAAAACTTTCATGAAGCCTAGTTTAGAAATAGGTTCTCAAGAAGATATAAGGCCTTATAAAGAATCTCATAGTTATGGCTCAACTGATGTAGGTGATGTTAGTTGGAATGTTCCAACTGCAGGATTTAGAGCTGCTACATGGGTTCCTGGAACTGCAGCTCACTCTTGGCAAGCAGTAGCCTCTGGAGGCACTTCTATAGGTTTAAAAGGAACACAGATGGCGGTTAAAACTTTAAGCGCTACCGCTATAGAATTATTTCTTCAACCTGAACTCATTAAAAATGCAAAAATAGAACTTGCACAAAGAGTAGGAAAAGATTTTAAATATGATCCTTTGCTGGGTGACAGGTTGCCACCGTTAAATTATAGAAAATAATTTACTTTTGAACTGAAACTGCTGCTCCAGGCCTTCTTAAATCTGCATAGCCATAGTTCAACCCATCCTGAATATGAATGCTTTGTGTGCTTCCCATAGTTTTTTGTGCTTCTGTTTTATGACCCATGCTGTCTAATTGCCTTGAAATATCAGAACTAAGGATAGATTCATAATCCAAACCAGTATATGGCCAGTCTTTATGTATTCTTGGAAGCATAGTGGCTTCACCAATATTTAAATTAAAATCTATAACTCCTGATACAACACGTAAAACTGCAGCAGGAATAAAAGAACCACCTGGTGAACCTGTAACAAGGATAAGTTGCCCTGACTTGTCAAAGACCATTGTGGGAGTCATGGTACTCATGGGTCTCTTGCCTGAAGCAAATCGATTACCAGGGCTAGCTGCCCTCCCTTGAACTGATTTATCACCATATCTAAAGGCAAAATTATTCATTTGATTATTCATTAAAATACCAGTTCCAGGAATAGTTACTCCAGAACCAAAGGAGTAGCCTAAGGTATAAGTATTTGAGACTGCGTTACCCTCAGAATCAACAATAGAGTAATGAGTAGTATCTCTACTCTCATTCACCACTGACATGGGTTTAATTTTTGAACTTGGTGTTGCTGTTTTAAATTTAAAATTCTTTAAAAGTTCAACTGTTCTTGCTCTTGAAAGAAGCTTTTCTGTAGGAACATCATAAAATGCTGGATCACCAATATGATGAGACCTATTGTTATGACCTCTTCTTAAAGATTCTGCAAGAAGATGATAAGTTCGTGTAGCATTGCTGTCTTGATCATTAAATTTATAATTTTGTAAAATATTAAGAGCGGTAAGAAGAACAACTCCACCACCAGATGGAGCGCCTGGAGCAAAAACAGTATTACCCCTATAAGGCACAGCGATAGGAGCGCCAGCATTAATTTTATAGTTTTTTAAATCATTAAGAGTCATGAAACCATTGTTAGCATTCATAGCTTTTACAATTTTTTTTGCTACCTCCCCTTCATAAAAACCTTTAGAGCCATTATTAGCAATAGCAATTAATGTTTTAGCTAAATCAGGTCTTTGCATTAATGAGTATTCAGAAAGAGCTTTGCCATCTTTAAAATATATTTTTGTAGATTCATTATCAGCTAATAGTTGAGGAGTGCTTTCTATAGCTTTTTGTAAATCATAAGAAACCAATATTCCATCTTGAGCTTGCTTTATAACAGGCGCTAAAACTTCAGCTAAAGAAAGTTTTCCAAAATTAGAATGTGCTTCAACCAAACCCGCAACAGTTCCAGGAACTGCTGAAGCTTTATACCCATATTTGGATTTATTAAAATCTGTTTTTTTGTAATCTCTTGGGAGGTTGGTACCAAATAAATCTTTAAGATTCGAATTTAATGGAGAGTTGCTTCGATAATCTATATAAAATATTTCCTTTTGCTCCTTCATGTATATAAGCATAAAACCGCCACCGCCTAAATTACCTGCTCTAGGCAGAGTTATTGCTAATGAGAAGCCAACAGCCACGGCAGCATCGACTGCATTTCCACCTTTATTTAAAATCTCTATTCCAATATCTGATGATAGATTGTTTTGTGAAACAACCATTCCAGAAGAGCCAATAGTTGGATGAAAGGGAGACCGATAATCTATGTAGTTTTGCTGTGCGTTGACTGAATAGCTAGTCAGAAAAAAACAAAGTAATAATAATCTCATCAAAAGACCATAGGGGCTAAATAGTATGAGAATAAAGTTACTACAAGAATACCTACTAAATTTAAAAAGAAGCCTGCTTTCATCATAGTGGCTATCGTAAATTTACCTGAACCATAAACAATAGCATTCGGTGGTGTTGCAACCGGTAACATAAAGGCACAACTTGCAGCTAGACATACTGGTATTGTTAAAGATACAGGAACCACGCCTATAGCTATTGCCAATGCTCCTATGACAGGTAAAAAGGTGCTGGTTGTAGCAACATTACTCGTCATCTCAGTTAAAAAAATTATAAGCGTTGCCACTGCAAGAATTAAAACTATAGGCTCGACATTCTCGAGCACCGTTAAGCCTTGCCCAATCCATATTCCTAACCCTGTGCTTGATACTTGAGCTGCTAAAGATAGACCGCCACCAAATAAAATTAAAAGACCCCAAGGTAGTTTAGTGGTTTTATCCCAATGCATTAATTCTGAGCCCTTTTTTGACGAAGGAATCATGAATAGCAAAATAGCAACTATGATTGCAACACCTGCATCCTCTAATCCTACTCCAAAAGTCTCTCTAATTACTCTACTAGTCATCCATGCCAAAACAGCTGATCCAAAGATAAAAGAAATTTTTATTTCATCTTTCGATAGTGGGCCCAGATCATTCAACATTTGTGATAATTTAGATTTAGTTTCAGCAGTTGCAATAAAGGTAGTAGGAAAGATAAATTTAGTAAGAATTAACCATGCAGAAATTAACATAGCTAAAGCAACAGGAACTCCTAATTTCATCCAAGTAAAGAAGTCAATTTTAATTCCATACTGCACTTCCATAAAAGTTACGAAAACAAGGTTTGGAGCCGTGCCAATTATGGTCGACATTCCACCAATAGTAGCTGCATATGCAATACCTAACATTAAAGCGGTATCAAAATATTTTTGCTGTTGATCTGATATATCAGGAATCGTTGAAGCAACAACTGTACAAACTGCAAGACCGATTGGTAGCAACATTAATGTAGTAGACGTATTCATAACAAACATACTCACAGCAGCTGCTACAATCATAAATCCACCAATAAGACTTGCTCCACTTGAGCCCCTTGAAATAATCATTTTTAAAGCCATTCTTTTATGCAAACCTGAACTCTCGATACCTAGTGCTAATATAAATCCGCCTAAGAATAGATAAATATTTTTATTTGCGTAAGGATTGGCAGAAGTTTGGAAACTGGCAACATTTAAAAGGGGAAATAATGCCAATGGAAGTAACGAGGTAACTGCAACAGGAAGCGCTTCAGTAGCCCACCATATCGCCATTAAAACAAGAACTGCAAGAACAAACCAAGCTGCTTGACTATTGATATATTGAATACCTTTATTGGTTTCAAAGGATGTTCCTTCTAATGCTAAAAGGCTTTCTGGTATTAAATTAAAAATACCGCATAAGACAATTACACTAAATGCAATGAGACCGATAAAGAAACCTTTGTTTTGGTAAGCGTACATATCTATATACTAATCTTTTTTCATAAAAAAGGGAGCCTGAGCTCCCTTTAAAATTATTATCGATTAAAACTTTTTATAAAGTTCTAATGCATAACTTTTACCATAATCCTGATGCACATCACCAACATAACCCCAAGTGTATTCATCAGCTAATGGAGCTCTTGTGTCTTCAAGATTTCTTACTTGTCCTTTCAATCTTAATCCATTGTTGAATTTATAAGAAAGACTGAAGTTTAAAGTTAGCATTGATTCAACTAACCAAAAATCTCCACAATTATCTCCAGACCAGTCAGCTGTCCCTGAACATGCATAATTTCCATCAGAAGTTTTAGCATTATCAGTAACACCTGTTTCAAAGAATTCTCCAACCATAGTTCCAGTTAAGTATGCTGACCATGAACCATTTCTCCATGAAAGGCTACCAGTAAATTTCTCTTCAGGATAAGCTCTTCGACCAAAAGTTCCAATCAGATCTCCAAATCCAGCAGGAGCTATTAAACCTTCTAATGGACCACCAGCTTTTACAGCTTCTATTAAAGCAGCACTTTGAGCACCAGGCACTTGATCAAATTCATCATAAGCAACTCTAGTAAATTTAGCACCAAAATCTCCTACATCAGTTTCTCTAGAGTAAACAATTGAAAGATCGGTACCAGCCATATTTCTATCATCTAAATTGACATATGTATCCATTACTCTGATCACTTGGCCGGCCTCACATAAATCTGGGCTCCAAGTTAAAGGATTTCCATCACCATCTGTAGCGCCCTGGAATGGCCCACGAATAACTAACGGATTACCAACACATTCTGTAGGTCCGCCTTGAGCTCTAATAAGAGTATCAAGAAGCATATGATTTCTTTCACCAAATAAACCAACAGTATTTTCAGTTTCAATAGTCCATTTATCAACAGTAATAACAAGACCATCTAAAAGTGGGAATTGTTCTCCAGGCATTATGATTATTCCAACAGAAGTATTAGTCGCCTCTTCAGATTCTAGATCATTATTACCCTGAGCAACTCTTTGAATTGAATAATTATCATAATTCTCGCCAACTGAATATGTATATAAAGGATCTTCTTGGGTATTACTTCTAGCAATAAGTCCTTCATTAACGGTTATAAGGTTAGGAGCTCTAAATGAAGTTGATGTAGATGCTCTTAATTTAATTTGTTCAATTGGTTGATATCCAATTGCAAATTTTCCAACAACAGTACTTCCAATATCATTAAAGTTCTCTCCTCTAAGAGCAAACTGTGAATCCATGTTCTCCATAAGAGGAATCTGCATTTCCATGAATGCTGAAGTAATAAGTCTGGCTCCACTTGTATTTGGCGAAGGACTTGAATTAGCAATGTTAGATACATATGGGAAGGTTTCACCTTGAATTGTTGTCCAAGGAATATCACCATTTATGTTTGGATCTCTTTGATCGCTTATTTTTTCACTTCTGATCTCAGTTCCAAAAAGCATAGCTACATCTCCTGCAGGTAAACTAAATACATTTGGATTAGAGAATTTAAGATCCCACATATAAAGAGAAGAAGTGTTATTTCTAAAGATAGAAGTCATAAATGCATCTTCATTACAATTTACAGTTGCGCAGAAAGGGTTGTATGCGTCTGGCGTATCAAGGGCTAAAGCTGCATCGAGCATATTCATATTAACTCTTCCGTAGTTATCCATTTCTGATGAGGCTTGAGACCATACCATTCCAGTATCCCAGTCCCAATCTCCTCTAGTTCCTCTCCAACCTTTAACTAATCTAAAAGTTTTTCTATTTGAGTCATAACCTCTTGGAGTATTAAACCTAAAGTATCTTGCATATAAAACATCACCTTCTCTATCCACAAACTTATCACCATTAGGTCTTACTAATTGATTTAACCAGTAGTTAGTTGAAGGAATAACAAAAGGCTGAGTTCCTCCGCCATTTCTAGTAGCTGAACCTGAACCTAATACTGTGCCTGGATATAGAGTACGATTAGCTTCTGACATGTATATGCCAATTTCTGTATATGACTCTGTGCCGCTTGCAAGTTCTTTATTGATGAAAATCATCACATTATCACGAGTAAGCTTTCCTCTTTTGTCCATGGTCTCACCATAGTTAACTCTGTTATCGGCTCTTATAGATGAAGAATCGTATAAACACATGTGATCTTGACCAGCTATGTTGTATAAGTTACTTGAAGAATTACTAGTACAGTTAGAATCATCAGCTCTGTAGATACTAAAGATATTGCTACCTTCATAGAATTGGGCCCAAGGACTTGAAGAGCTTTGATTTCTCCAAGTAGTGTCATTAAACTCACCTAATCCACCTTCATCGGGTGAAGGTAAATATCTTCTTAGATCACCATTAGCCCACTTAGGATCTTCAGTAGCTTTAATTCTTCCTCTGTCATAATGATCGAAATAAATAGATACATTAGTGCCATTCGCAAAATCTTTACCCCACTGAATACTTAGTTTATTATCGTTTGCAGCAAAACTGTCATACCAGTTAGTTCTTAGTCTAATGGTAGTACCTTCAAAATCTTTCTTTAATACAGTATTAACAACTCCAGCAACAGCATCTGCACCATAAATAGCTGAAGCTCCATCGCGAAGGATTTCCACTCTATCAGCACCGTACACTGGGATAACATTTGAATTTACACTAGTTACAGGAACATAACTGCCTCCAACCCACTCGGTAGAATAGCCAGGAGAATTAACAATTCTTCTTCCATTTAAAAGAGTAACTGTATTACCTGTACCAATGTTTCTAAGATCAAGAGCACCCACGTCTCCTCTATTAGCATTATATCCACCATTAAAATCTGTTTGGTTGAAATTATTACTACCATTTTCAGCAATAGCTTGAAACAACTCTTCACCAGATTCTATTCCCAGACTCTCTATGTCATCAGAGGTTATAATAGAAACAGGAAGTGCACCCGTAATTTTTGCACCCTTTATTTGCGAACCAACAATTACAACTTCTTCAACATCAGAAGAATTAGCTGCATCTTGAGCAAATAAGTTAAAAGATAATACTGCTGGTATTAAAAATAAGTATTTTGAATAATTCATGTTTAAGTTTCCCCATAAAATATGAATATGCAGGCAAATAGCTACCTAGCATTTCAA
>Ga0257110_1000936_pt1 | contig 13655 bp, 9 predicted proteins | sample LP_taG_7_FD_190184 | JGI IMG/M metagenome (GOLD analysis project Ga0257110, IMG submission 190184) | Marine microbial communities from Northeast Subartic Pacific Ocean, Canada - LP_J_2015_P26_10m | ecosystem: Environmental > Aquatic > Marine > Oceanic | place: Canada: Northeast Subartic Pacific...
TAGACTGAGGTATCTTGACTGACTTAGCTTGAAGTTGGCAGTGCATTGGGCTTGTATCTAGAGACTGGCTTTAGGATAGATACAGCGAGCGACGGAGGATACATATCTGGATTTCCATGACGCTGCTCCTTTTCTTTCTTACTCACTTAACTCCAGCGATTGTGGACAGAGAGCCCCGATCCCGGAATAGTCCAGGCTACCTACTTGAGTAGGGAGTCTACTAACTAATTATTACCATACCCTAGTCCAGAGTCGGGCTGAGGGAAAATTACCGCTATATTTTGGTCCCAGCTACCGGAACCTCCTGTGTCAAAGGATTGTAAGGCCCTTCAACTAAAGAACTAAGTAGATATACCGCCACTGCGTAACCTCGATAGTTCACCCTCACACGGCAGGGCAGCCCCACTAGGCTGCCTCCCCGTGTCGGAGTTTACTATCTCGTTAATCCGGATCGTCTTGAGTTGCGAGGTGCCAGTGGGCGAAAGCCCGCGCCCGTCTGGGGCTCACACACCTCAGCGGCGACGCGCCCCGAGCCGAAGGTGGGCTGGCACAGGCATCCGCGGGGCTGCCACGGGCTGTACCAGACCTCCGGGATGCCCCAGCGACTTCGCCGGCGAGCGTGCCGGCGCGCGCGGGGAGTCTTCTATTATTGTACACCTGGAGCGCACCCCAGGAAAATCTTCTCCTATCCAGCCGGCCCTATTCTTTTCCTGGGGGTCATAGACTAGGCTAGTCCCCGAGCTGGGTGGAGCCCATGTTGAAGGCACACCCAGCTCCAAATCCAACTATATCATTCTATATCTTATATCATTCCTTAATATTATCCTATATCATTCTATATCTTGTATCATTCCCGGGAATGAACGTATTATGGATATAGTCGCGATCGAACCGCGATTACTGAGCTACGCAGGTGGACACGTCCGATTGTTCTTCCTGTGTGAGATTAAATTTTCAACATGTTTGGTACGATTTCGTCGCTGGTGCATCGGTGGCACCGAAGTTCTGGAGCAAATAGTGGAAGCGTGTCCCAAGGAACATTTCCCATATTACTATGTCGATTGTCATCTCTCCGGCACCACACAAGCAGACGCAGTTACACACATTAGCTTTACCATATCAAGAAGCGACCATCCTCAAGTAGAAGCCAAAAGCAGCAGCATTGTCAGTCTAGGCCAGCTTTTGCCCGACGATATCGCCGTCGTGGCGCCACACGTGCTCCAAGCAAATAGTTATTCGCGGGTGGTTGTTGCTATTCGTTATTCGCCCTGGTTGGCCACTGTTCTTCCACTGCTTGTTCAGTCGTCATCCCTGACTATCCGGCTATCGTGTATTACAGGGAGCTCCATCAAGACGTTTGACTGTGGGGCATCCCTTCGACTAAGGAATGCCACAAGAGTTGACAGCGGGCAGCTTCGAGTTGCAGCCTACTTGCAAACGTTCTTATTCTGTATGCCTGAATGTCAATCGACCCTTCTTGATGTTTCACTTAATGGCACGAACTTTGTGCGGTGCGAGGCAGAACTCAGCGTGCTTCCCTCATTTGCAATCATTCACACTCTACCACCAGTTATTAATTCGATGGATACTGCGGGTTTAGTAGTTCTTTGTTCTTCGTCCGTGCCCTTGACTCCAGTGAATGGCCAGTTCCCTGACATGCTCCCGAAATGCTGGCACCTTGAAATTACTAGCTGGTGCGATACTAATTTTTCCTGTGAAAATGATACTAGTCATTCAGATACAAATAAAATATTCCAGGCAGGTCCTGTCCTTGCCAGGCTACCTGTGATCCTATCTCAGCCACGAAAGGAGGAAATTAGTATGCTTGATGGTCTGATGAAACTGCGCCGGCATAAGTATGGAGGCACAATTGGCCATGGACCAAAGCCGTTTAATTCAATCGAACTTGCACTCAAAAACCTCAGACTGGTCGTGCTCCGGTCTGTTGGCTTTTTGCGTCGTTTTGCTTTGTGTGACACCGAGGTGGAAATTGATGTGAGTTGCCATGATACCCGTAGGACTATTAGCCTCGGCAATCTTTGGATGCATCACAGAAAACCATCTACGGCATGCCAGGCGTACATCAAGTTCACCCATCCGGAAGTCTCGCAGCATGCCAGCATGAAAGCATTTGAAGCAATGCTGAAGAAACAGGATGCCAATAATATGTTGGGCGAGAGTATTTTACAGCTTCAAATTGCTGCAAATGCCCTTGCTGACATTGCAAAGAGTGTCCTAGAACTCTGTATTGTGTTCAGGAGGCAAATATGCAAAGCGAGCTCTTGTAAGGTATATGAAATAGTTGCTCGTGGCTCAATCCCAGTGAGCGTAGCCGAATCGAATGGCGCACAAACCGCAAATCTTGACATGTGTCATCCACTGTGCAGAGTTTGTGAGCTAGATGTGACTATATCTACATCAGACATACAAGTCAGGTCGATGGCAGATACCAAGAGCGCCAACGTATACGCATTCAGATCATGTGGCGTACAGGTCATCAAGCATAATATCAAGGGTGGTCTCTTATTAAATCTTCGAGCCAAATGTCATCATATGGCCGCCTATGAATCTTCAGCGGTAAGCCATTGGGATTTTGTCTCGTCACGATGGCAAGTGCACGCTTTTGACAAGCAAGATTGGATGGTACAAGAAGCGGTCCCGGAATCAAGCTTGATTGAGCGTGAAGTAGACGTAGAGATTCGGGGCTCCGGTTTCAAGTATGCGCTCGAATCGTCCCTACGAGTGTGCATAGAATTAGAAAATAGCAGAATTCTTCAAGCAACTGGAATGTTGGTTGATGATAGAACCATCATTTTCAAAACACCATCTATCGATACGCCGCAGATGGCTCAATTGCGAGTTGCATTTGATTTTGGAAAAACTACTTTGTGGTCAAATCCAGTTTCCTTTCAATTTTTCCCCTATCCAAAACTGCAAAGTCACTGGCCACCATTTTTGCCAAACTCAACCGGCGGGACATTGTCGTTTCACGGCGATTTTTCCTGTAAAGTTGATGCTCTTCGTGTATTTTTGTTCTCGCCGCTGGACATGATTGATGGTGAGCTTGTCCAGTCTGTTGTGACTGCTGCTAGCAAATACTCCAGTCTCATCAGGCATCCAATGAAACAAGGTATTGCCCCTGCTTTTGCAGCTGCTATGCAGGTCAGAGCCGCAGGTGGGACTAGCGCTGCAGCTGCAGCTGCAGCGGGAGCTGCCTCTATCACCACCGCTTCTGGCAGCGACTTTGAAAACATAGGGGCTATGGTGGCGGACGCAGTACGAGCCACGGGGGGGACCAAGGTGGCTGCGTTGGTCGCTTCGCACGCTGCAATTCAAACTGCTCATTCCGTGACTAGACATGCGCATACTAACAAGGTCAAACGATTTTCGTTGAATGCTGGTGGCTTGAGGCCGTACATTGGGCGTAGTTCGATACTTGATGACACAAAATCAAAAAGCCTTGAGCAGACATGCGCGCACGAGTCTGAAGTATTGACGGAGGGCTCGGAAACATTGCTCTTCGGATATAAACTACACCAGCTGGCTAATCTCAGCCACGATCATAGTTGTCGGTATATTGACGTTGCGTCCCATTTAGTAGACTCCAGTAACCTCAATTGTGTCTTACCACCAAACCTACCAGTTTATGAGATTCATGCTGCATTATCAAGGTCACTTAAGTACTGCAGGGAGGAGAAACGGACAGTATACCTCTTCACGGTGCGATTCAATGATCGGTTTTGTGTTTACTCGTTCGTAATCAGGTGGGTGGAATCTGGCCCGTGTGTGGCGAAGCTACTGGTGGAACCCTTCTGCGCATATCTGGATTGAATTTTGATAACGCCTTTAAGTTCAGTCAACAGAGCAGCTGTTCGCCGGCTCGCTCCACGACGTCTTCAACAGATTCTAGTTTATCACACCTTGAGCCACGTGCTTTGGCTCGAACTCAGTCGTTTTTGCCTCATGCAGCAAGACCGCCACCAAATATCAACAGTTTTAGTACTAGCCTCAATGCGGTCCGACAATCTAATAACACAAGTCACACTGACACCGTGCCGCTCTCTCCAGTGAATATCTCTCACCAATCGAAAATCAGAAGTATGCGCCGTACCATGTCTGTTCGACTCGGGAATGATAGCAAGGCAACCCTTAGCACAGAGGTGACCATGACTGGACATGGGAGTAATCCAAACTTGAATGTATATGTCCTAGTCAGGTTGGGAAGTCCCACTACCGGTCGCATCCTACATCGAACTGCGGTGAAGGGAGTCCTGATCCGCCTTAGTTCTACGCAGGTCTTGAGCACCTCCTTAGCTGGAGCATCTGCCTTCGCTGCTCTTGCTGGTGCGAATGACAATCTACAACCAAGGGACTCTACTGTGTGGGGTAGAATGCCAGAGCAGGATCCCACTCCAGACCGCTTGGCTACATCACTGCATCCGAGCACGGGAGTCGGTATTGCTGCAGCTGAACATGCTGCCAAGATGCTTGGTCCTGATTGCATGGTACAGTGCCGGACACCTCCGTGCCCGCTCGCATTACTACTCAATGCGTCATCATTCGTTGCCACGGTGGAAGTTTCACTCAATGGTTCAGACGGACAATTTTCTTGTGATAATGTGCAATATGAATATGTACGCCCGCTGACTCTCAAGGCCGTTCTGCCTCAAGGTGACCAACTTGTACCTGGCTGTTCGGTACTCATGTTGAAGGGGCACTCTATCGTTAGCAGCAAAGCGCTTACTATACACATGAGTCTTCTTGCAGCTCCGGAGGGAGGCACTTCAACGTTCGGCCACGTGCGGACACTTGAGCGGCTTGTACTGTCGTACAAGACAATTCAACGACGGCTCAATACGGCCGTTGAAGCTGGCGCCGTCGGTCCGCTAGCAGGAGAGGACCCAGATTTCACGCAGGTGTGCGCTAGCGTGCCTTTCTTCATTCGAAGACGCTATTTCAATTGTCACGCACGTTGCCTCCCCATGTTTGCACGAGTCACGTCTCACACAGCCAACATGAGCCCGGGCTGTTGTGCCGAAAGGTTCGGATACATTGTAAGTGTCAGGGAGCTTCGGTTATGGGTTCATTCACAGCCTGTTGCTGATGACACCAAACGTCGCCTGGATACAGAGAATGCAGCTTCAAAATTGGACATTTCAGCAGCAGAGAAAGGAATGCGCGTGCGACGCGCCTCTATACGTCGCCAGATGTCTAGCAGTCCTCAGCGTAATTTACTCCGCCAGTTGTCTCGGACGGAATCGCTGAAGCACAGCGGTAATTCACTGGTGCGTCAACTTTCAGACCTAGCCGAACCTGGAAGAAGGGTGGGCAGAAATTCTTCTCAGCGACTTCTTGCTTCACCTCATAGCACCGGCAGATCGCCCGCAGAAAGATTCAAGCGCAGCGGAAGTCAATTTCGCCTCGGCGAACGTCAAATCTCTCGATCCGCAATACCCAAACAGGGTGCGGAGGTAGCACCTAGACGAAACTTTCGACCCCGTGGCAGAGCGGGCGGAATTCTTGACACTCCTGCACCTCAGAAAGGCAATCATGCATTGACCGAGCCAGATTGTCTGGTAAATGAAATAAATGTTGAGCTATCGCCCAACGGACAGGATTGGACCGAACGTGCAAGCCGGAAGGTGCAGCTTGCAACACCACACAGCCTTGGTCGTGTTGAACCAGCTTTAGGGCCAACGCGGGGGGGTTCGACTGTGCTCATCCACGGTGACCATTTCCCCACTATTGGCGAAAATTGCGTCATCGGATTTTTGTGCCTAGGGTCGTGTGACCTTCCCATTTGCACACAAGTGATGGAGGTCCGTAGTCGCAATTTGTCTGCCACCAACTTCATTGATATTAACATCGCGTCGTTGGAATCGCATTCTGCCGCTCGCAAGATACAAGCTGCTTCTCGTGGGCGCTTGCTCCGTGCCCTCGCTAGAAATGGGGTTCCATGCATCTGCGTAACCGGCACCCTCCTCTCATCAAAAATCATTTCATGCGTAGCACCCGCGGTACTGACAGGTGGCCGTACCGACATCATAGTGTCCTTTGATGGCATTAACTTCGAATGGGCGCCTACTGAAAAGTTCAAGCAGTGTCTTTGAAACGGCAAAATTTGCACACCTTATTTGCACAGACTTAGACAAATACGGATTGCGCACCTGCTTTTGGAGCTTGGTATCGGCGCAGATGACGCGTCTGCTGCAGCCGCAGCAATTTCCAGTGGCATTCTAAACGAGGGGCATGAAGACGGACAGCAAGATACTAAAAGAAAAATATCCAATGGGTCTGCGTCCGAAGCACAGTCTGCTAGTGATAATGTTTCACTTTTGTTTGCACCAGAGAGTGCTATGTTTGAAACTAGACTGCATTTAGCTTTCAGCTTTTATACAACACCATGGCTAGACAAGGTGAATTTGGTACGTGCTCCTTTCACTGATGTACTTGAGCTGATTGGCGGACGATTTTTTCAAGTCAAGCATGCAGTCGTGCGCTTTGAGTTTTCCCCGCCAGCCACTAAAGAATCAACTAGGATATTAACAGAGAAACTCGATGTGCGTTCACCTTTCAGAGTACGTAGAATGAGTGTAGTGGGCATCTCAGGTCATGGGGGACGTTGAAAACTACCAACTCATCAAGTGTGTTGCCCCGCCCTCGTTGACAAGTACTCGTGATGTCAAAGTTTCGCTGTCTATGAATGGTGGGTATGATTTTTCAGGGCGAGTTTCGTACGTTGTGAACAAATGTCCGGTCCTGAGCTCTCTTAGACCTTCATGTGGGCCCCGATCTGGAGGAACGGCGATTTTTATCCACGGTCAAAACTTTTCCAGCAGAGCAATCGACGTCAAAGTGCGATTTTCTCTGGCGGTTGGAACGTCTCCGTCTGCAGATGGCATCGGTGACAAACTATGCACAGTTTCGGCTATTCGAGAGAACCCAGGCACGATCAAGTGCCGCTTGCCACCATTCGAACAGTTATTATCTCACGTCAATCGCAATTCTCATCAGGTATGTCCTCAAAGTTTTTTAGCTTCACGCAATGATGAAATCACGGAGCAGGTGTCTAAAGCAAAATATGAGCGTGATCCGAATGGCGGTGGTAAATTGGCGCCTGGTAACGTAAACAACAGCATAATTAGCCTTTGGGTCGATGTCTGCATTCTCGGGGGTAGCGTCTTTACGGGAAAGCCGTTGCTATTCTTGCTTTATGATCACTTTCCAAAATTAATTCAGATGCGGCCACGTTCTGGCTTGCTAAGCGGTGGCTACAAGGTCCACTTGATTGGCAGCGGTTTTTTAAAGACCAACTCGATAACTGCACGCATAGTGCCATTACCCACATCCATGGATTTTTCAGCCGCGCGGTCACGACGGTCGCCCGAGATGGTCAAATTGCTCGCATCTAGAAGACAGCGCCGGCGTGGGGCCGTGTTGGACCAACGGAACGTGCAGATGAAGGTCGAATGCGAAACGAGGATGACTGGGTTGGATCCAATGTGGCCGCTGACTTCGTTTGGGAACAAGCAAAACCAAGTGCGTCCAGTTGCGGTGAGGTGTAGGTGCGATTAGTTGTATACTGCGTGGAGCACGGCAGATTACATTTGTAGGTATCATTCCGACACTGAAGTGTCATTGACAATGCCCTGGCTTCTTGGCAGACAGCCAGGGCCTTTTTTAGTACAAGTGTCTTTGAATTCCTCAGAATTTTCCGAGCCGCACGAACGTTGCATTTTTTGCCTTTTTAGAGATCATCGTACCAGGGACAGAGATTATTTTCCTCGACCAACAGGACCGCGAGATGTGAATACAAGCCGTGCTGCAATTAGAAAATTAAACCAGCTTGAGGCTGCGAGACATCGGCGCCTGGCTCACAGCAATCCCTGTGCACGTAATAACGACATCGCTTATTTCCAATATCTTTCCGCAGTGGCACAACCGCACGAAGCGCGGCCTAGTATCCGATCAATACTGCAGGCCGCTGTAACGGAGGTCGATGACAAAGGCCTTGTGGATATGTCAGAAGTCATGTCTCTTGCTAGAATGCAGGAGGTGCCATTTGAACTCCTTCACACCAGCATCCCTTCTTATGATCAACATCCATTGCTCTGTGGACACCAAAGTGAAGCATCTCCTACGCACCACCTGGTGAGAGGCCAACCACTTTCTCTCTGTGCCTCACGAAGTCACAAGCAGGGGCAAGTTCCTCGGCAGAAACAAAAAGCTCCTGCAAGCCTGTCTTTGATTCAAAAGCTTCATTGCCTTCTCAATGATCGCAATGCACAACAAGATCTACTTCGCATCTTGAACAAAGCCTTTTTTTTGTTAACGGATAAAACCACCCGTACTTCTATAACATACGCCGAGCTATGTGAGCAGGTGATGCTCGTACCACTGAGTGTCCCGGAATGCCAAGGCACCATAATTGAATATCGAAAATAAAAGGTACTCTTCCCGTCTAGCACCCAAATGGACCTACTCAGACTCTGGAGGCTATCCGACCCAGAGGCCCTCGGTGCTGTATCTCTCACATCATTTTTGCAACAGCTTCGAGGGAAAAGGCCCAACAGTCCAATTCCTGGTCCTTCACATTACAGACCGAATGTTACGTCTGTAAGGCGGGCTGTCTATCACTGGAGTTTCTATGCACACTATGATTGACGTACGAATACTATCCGTAGGCACACACTACAGGTCGGGAAGCGCTAACTCTCGATATGTACGAGCGACGAAGTCGTCTATGGTAGTAGATGCCCATTTCTTTGACCCCTGTCGAATTTTTCTTCGCATCCAACAAGTAGCAACGAGCACAGTCAGACGATTCCGACAGCCCGCTGAGAGGCATCCAACAGCATGTTGCTTATTTGACGATGTGGCGGGCCAACACAGAAGCGCCGCACGGCGCAAGAAATGATCAGACAGCCCAGGTGAAATAGGCGAAAGCCCTCATTTTGCGATTCCTGCGGTGATAGTTTCTTTGGGGGGACGGCCGGTGGCCTGGTATGCGCAAAAATCCGGCCGTCCTGGCGCTTGCGCTGTCTTCGCCAACGACCCAGGGATTGGGTTCAGTGTGCTGCGGGGGGTCTGCAGAGATGCTGCGGACCTCTCACAAGGGCTGCCGGCTGCTTCGACGCCATGGGGGAAGCGAGGCACTTTCGAGGCGTTTCGGGCACGCTCCGAGTCGAGGCCTCGAAGCGGCGAGCCTCGTCCTCTGCTCGCCCGTCCAGTAGCTGCAGTAGAGAGTTTTTTTTAGTTAGAGGAATATGAGAGTACCCCTAGTTCAACCCCTCCTCTCTTCCCTCATACTTTATTTCCCCACACTTGCTCGTCCGTCCAGTAGCCGCAGTAGAGAGTTCTTTTAGTTAGAGGAATATGAGAGTATCCCTAGTGGCTTCTTCAGCGTTGGTTTGCGATCCAGGGGGAGTAGAGAGATAGAGAGTTTTGTATCTCCCTAGTGGCTCACTGGTACTGAGCCACCCAATATCCTTTCCCTTCCTTAATACTTTCAAACCCTGTTATAGTCGCATCCCGCGCTGTAATAGACGGAAAGTCTTCCTGGACCTAGTGAGGCAGATCCTCTGCCCGTTCGTCCAGTAGCCCCGGCCCCCGTATACTACGGCAGCTGAGGTGACGTGAGGATAACAGAGACGCCGGTGTACCGCCATTGCGTAACCTCGATAGTTCACCCTCGAACGGCAGGGCAGCCCCATCAGGCTGCTTCCCCGTCCCGGAGTTTACTATCTCGCTATCGGCATGCCTACTGGCACGAGCTCATCGATAAGAGGCTCCAGCATGCCGCGGGGGCGCGTGAGACGCGACGAGTACTTCACGTTCCTGCGAAAGTACGAGCCGACGCCGCGGACCGCGGTGTCACGAAGGAAGCGACGCCGCGAAGTATGAGCGAGCGTGCGCGACGGGATCATCCCAGGAGTGTCCAGACGGCCCGGGAGCGAGCATCGATCGCAGCAGGCCCAGGAGAAGTTGCGAATCGCGCGAGCAACACTTCCCTGGCGGCATGCTCTCAACGAGGGGCCCCGCGCCTTCAGCTCCGTCAGAATACAACGCTGCTGACTCCAGGACTAGGAGGCCGGATTTAAGGCCGGCACCCGCCGGCGAGTGCGGCCAGGATTCCGCGCCCATCACCCAAACCGGGTCCGAAGCCCCCCCCCCGCGGTTGCGGGGTCGCCGAAAACGGCGCCGATCGCGCGAATATATGGCTGTTACAAGGGCCCGCGCGCGCTCCGCGCGCTCGCGCGCCGCCGGTCGGAGGCAACTTTCGCTCAGGCTAGAGGCCATCGTCTTCGTCGTCGTCGCTCTCGAGCAGGCTGAGGTCCAGGCCAGGTCCAGGCCGCCATCCTGGTCCTCGACTTCGTCCATAGTGGGCTCCTCGGATTCGCTCTCTTCGGAGGACCCGGTCTTGTCGCAACAGAGCGTATCTACACCAAATTAAGAGCCTTGCTTGATCTCGTGCCAGCATAATTCGAGAGCCCCCGCAACTCTGGACTCCCCGTGCAGGCTTCCCGCCACGCAGTCCACACTTCAGGTAAAGCCGTGCTGGTTCTATCACTCGGCTCCATCTCATCCATCAAGCTGCAGTCGAAAAGCCGTTGTACTGGCATCATGACAGCACATATGAGCTACGTCCTAGACGATAGTGGGCGCAGAGAGATCAATAGGCGACGCGGCTTTGTAAGAAGTCGGATGCACTCGCCCGATGCGGCGCACCTGGCGCAGAATTCCATTTGAGTAGGCAGCAACTTGGCGGTGGTCATTTGAGTCAAAAAGTCTTGCAAGAGCCGCATCGAAGTCATTAGGTTGCATTTGGGCCACTTCAAGAGCGGTTGTTGCAAATTGTACGTAATGGTGAAGAACAAGTTTCTCAGATTTAACATGTATAGTTGCATGACGTTCATTCGAAAAAGGCATAAGCTTGTCGCCAGCTAGCGCCTGGACATCGTCGGTTAAATTACGAGGGTATTGATCTAGTGAATTTTGGCATGTTTGCTGCAGAAGGCTCAGGGCTGCGCATTCGTTCCTGAGCGAAATGGGAAAGTGGACATCAGATGCTGTACGGTAGCTTCCGTATGGATTCTCACCCAGAATTCGATCGAGCTCGGCTTCATCTGCAGCGACGACCCGGAGAAGTGACATACAGGCGCGAAAGTTTTCGTTGTCACTTGCACATACACGAACACGTTTTGCGCCAACAGCACCGTCACGGATCCACAGCAGCTGCTTTCTTGAGGCGAGAGCGTCATCAGGAGACAGGCGTAACAAAAGAGCAGCCTCGTTGGGGCAGAAGCCGTCGGGCTCCTTGTTGTCCTCGACAGCAAACCCATAATTGAGTAAAAACCGATGGTTGCATTTCTGACCATATGAATCATAGATCTGCGCGCCGGCTCCAATCTTCTCAAGCGACGTAATTGTAAACGCCCCGCGCGCATTATCATAGGTCCACTTTGTTTCTCGTGGGCGAAAGTGGTTGAGCATGTCTGCATATGGAACCATGGCGGATGTGCGCACGCCGTTGACAACTACGCCAAAATTCCGAGAGCACACACACATGCGGGCCCATTTGAATTCTTCTAAAGTGCAAGTGTCCACGAACGTGGGCCAGATCCCACAGATAGCTTCGTAGTCATTTTTTATCGCACGCTTCCGCTCCTCAATTTGGGTCAGCAGATGGGATCCCTGGAGCCATTCCAATTCTAACGCGTCCCAAAAGATAGGCATATTACTCAGCGTAGACGGAAGCATGTCGTAGTAAGGTGCAAAGAAACTCGAGGTATTCCTCCGATCGAGTAAGACGAATAGCATGAGGAATACATGCTTTGGTGCATCCAGCTCCAATTCCGCCTCCAGCACAGCCAGCCCCACGTCTGTTGCCTTACCCATTTCTACAGTGATCAGACATTGTAACGGCACCTCAATCAGAATTTCCTCGCTCTGGAGGTTCCTCGTTGCGTGCACACCGCGCACCTCGTCACCGTAAGATCGCAACTCGACACATTCATCGAATTTGGCTCCGTTCGCGGACAACCAACGAATGAATGTAGCCTCTTTTTGCGCTTCGGACACGTCCGATATCCATTCTTTGAATTTGTCCCTATCGCGCGCGCGCGCAGAGTTGCTTTCAAAAGACGCCATATCTATCGATATCTACAAGCCGATCGCTTTACGGCTACTATTGTGTATCCGTCCACTTGGCCTTTCGTATCTCCCACTAGCCTGAGCTAAAGGAAGCAAGTAAAATCCTCCCTCAAGGGGGGGCTGGGCTCAGTTTCAATTAAAGGTGCCAGAATGAAGGCCGACGGACCGCGCTTGGATGGCGCAGCCACCTCAGCCACACTCCTGCAGCATAATGATGTAACATATCGAACCCTGTTCTGGTGGTCTCAACTGAAGTCCGCCCTCGCGAATGATGGAGGGAAACCGACGGTCCTCCGTCTCCCCGGGTGAAACTATCAGGTTTTGGAGAATATTGCCTTCTCCAAGTTTTATCAAATCCTGGAAAGACCTCACCTCAGGACGCAACTCATCGCCCTTCAGAAAGGCAAGGTCCCTGACCTGATCAAAAATTCGATCCAAGGGTGTCAAAACTATACTCCGGTCTGAAGCCGGCTCCCTCTCCCCCCCCAAGCAAATTTGCAGGGACGTAAATTTGGGGTCAGGGTGTATGGTGGGCGGGCCAAAAAATATAAGCCGCGCCACCCCGGACCCCGGGGAAGCGGCGAGCTGGGAGAGGACCACCACAGCCAGCAGTCTTATTTAGCTGGGTGATGATAAGTGGTCTAAACTCACTAACTCGTTACCGGAAACAACCAGGCGAAGGAGTCGCGGGGCCGTCGATTTTCAGTCAGAAAGCAGCCAGCCTATGGACTGGGCCGTTCAGGTTGCGAGTCGCTTCCATGGGGCCGGTTCTTTTTGCGGCCGAACCGAAAGTCGCTTTTCGAGTTCCTGCGCGGGCCCCTCGGGATAGGCGCAGTCTCGGAGCTACGACAGAGACAGGAGAAACCTCGCTGACAGTTTGTCTGTGCGGTACCGTGCCCGAGTCTACCTAGAGTAGCCTCCTTCTGACGTGGTCAGCAAGGTCCAATCCCAAAGCCACTGCTGCCGACCTGAGTGCCGCATGGACCGTATTCCGCTCCAGGACCCTTCCGCATGCCAAGGTGAACACAGGCCGCTTTGAAGCATTGGCCCCCAAGCGTGCCGGGTTTAGGGAGTAAAGCCGCCTGAGTAGGAGTAAAGGGCCTATGCCCGAGGGAGTATCGCCCGCGCGCAATTTGATGTTAAGCTTGTAGCCATCGTCATAAATGTCAGCTTCAGACCCAGGTATGTGTATGACCAACTCGCCTGATGACATAACTTGGTCCCAGCCCAACTGGGTAAATTGCAGACCACCGCCATCGATTGTCGCTGGAAATCGCCGATCCATCGCTGCCCCAAGCGGGACCTTCAATCACTGTAAGCTACCCTCCCTGGGCAAGTACAATGGCACTTCCGGTTACGACCCGTGGGACGGCTGTCCCTGCGCGCCCTGATGAGCAGCGCTTAGCTTAGGGTGCGGCGAAGCGGCCCCGGTGGCACCGAGCGACATCGCCGGCGGCAGGCGTACTTGCCGCGCTCTGCTGCGGCTAAGAGGGGGGGGCGCA
>Ga0257110_1000940_pt1 | contig 13646 bp, 7 predicted proteins | sample LP_taG_7_FD_190184 | JGI IMG/M metagenome (GOLD analysis project Ga0257110, IMG submission 190184) | Marine microbial communities from Northeast Subartic Pacific Ocean, Canada - LP_J_2015_P26_10m | ecosystem: Environmental > Aquatic > Marine > Oceanic | place: Canada: Northeast Subartic Pacific...
AAGGATACACAACAGGAGTGGTAGGCAAGTGGCACCTCGGCGCGCGCGCCAATGACAACGGAGCCGGCAACCGCCCCGAACATCAAGGCGTCGATGAGTTTTTTGGAATCTGGAAAGGATCTCGTAATTATAAGATTGGATCTGTGAGCGGATCAGGAACCCTACGCGAAACTTTTACCTCCCCATTCAGCGACACTGTTCTCGAAACAACTCCACCTTGGAACACCAACAACAACTATATCACCAATGCCTTTGGAATCGGTGCCGTGAATTTCATCCAGCGGCACTATGCTGACCCTGACCCCTTCTTCCTCTATGTTTCCTTCACTGCTCCACACAGCCCGATCGGCCCCTCGCCAGACATTAATGATCCGCGACTGGATCCCCTTACTGGAACACGAAAAAACTACGCTTCAATGGTCCTTACGATGGATCGGAAAATCGGAGACATCCTGAACGCTCTAGATGACCCTGCAAACGATGGATCAATCTCTCTCACAGACAACACACTAGTCATTTTCATCAATGATAACGGAGGTGCTAATAATATCGGAGCAGACAATACCCCGCTTCGGAATTTTAAAGGCTCCATCTTTGAGGGGGGAACTCGCGTTCCGATGATTATTGCTGGAGCCGGCCTTCCCGCTAACTCCACTTACCATTCCCCCATTCACTCAATCGATATTCTTCCGACTTGCCTCGATGCCGCAGGAGGAACTCCTCCAGCCGAGATAGATGGAATCAGCCTTCTTCCCTATCTCAACTCAGCCATTCCCGGTATTCCCCACGAAGTAATCACGATTCGTAATGACACCAAAGTAAGCGCTCGCATGGGCGACTGGAAGCTCGCTAAAAACACAAGCAACTCTCCCTTCCTACTTTTCAATCTTTCGGAAGACCCCAAAGAATCAACTGACCTTGCAGAAAAAAAACCCAAAATTGTAGCAGCTCTTCTAAATGCCTTCACCGCCTTCGAAACCACCATCGATAAGCCACGTCATGCCGGGCTCACCAGGGCACCTTCTTCCATCAACCTAAACAATGCTTTCGTTCTTGCTCCCCAACCCCCACCAACAGGGACTTTCATTTCAAATCTCACACTTGTTGACGGGGATTTACGCAACGGAGATTTCAATGCCGGCGGCAATGGCGGTGTGCAAAACTATGCTGAAACTCCCTCTTGGGAAAATATTGGAACCGGCACGATTTTCGAAAATTTTACTAATACCAGCCTCTCCGCCAATGGATCACGCAATGCCATTATCGCCGAATCCAGCGCCCGCGCCGCAGGCCTAGATACCGGTCACACCCTATCAACCGGAGAAATCTTTAAAGTTACGTTCCAATGGCGGGACGCCTCTAACTGGAATGATTCCGCCGATCTCGTCGCCGTCACTCTTTTCACAACATCTAATGACCGTATCGTCGGACCCCGAACTAATCTTCAGCAACTCGCATCAGGCACATCCACTAACAACTCAACTTACCAAACTGAAAATTTCCTATTCAATCCCATCATTGCCAGCGAAAAAGGGAAACGTCTCTTCGTAGAAGTAAACGCCGCCCAAACTGGTAACGGATTCGCACGGCTCGATGACTTCAAACTCCAGCGTGGAACTCTCGGTCAGGGTGATCAGCCTTCCCCTTTAGCATCCCTAAGTTGGTCGCAAGAGTCCGCATGGATCGATCCTCAAACAAACTCATCAGACACCCTCCTTAGCACTGATTCCTTCCCCGGCTGTATTCTAGAATTCCCAGTCACTCAGGATTTCTCTTACGAAACGAAAAACGACCTCACCCGTATCAGCGATCTAACTTTTATGCTCAACTCTCTGCGCCTCACTGGATCATTTGACGGAGCATCTCGACAGTCAGCCACTTTAAGCGGATTTAAACTTTTAGTCACTAACGACCTCGATGGTGCTTCTGCAAACCTAGCCCTCGAGGCGATGGGACCAGCCTATTCCTTTTTTTTGAAACAAGATCTCATTCTTTACCATGACCTCGAAATTACCGGGAACGGCAATGCAGCCTTTATACTCGAAGGTGAAATCTCGGAGTATCAAAAACCAACTAAGCTGACGAAATCAGGCACCTCTACCCTTCTCATCAAATCGTCACCCAAGCACACCGGAACCACTACCATTAAAGAGGGAGAGATAATTCTCGCAGAAAACGCCGCTCTTTCCTCCGATGTGATCATTTTTGAAAAAGCTATCCTCTCTGGGAGCGGAACTCTAAAAAAATCGCTTAGCGGAGCTGGAACCATCTCGCCCGGTCAGGGAATTGGAACTCTAACGATTCAAAATGCCTCGCCCCAAAAACTTCATCTCGAAATTAATGGTAGTCAGTCAGACCACCTTGTCTCCACCGGCATCCTGGATCTATCAAATACCAACTTGAGCTGGTCCACTCAAAATCTCACCGAAATCATCTACCCGATCATCACCTATAACTCACTCATCGATGGTTTTCATAATTCCAATATCCCTCCTCCAGGCTACCTCTTTGACTACAGCTACCAAGGCAACAAAGTCGCGCTGATTCGCTCCGAAGATGCCTATCAGGTTTGGTCGCAGCAAACCCACGCATTATCTGGTGGCAATGCTCTTTTTGCGGCTGACCCCGACCTCGATGGAATCCCCAACGGACTTGAGTTTTTCACAGGTAGTAACCCCGCTGAATTCACCAAAACTCATCCAATCAAGGCCTCCCGAATATCGAACTCAACCTCCGTCAGCTATCCGATCTCGAGCTTGGGGAAATCCACTCTCTTTCGACTTCAATCTTCATCTGATCTCATTAATTGGGGCGACCCATTCCCCGGGGGACAATTGCCTACCCTAAGACAAGAAGAACATTTCTACAGCCCAGGCATCAGCAAAATTTCCCAAAACGTCATTCTACCATCTGATGAAACCCGCTTCTTCCGCTTCATTCATCAACCTTAAACTCCGTGCTCCGTTTTTTCTAACTGCCCTAGCTACTCCTACCTTTGCTCTTCCTCTTTTCCTGCCTAATCCACTGTCCAGCAGGTGCTCGACCCGAACAATTCATGATCGTCAAATCAACTAACCTCATCAACTGGAGTCCTTTACCTACTGCATCTTTTTCTAGACAAACAAACGGGAACATAATCACGGCAAAGCTTGCCCCTCTGCTCACCCTCGACCCTTCTGTCTTGTATCGGGCCGAGTGGAAATTCAAGAATACCCGCTAAATTTTGGGCCGGTGCTCAAAAGTGCTTTCTCAGAAGTTCGAGGCTCTTCGGTACTGCTATCATGGGATCCTCCATACCTTCAAATTCAAGTGAGACATAGCCTTTATAATTCGCCTTCTTCATAATCTTGCCAACCCGCTCGTAATCGATATCAAGCGTATACCATCTTCCTTTCCCATAGTAGGTCTTTGCCTGGAGCAGCACGGTATGCGGAGCTAATTGCTCAAGCCTCGCATAGGGATCCTCTAGGAAATTTCCGGTATCCAAAGTCACCTGTAACCAAGGCGAATTCACCGCTTCAACGACTCTCATAACACCCTCTGGGGTCAATCCAAGGCCCCAGTGATTTTCCAAACCTAGAACCACTCCGCATTTCTCAGCGTAAGGCACCAACTGCTTCATCGACTCAATCACCCACTCAAACCCTTGCTCTTCGGTGTAACCTTCCAAAACCGGCTCAATCCCGCGATTTGCCATAAGTGCGTCAAAATCCTTACTCGTTCCCCAGCGACCGGTGTTAATTCTCAACGTTGGAATTCCTAATGCATAAGCCTGTTCAATATAACTGATCGTTTGTTCAACGTTTCTTCGCCGCACCATTTCATTGGGATCGACAAAATCTTGGTGAGTGGAAAACCCCATCAAATCCACTCCCGCCATGAATGCCTGACGCTTGATTTTTTGGAGCATCGAAGGTGAAAAGTCCTTCATTTGGATTTGTAAGATTTCGACGCCCTCAAAACCCATCTTTGCAGCCAAATCGATACACTTTCCAATATCTCGAAATTCATCCCGTTGGAATCCCCAGAAACTATATGTTGAAACGCCGATGGGATTATTATGCCTTTTCCCGTGACCCAATCCGGTCAGGCAGGCAGCAGAAGACAAAGCTAGCGAGGACAGTATTTCACGACGTGAGTGATCTTTCATGAGCGCAGCTTAGCAATTTTCACCCGATTGCGAGACTTTGATCTCCACAAAGATGCATTTGTCTGACATCCATCTTCTTTCAACTCTTTTACTGTGGCTTCCTTCAACACCTCCCCAGCAATCGTTCCGCGACAATTTTTAGCGGCCTTTATCCTGACCACTTGTTGCTTTTCACTCTGGGGATTCGCCAACGATTACACCAATCCACTCGTTAAAGTTTACGAGCAAGTTTTCATTATTCCCACCGCCCAAGCCGCGTGGCTTCAATTTGCATTCTACTTTGGTTACTTTTGTATGGCTCTTCCAGCCGCCTTCTTTATTCGACGGTTTTCTTACAAAGGAGCCATCCTTGTGGGGCTTGCCCTTTATGCTTTAGGAGCGCTCCTCGCCATCCCAGCAAGCCTCGCCATCTCTTTCCCAATTTTCGTCTTAGGTTCTTACATTATCCCATGCGGACTCGCCTTTTTGGAAACGGCCTGCAATCCCTACATTCTTGCAATGGGCCCTCGTGAGACCGCAACACAACGCCTCAATCTTGCCCAAGCCTTTAATCCCATCGGCTCTCTAACCGGCATGGCTATTGCCACCTTCATTCTTGCTCCCCAACTTGAAATCAACAAATTCACCGAAGATCTCGGCAAAAACGATCCGTCTGCCACCAAATTCATCTTCACTCCTGATTCCCCTTTACCCGAAGGCGCGAAAATTGAGGGTGAAAATGTGATTCTTAGCGGAGACGTAATCGTCCCACTTTACGAGAAGATTCCCATCTTCTCCGAGGAACTTCCTGGAGTTCTTTCGAGCGCCACTTCCGACGCGCTCAAAGGAATCAACGCAACTCAGCCCGCAGAGTTCAAAAGACTCCAAGCCGCTGACCTCGCTAATGTCCGCACTCCATATCTCGTCATCGCAATTATCGTTATTCTCTTTTTTCTCCTCTTTGCTTTTTCAAAAATGCCAACTTTTAGAAGTGCCGAAAAAGAAGCTCCCTTCCTTGAAATTACCCTTCGTATCTTTCGCAGAGGTCATTTTGCCGGAGGCGTGGTCGCGCAAGCATTTTATGTGGGTGCTCAGATCATGTGCTGGACCTACATTATTCACTACGGTATGGAAGAGGTCGGTTTAAGTCTGGCAAAAGCTCAGAATTGGAACATTGCTTCGATGATCCTCTTTTTGAGTAGCCGGTTTGTCTGCACTTGGCTTCTTCGTATTATCAACCCTGGAAAGCTCTTGATGATTTTTGCACTTGGTGGACTTGGCTTTGTGTGTGGGGCAATTCTCATGCCAGGCTATCCCGGCCTCATTTGCTTAGTTTGCGTCTCGGGATGCATGTCGCTCATGTTTCCCACTATTTACGGGATTGCATTAGATGGCATGGAAGAAGAAGAAGCAAAACTCGGCTCAGCTTTCCTGATCATGGCTATTGTGGGCGGTGCAGTTGGAGCCAAAATTCAGGGAAACCTGATCACCTCGCACGGAGTCCCTGTTTCGTTCAATCTAGTTGCGATCTGCTTTATTGTGATCGCCGGATATGGATATCTTTCGTTCAACCGGTTCCATCCAAATCTCTATTCCGATCAGACAGGAAAATAGTTGGGCACAATCCGTAAAATTACCCTGCTATCAGGAAAAATCAGAGGGACGGACTTTAAAACCCTCAAGAAAGCCATTAAGAATCCCTGTGATCGTGAAAACTGCTTGATCCCCACGCCCAGCCATCCAAGCTTCCACCAACAGATGAAAACACACACATCCTCCTATCGCAAACGAGGGTTCACTCTCGTCGAACTCCTCGTCGTCATTGCTATCATCGCGACTCTTGCTGGAATTGCCCTGGTGGCAGTCCGCTCTGGGCTCGCAGCGGCTGATGCCGGAAAGACCACCAAGAACATGAAGGAAATCTACACTGCCCTCACTTTTCTTCAGTCCGAGGGTGTAAATACTGGCTATCATTCCCCTGATACCTTCCCTCCCTACAAAGGGAGCCTTCAGGACTCGCAGCAAGCTTCATTCGTGTGGTGGGACCTCGTAGCCGAAGCGGCTGACTTTGCTGAGGCAGATGGTTCCAGCTATCGATGGGGATTACCATTTTCAGAAACGATTCTTCAGAACCCACTTTCCAAGAAGAAGCTTGGCCAAGGCAAAACAGAATATGATTCACTCTACAACGAACCAACTTTGAGCCTCGGAAGTTACGCCTACAATGCCGAGCTTGGGGGTGACGTCAGTAATGATGCCATGGAAGAAAATGTTTACAAGGTCCGCTTGAGCGCCGTCAAAGATGGTCCCAGTACAATCTATTTTGGCGAAACCGATGACAACTTGGAATCACACGGCTGGGTATTCAGTAACGTCAACAACGCCCCTCAGGGAAACCATAAGGAGAAGGTGCACTGCTGCATGCTAGACGGACACGTTGAAATGATTCTCAATAAACACCTCAAGGAGCCCTCGATCTTTGAGTTCTATACGAAAATTAAAGATAAGAATTATTCGGCCAAGCCCTCTAATTAATTCTTTGAATTCATTCTGATCTTTAAAAAGGCGGCTTCAAGCCGCCTTTTTAATGGCTCTGGAGTCCGCAAAAAAACCATTGAACGGTGCCTAAACTTCGTTTTATGAATTATCTAGAATGGCCTTATTAAAGATAAGCTCCCGTCCGAAGCGATGCCCATTATCCACTCCTCTTATCAGCCTCCTCTCTCCTTAAGGAACGGTCACTTTTCAACCATCTACCCCACTCTTTTCCGACGTCTAGGCTCGCCATCGATCGATCGAGAGCGTCTCGAACTTCCCGATGGAGATTTCATAGATCTCGATTGGTCGGATCGAAAATATTCACGCCTCGCTATCATTGGCCATGGGTTGGAAGGAGAATCATCCACGAAATATATGCGAGGGATGTCGCTTGCCCTTCGAAGAAGAAGCTGGGACACCCTTGCGTGGAATTGCCGAGGTTGCTCAGGCGAACCCAATCGACTCTTACGCTCCTATCATTCTGGGGTTAGTGATGATCTAGGCCACGTCATAGATCATGCCATTTCAAAAGGTTATCAATCAGTCGCACTCATAGGATTTAGTCTTGGAGGGAACATTGTTCTCAAATATTTGGGTGAACAGGGATCCAAGCTCCACCCCGAAGTAAAAGCCGGAGTCGCTTTTTCCGTGCCCTGCGATCTGACATCAAGCTCGCTGCGACTTGCAGATTGGGACAATAAAATTTACATGTCTCGGTTTATGAATGGGCTGAAGGAAAAAATCATCCAGAAGGACAATAAGTTTCCAGGAAAGTTAAATCTAGCTGGAATCAAGCGTATCAAAAATTTTAAGCAATTTGATGATCGTTTTACCGCACCTCTAAATGGGTTTATCGATGCTCGCGATTATTGGGTGCGCGCCAGCAGTAAACCGCACCTCGAAAATATCCAAATTCCGTCACTCCTAATTCAGGCAGCCAACGACCCATTTCTTCCCGAACCTTGCTTTCCCCGAAAAATTGCTAAAGCCAGCAAGTCACTTCATCTCGAAATTCCCCGCCACGGAGGACACGTCGGCTTTATTAGCCGGGGATCCGAATACTGGTCGGAAAGGCGCTGCGCTAAATTTATTGAAGAAGTAATACCTTAAGATCCATATTTTTTCTACTTTTGCACGTGCTTCTCATTGCAAGATTGAGATTCCCAAGTCAATCCACAGTGTCAAACTATTACCTGAGGTGAGACCTTAACTCACCAAAAACAACATCGCGTTTCCTTTCAGAATAACGGCGAGAAAACCTCACCACCTGAACTCGATAAAATCGAGTCCACCAGTCCAACTCGACCCATGACCAATTACATTCCTATCATTACAGCAATCTGTCTTTTTACTCCTTTGCAAACCAGTATTGCCGAGCACATTAAAAATGTCCTTCTTATCGTCTCCGATGATCTCAAGGCGAGTTCACTCGGTTGCTATGGTAACAAAATTTGTAAAACTCCCAACCTTGACCGACTCGCCGCGAACGGAATGGTCTTTGAGCGAGCCTACTGTCAAGGGACTTGGTGCGCCCCGTCCCGACTCTCTTTTATGCATAGTCGTTATCAGGGAAGTGACGGTGAAAACATGGGGAGCTATTTTCGATCTAGGGGATTGCACAGTGCCCGAGTGGGAAAAATCTACCATATGCGAGTTCCGGGGGATATCATCGCTGGGACTGATGGTCAGGATATCCCATCCACCTGGGACGAAAAATTTAATACAAGCGGACTGGAAGCTCACACCCCAGGCAACTACGCCTGCCTCAATCGAAACATCTTCACCGATAGACCGGAAAACCGCGAATCAACCGGGATGCCGCACCGGATGTTTGTCTCCGTCGATTACAACGGCGATGGTTCCGATCAGCCTGATTGGAAGGCTGCAGAAAAGACCGTCGAACTTCTAAAGAAGCACAAGGATATGCCTTTCTTTATCGCAACCGGATTTGTCCGCCCACACTACCCCAGCGTTGCTCCTTCAAAACACTTCGATAAATACCCTTTCAAAAAGATGCCGCTTCCTCAGGTCCCCGAAAACGATCTTGATGACATCCCGAAGGCCGGACTCGCAAAGATGACCAGTCAAAAAAGCGGTATCGCCAAATGGCCCGACAACCAAAGGAGAATGTGGGCCGCCTATTATGCAACGGTCACTTACATGGATGAACAGCTCGGAAAAATTCTGGATGAACTTGAGCGGCTTAAGTTAAGGGATTCGACTGTTATCGTCTTTCTCAGCGATCATGGATACCACCTTGGAGAACACAATTTCTGGCAAAAGAGTAACCTCCACGAGGAGGTTACTCGTGTCCCAGTGATCATTTCAACCCCGGGACTAAAATCGGGGCGGACCCGATCTCTCGCCGAACTCATCGACATTTATCCAACTCTTTGCTCTTTACTTGAAGTTCCAATTCCAAAATCTGTGCTTGGAAAAAGCCTCCTCCCAACACTCAAAGATCCTAATGTGAGCCCGCGCACTAACGCTCTCTCCTTAACCCGGGGAAGCCACAGCCTACGCACCGACCGCTGGGCCTACATGAAATACAAAAACGGCGATGAAGAGCTTTACGACATGAGTGTAGATCCGGCTCAGTTCACTAACCTTGCAAAGAAAAAAGAGCACCAATCCATAAAACTGAAGCTCTTCAATCAACTCAAGAAGCGACTTAAATCAGCCTTACTCCCCTGACGTCCTCACCGTCATTCCCGGCTTCGCAATCATCGCAAAACCGTCGGAAAACTTAATTTTCTTCGGCGATGAGCCAAATTGGTAAGCAGCATAAGTCTTCTTCCCATTTTTTATGTAAATGTTCACCCAAGGGTGCGCTGAAGTGACGCTCCGGTCGTTTCCACCCAGACGATTCAGAGTATGAATCCAATGATACATAAAGGCATGAGTGTTGCCTCCCTCGAGGCTACAATCTGGGTTATTCCCCAAGTAATTAGCTGCCATTTCCGAGTCCTGTAGAGAATTAAACATCACCACTAAATCACCCCAGCCGTTATTGTAGTCGTGACCTTTCTCTCGCTTCTTCACAATTCGATTATGATTCTTTTTCACGTAATCCGGATATCTTCCCATATAAATTGAGGCCGGCGTAAATGGAAGCCAGTTAATACCATGGATACAATCAATATCCGCTGAAAACCAAGTAGAGAAAGCACCCTTACCACCCCAAATCATGCCGAGAGCAACCTCAGGGAAGTCTTTAGGAAAGTTGGTGCCCGAAACATCAAACCAATACTCCTCAACTGCAGTTCGCTCAGTATTATAAAGGAAGGCCCCAGTATTCCTGAGCTTGCTATTCCCTGTCACTTCCCCCCAAAGCATCAAACCATACCAGGCATTCATCGCTTCAGAAGAAGACTCCTGATTATTTCCATCACCAAACTTGGCATGCCCCGAGGCCCAGGAATGTCCCGCATAAACATCAAAGCACCGGAGGTGTGGAAAGAGCGGGTCCTCCCGATCGGTCGACGCAATATCCCGAATAAGAAGATTAACCATCGGCCCCCACTTCTCTACCCATGTTAGATCAAGACGCGCGACCTCAGCCGCCGCCCGGATAAAGTAACCGTAATGAAAATGATGATCATTGATTTGCCCATCACTTCCATACGATGGCTTACTACCAATCAATGTTCCCCAAACTTTATCATAGTAAAAAAGAGGCGACCTTTCGCCCTCCGACACAAGAAACCAATCTTCGAGTCGACGCCGAATTTCATCAATAAAGAGCTTTTGCAAAGCCTCTTCACCGGCAACTTCTGCAACTCCGCTTAAGGTTGTCAGCTTGCCCAGAAACTTTCCGTCCCAGTAGGTATCAGCAAAAGGCATCTCAAGCTTCGTGGCTTCCTTCTTAAGATAATTGACCACCTGTTCTTTGTCCGCAATACCCTCCGCTGGAAGCATCGGCAATAGTCCCTGAATAGGAACGGAAGTCTCAAAACTATCGCCCCTCGCCAACTTCATTTCGCCGCGCACCGAGCGGTAGCTTTGGCCAGTCAATACTGCTCGGGAATACTTCCATTGATGTGGATAAAGAGCGAATAAGGTGTCCTTTCCACTCCCCTCCATAGCCTCAATTTTAAAGCGATACTTAGTCGTTAATTGGCCGTTCACCGGCTCCGATGAAAAATTAGTATCTAGCACATGATGATGAGCACACTCTGCGAAGCGGGCGAGCGTAGCCTCTTTAGCATCGGGCAAAAGCGCCACTGTGAAATATCCCTTTGAAGATTCATTGATGAAGGTGTCAGTCTTAATTCCGGTCCAGCTAGATCCTTTTGCTCCAAAAATCCCGTAATGATTTCCCCTAACTGTAACTCCAAAGATGGGGTCACCTTTCTTACCACTCCAGATAATTGGTTGGTGCGCAAATTTGAGAACCGGGTTTCCACCACCAATACGATTGAAAACGTAGGGGCTCCCGTGCCCAAAGGTTGAACGTAGAAATGATTCTTCTTTTCGAAACTCAGCGGTGATGAACCAGTCGGAATAATCAGCTAGGCGAGTATCGGGAAATTCCGCCACATTTGAATGTAAGACTAAAAAGTCGCCAGTTTCACCAATTCCACCACCCATGATATGCCCGCCGGCACCCACGATCCCGGAACCCGGATAGGCGAGGGCAAGTCCGCGTTGATTACAGTTGATCGCGAGGGGATGAGGAAAAAGGTTCTGCGAATATTTCTCCCAGACAAGAGAGCTCCACCATTGATTGGTCGGGGTTGCTCCTTTAATAAAAGATGTCGAAAAGATTGTCTCAGGAAGGGGATCGCAATCGGTCGGCCGAACGAGAGAATAGCTACCAATCCCTGCCTTCACACTATCAGCTTTTAGCGAAGGTTTTAGGAAAACCGTCAGACTAAGCGTGATGAAAATAGACCAACCAATGGATTGAAGAGCTTGCTGAATCATGATCTTAAAATCAGTGTTTATAATCAAGCGTGGCACAAAGAGGCTCTACTCTCAAACAAACATCAGTCAAATTTATTTGCCTGATATTGCACATTCAATCATCCGAGATCATTCTGATTCTTGCTATGCAGCGTATGGATGATCATGCTTTTCCTATCGACCGGCGGAAATTAATATTATTGCCATGCCCAAAGTGAACCAAAAAGCGATTGCTGATCAGCTCGGGATTTCCCGAGCGACCGTATCACGTTGCTTTACCAATCATGCGGGCATCAATGCCACGACACGCGCCAAGGTCTTCCAACTGGCAGCCGAAATGGGGTACGCTCACCTTGAATCGCGGAGTCCAGCTATTAAAAAAGCAAGGAAGAGGGTTAATTTTAACGTTTTGATCTGCAGCGATACCGAAGAGTACTTCCGGGACGACTACAAAAGCCCCGGCGAACAAATTCTTGTGGGAGTCTCTGAGTTTGCGCAGGCCCATCAAGTCGATGTTGATGTCGATTTCATTCCACCCTCGGTAACCAGCATTGACGATCCGGCTTTCGCCAAGATCAAAAGTCTGAAGTCGCGAAAGAATCGTGGAGCACTCCTTATCTACCCCTTCGCGGACTCAATCATTAAAGAGCTTTCCTACCAACTTCCTCTCGTTTCGCTCGTTGACCAACTTGAGCATGAGTCGATTGACTGTGCGGATGTGGATCACAGCTCGGGAATCTCTATGGTGATTGATCAACTGATTGCTAAAGGACATCGAAAAATCGGGTTTTACACTAGGGAGTATACCATCGCTGCCAGCTGGTCGTTTCGGCGTTACAGTGCCTTTGTTGAAAAAATGGCTCGGATAAAACTCAAGGTCTCGAATCGCGATATGATCGGAATTTTTCCCCGGTCGTTTGGATCGGTAGCCAGTGGTATCGACGAGGCAATAAAGAGAACCAAGGAAGGCGTAACGGCTTGGGTCTGCGCAGCCGACCACCAAGCCTACGATCTCATCGATAGATTTGAAAACCACGGACTTAAGGTCCCGGAAGACGTCTCGATCACTGGCTTTGATGGAATTCAGAGGAGTGCCGATCGGCCGGCCCTCACCACGATTAATATCCCTTTCCGAGCGATTGGGATGACAGGCGCAGACAGGCTCGCTTCACGGATCCGCCAACGCTTCGGTGGGAGCCAAAGCATTTACATAAGCGGAACACTCATCGAGGGCGAGACCGTAGCAATGCCAAAAAGCTAGGCTTCAACGCGACGCTTCTCGAGTTCCAGGGCGATTTTTTCAACCTCATCATCGTCCAAATTATACCAAAACAGGGCCACTCCTGATAGGATAGTGAGAACACCAGGGATGATTGAAAACATAAGAAGAATGCCATGGGTCGACTCGGACGATTGTTCTACGTTGGCAACATATCCAAAGTAGGCGAGAAGCATTCCCACGGCCCACCCCCCAAGAGCAAGTCCAGCTTTCTGGACTAACATCGCAGCGGCAAAAGTGAGCGCTGTGATACGACGTCCAAACTTCCACTCGCCATAGTCAACCACATCGGTATAAATGGCCCAAACTAATGCAGGCATTGGTCCCGCCAAAAACGCGCTAGCAAGATTCAGCCAGAAGATTTGCTCAAAGTTTTTTGCCGGAACAAAATAAAACGCGATCACAGAAAATGCGTTAATCATCGTCAACCCAATCAAAGCGTTCCTTTTCCCAAACCGCCTCGAGAGCGGCTTGGTCAGCAAAAGCCCTAGAACAAGAGCAATAGGCGCAGAAGCGTAAAAAATCGACATTCGATCCAAATACCAAAAATATTTCTCGTCTCCAAGATCTGCCAAATACTTCAAGTAGGGATAGGTTATTCCCCATCTCAATCCTGAGAAAGCTAAGGTTATGAAGGCCACGATTAGCATGACTATAAGAGGCCTGTTACGCGTCAGGTAGCTGAGGTCTTTTCTGAGATCGACTCTTTCCTCTTTGGATGGTGCAATCCGCTCGCGGGTTGTGGAAAAAGTATAGAGAAAAAGAAAGGTCGCTAGTATCGAGAAAACTATCATG
>Ga0257110_1000941_pt1 | contig 13636 bp, 12 predicted proteins | sample LP_taG_7_FD_190184 | JGI IMG/M metagenome (GOLD analysis project Ga0257110, IMG submission 190184) | Marine microbial communities from Northeast Subartic Pacific Ocean, Canada - LP_J_2015_P26_10m | ecosystem: Environmental > Aquatic > Marine > Oceanic | place: Canada: Northeast Subartic Pacific...
TAATGAACGATTCGAGCTGACCAAAGCCGGAGACGGCACCTGAGATCGGACACAAGCGGCGGGGGCGGTGTCCCGTGGGGTCGGCGGGTACGGAGGAAGGATGACGCTCCACGTGCTCCGCGCGGACGAGTCCATCGCGGTCACGCCCGGCGGGCGCGTTCGCATCGTCGCGCCGCCGGCGCGCGCGTCGACGTCCGCGCGCGACCCATCGGGCGGCGGTGGCGACGACAGCATCGATGTCGGCGGGCGCCTGCACGGGTACGTCGTGCGCGGCGAGGTCACCGAAACCCCCGCGCTCATCTGCCGCGGGCTCGTGGAGGGGACCACTTGGGAGGAGCTCCACGCGGATCTCGCATCCCTCGAGGAGACAGACGACGACGGGAAGGAGGACGACATGACGTCGAGATGGATGCTCCGCCGACCGTCGCACGGCGGCTGCTTCCTCGTCGCCGCCCTCGACAAACACCGTACGTTCCGTCTGCGGACCGACACACTCGGGCGGTGTCCGGTGCTGGTTCGCGACTTCGGCGAAGGAACGCGCGCGTGGATCCTGGGGTCCACACCCGGCGGCGACGCGCCGCACGTGAGGGACGGCTGGAGATGCCATCACCCGAGACACATCTTAACAATTAGCCCAACCGGAGCGATGGACCCGACGTCCACCGTCCACAACCTGCCCCTCATACCGAACAACATGGAACCCTGCACGAGCGGTACGGACGCCCTGCTCGGAACCCAAGGTCCCAGGTTCGACACCGGTGACGACGACCGGTGCCCGAACGAAGGCGTCCTCACCGTCGGCGAAGACCCGGAGTGGGACGAAGGCATGGTGAGTCTCTTTTATTAACGCGTGTATGGGCAATTGGACTGATGACGGTGTGTTTTTGTAACAGGATGCCGCAGCTGAACGACTGGCGCGGGGACTCGTCGCCGCCGTCCACCACGTCGTGACCCACCACGAATGCTCCCCAACTCGCCCGCTCGGAGTACTGTTCTCGGGCGGGGTGGACTCGACCGCGCTGCTGGCGGTGGCGAGGCGCATGAACGTCCCCGTCGTCGCGGCAACCGCAGGATGGATCGGTACGAAATCTATTTCAACTCGCGTACGTCCAATTAGTATGACGTCGTGCTTTTTGTTCAACTCTCATAGGTACCGACACGGAGCCGCTCGACATATCTCCGGCTCGAGCCGCCGCACACAAACTGGGCGCCACGTTCGTGCTCGAGGAGGTCCGCGATATAAACGAGGTCATCGACGCGCTGCGTGAGTTGCACGGCGTGGTGCACGGCATGGACGTGGTCAAAGCCGGTGTGGCGCTGCCGGTGTACTTCGCGGCGAGGTGAGTTTATTTTTATTTCCATATGGGCAATTTGAGTGACGGCGTGTTTTGTGTACAGGGCGCTTGGACGAAATAATTGCGCCGCCGCGTTGGCGGGCGGGGGCAGCGAGGAGGTCATGTGTGGGTACGCGCGGCACAGCGCGCGGCCCCGTGACGCGCAGAACCTCGGGCTCAGCGGCCTGCGATCGTTGCACTACAGGGACCTGCAACGGGACGCCGCGGCGACGACGCTGCACGGGATGCCGGCGTATCAGCCGTTTCTCAGCGGGTTCGTGGTTGAGTACGCGCAAAACTTGCCGACTAGGCTCAAGCTCAAGCCGGGTGATGTTGAGAAACGTGTGCTTCGCGTGGCGCTCGAGGGTCCGCTGCTCTGTGTGCCGAGGTCGCTCACGAGACGTCCAAAGCTGGCGGCGCAGTACGGCAGCAGGTTCAACGTTTCGCTCGGGAAGCTGGGCAAGGTGCTGGGATTGGGCGCCCGGGGGGTGTCGTCCGACGCCGTCGCCGCGTGCGAGACTTTACCGACCGACTTTTCCTTCGAGAGACTTCCAGATGGACGAATGATGCACGGCGCGGCGGCGGTGCCCCCCGCGCCGCCGCCCGCGTGGGCGCTCTTGTACACGTCGGGGCACAACAGCGCCACGGTATATCACACGTCGTCGATTCAGCGCCGGCACTGTCTGTGCGTGGTGCCGTTTGAAGAGCATATTGGTGCGATGACGTGCGAGGCGGATGAGGACGCGGCGTTCGTGCGCAGGAGCGCCGAGGTGTTCGCGAGTGCGGTGGGCCTGCCGCTGTGGGAGCCCGGCGTGCCGAGGTACACCAAGCGCGTCGTGAGGGACGTGAATGCAACGGTGAAGGATGTGAATGACGTGAATGACGTGAATGACGAGGACGCTGCGTCGGCTTCTACCCGCGCGAGTTTTGCCGACGCGTTGCGTCGCCTGAGGGAGGAATACCCGGCGCTGGAGGGCCTGATCGTGGGGCACGTGCACGACATGCACGCGCTCCTCGCGGCGGAGGACGCGTGCGACAGCGCGGGGCTCCGATGCGTCGCCCCCGGCTGGGGACAACCGCAGAGCGCGGAGATCGTGTTGAAATGCCGGGGCGGCGCGACGGAGGTGCTGGTGACCAAAGGCGCGCGGCGCGGGGATGTGCTCACGGACCCAGCGGCGCTCAAGGCACTCGTGGCGGATAACGGGGGGTACTTGGGCGTCGACGGCGACGCGAGGGGCGGACCGGTGGACATGATACCGGTCAGCGCCGAGTTTTACCTCCCGGATCGAAAAGTATCGTTGGACGAACTGCTTCCTTAGCACTGACTATTCATACGACGAGTCGTCTCTATTACGGGTAAACTATGATCAATTATCGTTCAGGAACTCGATGAGTGCGGCGGACACCGCATCCGGTTCGTCCCACTGCACCCAGTGCGTCGCGTCCGGGTGCCTGACCAGCGAGGACGGAACCGCGAGCGGGGCGAATTCTTTTTCATCGGTGTTCGGTATCGCGATCTTCTCCTCCAGGTACCTGTCCTTCGCGCCCCACTGCACCTGCAGCGGCACGCGGCACACCCCCACGTCGTTCCACAGGTTATGCATGGGCCCCGCGGCTCGGTAGTAGTTCAGCGCCGCCTGCATGGCGCCCGGCCGTCCACACGCTTCGATCAATTTATCCACTTCTTCCCTCGGCAACGGCGAAGCCGGATCGACTTTGAAGATGAGTCGGAGGATGGCAAAGTCCGCCGCGGACACGACAGCCTCTGGGAGCATCGGGAGCTGGAAGAAGCCGATGTAGTAGGACTTGAGGAACTGCACTGGGTTGGACAGCACGTGCTCGAGGAAGATCGAAGGGTGGACTCCGTTGAGAATGGAGAGTTTCTCAAGTTTGTCGTGGTGTCTCGCCGCGAAGGCGTAGGCGACCGCCGCGCCCCAATCGTGCCCGACGACCGCGCGCGCCCTGTCGACGCGTTCGTGGTCGAGGAGTGCGGCGAGGTCGTCGGTGACGGGCGCGGGGCCGTACGAGTCCACGCCAGCTGGCTTGCCGCTTCGACCGTACCCGCGCAGGTCAGGGCAGATTATCCGATAGCCAGCCTCGACGAGCGGTGGGATCTGTCCCCGCCACGTGGCGTGGTTGTCGGGGAACCCGTGCAGCATCAACACCGCGGGGGCGGCGTCGTCGCCCACGACGACGTAGTGGACGTCAGCGCGCGGTGCGTCAAGCCTCAGGATACGATGCTGCGCGTCCACGTCGCCGAAGGATTCCGTCTCCCGCACCTCGACCGACGACGACGTCGACATCTGACATCTGGCCCTCCATCTGACCGGAACCACCCGCGCCCTGTGCCGCGAGGGACGGGAGGATACGCGCCGCAACTCCCTCGCGACGCTCGCGATGAGACAAGAACGAATCGCAGCGGCCGACATGGCGTCGTGCTGTGCGCTCACTCCGAGTGACTCGTGGCTCTCGGCTTTCCGAAAGTTATCCTCACTTTTGCACGCGCCGAGATGGCGTCAGCGCTGGCCGCGTCGGTACCGACGGTCGCGCCCGCGCGCCGCCGCCGCCGCGCGTCCTCGCATCGCGTCGGCGTCACCGCGCGATGCGTCCCATCGTCCGCCGCGCCCAAGACGACGAGCGTCGCATACTTCGGCGTCGGGTGATTCTGGAAACCCGAGCTCATCTTCAGCGAGCTCGACGGCGTCGTGGCCACCCGGGTGGGATACACCGGCGGTGACACCCCCGCGCCCACCTACGACAGCGTGTGCGACGGCGACGGGCACACCGAGGCAATCCGCGTCAGCTTCGACCCCGCCGTCCTCACGTACGAGCAACTCCTCGTTCACTTCTGGGACGTGTCGGGAAGCAGAGCGTTCAAGCGCCGGCCAAAGGCGCAGTACAAGTCCGCGGTCTGGGTCGTCGACGAAGACCAACGCGCCGCGGTGGACGCGTCCATCGCACAGCTGTGTTCCTCCTCCATCGGCGACGATACGGAGGTGGTCACGGAGGTGCTCGAGTTCCAGTCTTGGGCGGATGCTGAAGAGAGGCACCAATCTTACATGCGAAAGCACCGAGCCGCCAAGGCCACGCGGGCGGCTGACGCGCAGCAGTGGGTGAACGCCTGGGGCGGCCGCGAGGGTGGCCGATGAACGCAGTACTCAAATACAGTATTCAATTAGCGAACGAGCGCGCCGTGTGGGACGTCAGGCAGTTTGTTTCGATGACGCGGCCGGGGTAAACGAAAGGATGCTTTTACGCATCCATCCCGCACCCGGCCGCCGACGCATACAAACGACAGACGGACCCGTCGCGAGACGCGGCTCGTGACCCGTAGCTTCGACTTAGCATATGATATTCATTTCGATACTCATAAGAACTCAACGCAAACGACTCACTGACAACTCCGTGTACTGTCTCGCCTACTAGGTTTGCCACTTTTTGAAGAAATCGTTCCCTTTGTCGTCCACGATGACGAACGCGGGGAAATCCTCAACCTCGATCTTCCAGATGGCCTCCATGCCGAGCTCGGGAAACTCCAGAACCTCAACCTTCTTGATGTTATTCTGCGCCAAAATCGCGGCCGGGCCGCCGATGCTGCCGAGGTAAAAACCGCCGTGCTTCTTGCACGCCCTCGTCACCTGAGCGCTCCGGTTACCCTTGGCCAGCATCACCATGCTCCCGCCCGCCGCCTGGAAGGTATCCACGTACGAGTCCATGCGCCCCGCGGTGGTCGGGCCGAACGACCCGCTCGCCATTCCATCCGGCGTCTTAGCCGGGCCGGCGTAGTACACGGCGTGGTCCTTCATGTATCCCGGCATCTCTTCGCCCGCGTCGAGTCGTTCCTTGATTTTGGCGTGCGCGATGTCCCTGGCGACGATGAGCGGGCCGGTGAGCTTGAGCCTGGTGCTGACGGAACACGCGGAGAGCAGTTCGCGAACTTCCGCCATCGGCCGCGTCAGGTCCACGTCCACGACGGTTCCGTCTTCTTCTAAATGTTCGTCCACAACGTCGGGGAGGTACTTGCCCGGGTCCGTCTCCAGTTGCTCGAGAAAGACACCGTCGCGGGTGATCTTACCGAGCGCCTGCCTGTCCGCGCTGCACGACACGCCGAGGCCCACGGGGCACGACGCACCGTGCCGTGGGAGGCGAATGACCCTCACGTCGTGGCAAAAGTACTTGCCGCCGAATTGAGCTCCGATGCCCATCGTCTGCGTCAACTCGTGGATCTGTTTCTCCATCTCGACGTCCCGGAACGCGCGGCCGTGCGCGTTACCGGTCGTGTGCAGGTTATCGTAGTACCTCGCGCTGGCCATCTTGACAGTCTTCAAGTTTTGTTCCGCGGAGAGGCCGCCGACGACGAAGGCGAGGTGGTACGGCGGGCACGCCGCGGTGCCTGTGCACAAAACACGACGTCAGTCACATTGCCCATACGAGAAGGTGTTCTAATTGCACTTACCGAGCGTTTTGATCTTCTCCTCCAGAAACTGAACCATCCGCTCGGGGTTCAGTAGCGCCTTGGTTTCCTGGTAGAGGAAGGTCTTGTTAGCGCTGCCGCCGCCCTTGGCCATGAAGTGGAAGTGGTACTCGTCGCCGTCTTTGGCGTAGAGGTCGATCTGCGCCGGGAGGTTGCTCCCCGTGTTCTTCTCGTCGAACATTGTGAGCGGCGCGACTTGCGAGTACCGAAGGTTGCGCTGGACGTAGGTGTCGTAGACGCCTTTGGAGATCATCTCCTCGTCGTTGCCGTCGGTCCACACGAGTTGACCGCGGCTGCCACTGACGATGGCGGTGCCGGTGTCCTGGCATCCGGGGAGGACCATCCCCGCCGCGACGTTGGCGTTTTTGAGGAGCTCGAGCTGTACACAAAACACGACGTCAGTCTGATTGCCCATACATACGGGAAGAATTAAAAGTAAACTCACCGCGACGAAGCGATCGTTGTCGGAAGCTTCTGGATCTTTGAGGATCTTCGAGAGCTGCGCCAGGTGGCCGGGCCGTAACAGGTGGGCGATGTCTGTCATGGCCTCCTGCGCCAACAGACGGATAGCCTCGGGCTCCACCTTGAGCACCGTACGCCCGGCAGCCTCCACCACGCTGACGTGGTCGCCCGTGATTTTCCTCCAGGGCACATCTTTCGGCGCGGATGGTTCGTAGAGGTCCTGGTAGTGGAACTGGGTGTCGGCGAGGAGGACGGACGCGCGGGTGTTGAACGCGCGCGACTGTCCGAGGACACCGCCGGATGCGAACCCGCGGCGAACGGCGGAACGAAGCAACCCTGCCATCGTTGGGGCGCGCTCCTAGGTTTGACGCTTTTGAGATGTTACTTTTGGGGTCCTTTGGCAACCGCGCCGGCAGATTTTTTCTCGAGCGGCTTTTGACTTTTTTGACCGCCCGCCTCCCGAGCGTTTTCTCCCGCGCGGGGCTCCTCGGAACTGTCGAAGCAACGAGAGGGTGGGAGCCGCGACCTCACTTCCCCGAGCGCGCACGTCCGCTCTTTGACCTCGCAACGACCACTCAACTCGAGCGTGCGTAAAGGGATTCAACGCCGATGCCCTTCGACCTCGTGGTGCGTCCCTCGCTTCGCGTCCGACGAACCCGCCCGCGTCGTCGCGAGAACCGCCCGGCTTCCGCCGAAAGGGATTTCGGGTTCGGACGCCCCGAGGCGCCCGCGGCGTGGGAGTATCCACGACTCAACGCCCGTCTTCACGCCCTCGAATCACCGTTTCGTCTCTACACGACCACGAATTGACCACCGAGCTGACCGATGTCCCAACACTCACGCACGCCAACACCGACGCAGAGCGGAAGGTTCATCCCCGACAAGTCCAACATCTGGCGAGATTGCTGCGACGGGTACTATGATTGGGTCAAGGAACACATCAACGAGGTATATATCCACGTATCCACGCACTCTCCCGTCGCTTCTCATGAGCATATATCGGGAGCCGACACTACCCGATACCCATCCTGACGTCACCGCACCCACCCATTCACTCACGAACACGATCAGGGCGCGCCCCTCGACGAGGCTGACCACTGCGGCGATCCCCCCATGCTCCTCGCCGCCGGCAACGGCCACACCTCCTGCTGCGAGCTCCTCATCAACGAGGGCGCCGACATCCAGCAGTGCGGCATCATGAAGGACACCCCGCTGTCCCGAGCCGCGCACAACGGGCACTTCCAGACGTGCAAGTTTCTTCTTGAGCAAGGCGCCGAGGTGGACGCGCTTGACCTCGGAGATAACACGCCGCTGCACTGGGCGTCGATGCGGGGCCACGTGGAGATCGTGAACCTGCTGCTGCTGAACGGCGCGGACAGGCACCGCAAGAACAAGCAGGAACGGATGCCGATCGATCTGTGCCAGCCCATCTGGAGCAACGCGTGGAGGTACACGAAGGAGGTGCTGTCGCAGTGAGCGGGTGACTGAGCGCACGCTATCGCTCTGCTGGCAATTCTTGTATCTTTGGAGCTTCTTGTTTTTTCACCGGGGCGTTCACGTGCTTGATTTTGTGTCCGTTTACGGTCTTCCTTTTTGAGAACCGTCTCCTTCAATGCTCAAAAAGGAAGACCCAACGTGCACGCCCCGGTGGTAAACAGCAGCAGAGCGATGGCACCGCGCTGAGAGCGCCGCGGAGTCGGGCTCGGACGTCGTCTTCTTCATCACCCTCTCCTTCGCTCTCCTTTAATCACAGCATAATCGCATTTCTAACGCCTGGATAGATAGAAGTTGGTAGCATCATCATCAAGCATTCCTATCCAGGCGTTACAACATCAACGGAGAGCGAGTGAGAGGGCGGTGAAGGAGGCGCGTGCGTCGAGACCAGCCCCGCGGCGATACTTGACAACTTTCTCAAATAAAATAAAAGCTCTCGGAACCGTGGGAAACTTCCCTTCCCCACTCCTACGACCCTCCGCACGCGAGCCCCTCCGCCTCACAGAGACTTGCTCACCAGGTTACCAGGCGGGAACATGTCTTTATACTCCGGGTGCGCGGTGATCGAGTACGTGGACAGACCAGAAATCTGCTTCGCCTTCTTCACCTGCGTGATCGGCGGCAGGTCCTCGTCGATTTGGGCGTCGCCCTCGCCCTTCTTCTTCATCTTCGCATAGACCAGCGCCGCGTACGCCACGATGAAACTCGTGCCCAACACGATGAAGCCCACGAACGGGATGAACCCGTTGAGGCGCGCGATGCGCGCGGCGACGTCGAACTGGTGGTCGTCTTGCGCGACGCCGGTGCCGTCGCCCCACTTTCCGGTTTCCCCGCCCATGTGCGTGTACGAAGGGAGGTCCCTCTCCCCGTACATGTACACGGCGATGAGCAGGTGGATGAGGATACCGACCGGGACGCTGTGCACTAACATCACGGAGAGCTTACCGGTGTACCTCGGCGGCCTCGCGTTGAACCGCAGCAACACCACGCGGTCGACCAGCGTCAGCATGCCGCACATGACCATCATGATCAGGTACAGCAGCGGCATACCCGACGAGAACATCAGTGTGTACAACACCGCGGACGTGAACATGCCGTAGCGCTCGGAGATTAGGTACGGCGGGGGTGTGTACAGCTCGTCCAGCTGCGTCTGCGTCTTCACGCCGCCCGCCAGGAACCGGCGCTTGAGCTCGAAGACGATCACCTTGCTGGCCATGGAGAACGGCAAGGAGAAGGCGTTGATGAACGCGACTTGCTGAAACTTGGTCGCGAACTCGCTGTACCACCAAGGGGAGAAGTCTTTATGCTCACCGTTGAACAAGAAACCGAGGCTTGCGGCCGGAATGTTCGCAGTCATGAACAAGGGCAGCAGCACCATGATCAGCATCATCACGGACATGATCTTCCACGTGACGCTCTTCTCAAAGTCGGTGTAGCTGTGGTGGTGCTCCTTCTCCGACAGCCAGATGGACAGCGTCTTGACCAGGACGTTGAGAACCGCCGCGATGACCGTCGCGACGCCGCCGAACAAGGCGCGCATGAGGTTGTCCATCGAGTACTTCATGCAGTACGTGTCGTCGTCGGATTCCGCGACGTAATCAGAGCAGTAGCACGCCATGCAAACCGCGGCGGCGCACTCGTCGATCAAGGAATTTGGATCCATACCCACGGGGTTCGGATCAGCAACTGTCTTTGCCTCCTGCGCCACGATCGCGTTCTCCAGTGCCGTCGGCGTCGGCGCGAGCGGGTGTGATCCGTTGTAGTAATCGTAGTACGGCGTCGCGTCTCCGGAGAAGAGCTTGTAGTCCATGTACACGTCGCACTGGTTCAGCGTGATCAGCGGCTTCTGCATAGCCTTGAGCCCGCGCTTGGCGAGTGCCGCGACCGTGGCGTTGGTGCTCTCCACGTCCCAAATCTTCGAGCAGTGCAGGTTGTCCACCAGCCCGTTCTCGATCTCCTCGCAGATGGCCTCGGGCGGCAGATTCTTAATCTGCGACTGCACAACAGCCACGGTGAGAACGTTGAAGACCAAATACGCGAAGAGCACGAAGAGCGATCGGCACGTCCTGAGTCCCGCCTGCTTCTTCGAGTATCCGAGGTTCTCCCACATGGTATCGGACGGCGCGCGCGCCGCGTTGGGGTTGATCCTGTGGCCCTCGAAGACGCACACGTCATCCGCGGCGGCTGCGGCTGTGCCGTTTTTGTTCATCCGGACCTCCTCCTCGCTCTTCACCACGAGGTCCATGCAATCGAACCTGCTCTGCTCATCCTCGAACACCACCCACGCCTTGACCACCGTGTACCCTTCCTTGGCGCGTGCCTCGATCGTCGCCTTGGTCTCCTTGACGGACTCGGCGGTCTTGGCGATGCGTTCCCGGAGTTTGTCCGGGTTGAAGTCGTCGGGTCGGAACTTTTTGAGGACTCCGATTTTGGCATTCCCGGCTTTGCCCGCGACTTTACCAGCCTTACCCGCGGTGTTCTTGACGGCGCTCACGGCGGTGTTCTTCGCGGCGTTCTTCGCACGCTTCGCCATCGAGGCGGCGCGTTGGGACATGGACAGCTTCTTCGCCTGCAACAGTTTATCAGCCTCCAGTTTATCAGCCTCCAGTTGGCGCTGCCTGTACGCCCTGTAGTTGCGTTGGATTCGCGACACCGCCTCTTCCCGTTTCTGCGCCTTGGTCTTGAACAGCGCCTTCATCACCTCCGGGGACCGCACGCTGAACGTACCGCTGGTGTAAAACACGCTCTTCGTGGGCGTTATGGCGTTACTGAACGCGGTGAGGGAGTATTTCGGCGGCGGCGGCTTGTACGCAACCGGTTCTCCGAAGAGCACCGGCGACGAGGGAAGGTAAAACGCGTACGTCGTATCTCCGCGGCCGTGGGTTCGATACCCGGCAGAGTCCGGGAGGCACGCGTACATCCCGGGCTGGGCACCGGCGGGTCCTGAATCGCGCGGGAAACCGACGCCGGCTGCGTCGGCGGCGTGTTCAGTCCACGGGTTTCGAGCGGATTTGAGGTCATCCTCGGAGCCGTAAATCTCGAAATCCTCAGCCGGGACGTTATCACGCGCCGACCACGTCCGCAGCATGTTGGCGTACGCGTCAAAGTCGTTGGTGATGTCGCCGTGCCGAGCGTAGTACGCCCTGGGTTGGTCGGCGTAGTCGAACCTCCAAATCTTGGTTCGGGCGAACATCTCGTTTATCGCGTTTGCGCCCAAGTCCAAAACGACGCCCTCGCCGGCTACGTGCTCGAACACCTTGACCCATTTGTCTTTGTTAAAGTCGTCGTCGATGCCCAGCATGGAGTTGGCCCTTTTGAGCATCCACTCGAGCATCTCTTGGTTACCTTCCTGGTCCAGAAGTTTCCGGCGAAGCGCCATCATCTCGCGGAGGTCTGTTTGAAAAAACACGCCGTCAGTCTAATTGCCTGTACGGAAATAAAAAGAAACTCACCGTAGCCCATGACAACCTCGTTCACCACTCCAAACTTCTCGAAATGTTTCCGGATTCTGTCCGCGGTGACGTCCGTCGGGAGGTCCTCGACGACGATGCTGTAGTCGTCCATGGTGATGGAGTTCATGTCCGCCTCGTCCCGGGCGCGTTTCTTGCGGAAGAAGTGGTACAGCGCGACGCCGGCGAGCGCGAACATCATCAGCGTGTCGAGGATGGAGATGGCGAGCATGCCGTCGCGGTCCTCGTCCGTGAACACGTACCCTTCCTGCGCTTGCTGGTTGCCCCACATCAGCAGCGCGCCGAGGGACGCGCGGGAGAGCCCTGGGAGTCGTTCGACGGATGTGTTGTTCTGTTCCGTCCTGGTGCGAATCATGTGGTAGTACCAAAAAGAGAGCAGCGTGAATGATACCATGGCGACTGCGTAGTCCCTGACGAGGATCCAGTAGAAGCAGATGCCGGAGCCGAAGACCCGGCTGGTGCGCTCGAATCCTATGTCGAGCGGTGGCATCTCGCCGGTGACGTGATCGTACGCCTGCCGCGCGCGCATTCGCTTCGTGGCGAGGTCTTTATTCGGCTCTTGGTAGATGCCGACGATGACGCCCTCGGAATCGGCGTCGGCGCCGAGCTTGAAGGAGCCGCTGGACAGGGCCACGTAGTCCTTTCGCGCGCGGCATCGGGGCCTGGGTTCACGCTCGGGCTCGAGCACCACGCCCGTGAGGCGACCGCCCTTCTTCTGGTCCGGCACGTCGTAGCGGATCGTGTGATCGACACCGCCGATTGTCGCCTCGACGATGAGGGCACCTTCTTCCGTCACGGCGTTGGGGAAGCTCCACTTGCCCTTCTTGCCCCCGGCGCCGATGCAGGTGCCGTCGGAGCGCAGGATGAGCTCCCCACTGACCTTCTCGCCGTCATCCATCCAGTCCTGAGGGGCATCGAGGAGCGTGCGCAGCGGCGCGGGGAGCGACGAGAGGTCCATCGGCCCCGCCGGGTGACACTGTCGGTGGGATAAACAGAAGGTATCTGAATTTGTCCGCCCCGCCCCGCGTGGGTTCGCGGGTTCGAGCGGGTTGGACCGTCGGTTGAAGCGCCGGGCCGCGACGTCGACGACTGTTCTCCCAGCCTGACGCGTCCTTAAGGTTGGGGTGGCGCGCGGGGTGGCTGTGGAGGGGGCTCGGACGGTCCAATGCCAAGTGGATTATTCGGCCCGCGTTCGTGACGACACCAACGTCCGCTAACCGCCGCCGAAATCTGCCTCCAAAACGAAAATGGTTCTTCAGTTTCATTACAAGCTAACAGAAGCACGTGGTCCTAAGGTGCGTTCGAAGCGAGGTCTTCAAGATCTGGCAATTTCGATCACGTGTACCGTACATCCCCTCAGCGATCCTGAGGGTCATCAGGACCGCTGAGGGGAGAGCGAACGAGTATACGTGAAGCGCGGTGACCTCGCTTCGAACACACTCTGGACGAGAACGACGTGCTCCCGCCCCGCGCGTGCCACGAGCGTGCTGGTCCTTCACGCGTTCGAACCGATACAAGTTACACGAATGCGTTGTCTCCATGTTGAGGTGCGAAGAAGCAGCTTACAACATGGCCCACCATTGTATCGGTTCGAACGCCCCACCAGAAAAGTGGGGACCAGCGCGCTCGTGAACGCCGCGGACACTGGATTCATCGTCACACACACACAAAGCACACACAGAGCACACTGATCAGTGCAGAACCACCACGTTCACGTCGCTCCTATCGATCAAGTACTGCGCCACGCTACCCACGAGCGCCTTCTCCCACCAGTTCCGCGAGTGGTGCGCCACGACCAGCATCTCAGCCTCGAGATCCTTAGCCTTGTGCAACACCACGTCGGCGACGGGCTCGAAAGTAGTGTCCAACACCGCGTCTAACTCCACGGGCTGAGGAAAGCGGGTCATGTCCTCGCCGTCACCCGCGAGCTCGCCTGCGAGGGAACCGCCGCACCAGCCGCGAACGCCGAAGATTAGCGCCGATACGTAAAAGTCGCGAGCTCAGTGGGTACACGGGGGGCGGGACGAAGAGATACTCGCGGCGTCGGGACAAAAATAAAATGAAATGAAAGGGCCGCGAGTGCGTTGAATACGGCGTACCGTGCGTGGCCCTGAGGCGGGCGTACACTTCGTCGAGCATCTCCTCGGTGCGCTTCACGGCGTCGGACCAGTACCGCTCCTGCGCTTCGGGATCGGTCATCAGCGAAAGATCAACCGCATCCGGAAAAGCTCGAGTGCCGACGCTACGGGTGAGAGGGGAGGGGGAAACGGGGTCAGCCGGATTAAAACCTACTCTGAACTCGAGCATGGGCTTCGGCGCCCACGAGACGTCATCGCCGGCGTCGTTCGTCGGGAACGGGACCGCGGTGCCGATGTCGTCGAGGGCGCCGGGAATCGACGGGG
>Ga0257110_1000942_pt1 | contig 13629 bp, 17 predicted proteins | sample LP_taG_7_FD_190184 | JGI IMG/M metagenome (GOLD analysis project Ga0257110, IMG submission 190184) | Marine microbial communities from Northeast Subartic Pacific Ocean, Canada - LP_J_2015_P26_10m | ecosystem: Environmental > Aquatic > Marine > Oceanic | place: Canada: Northeast Subartic Pacific...
CTAAAAACTAAATAAAAAAAGTTATTAATTTATTAGTACTATGGCGACTAAAGGAACAGCAGCAAAATCTGCAACTGGTGCAGCAATGTCCAGGTATGATGTAGAAATCGAAGCAAGAGTAAAAGCACTTGAAGCAAAGATTACAGCACTGGAATCTAGCGATAAAGCACAACAAGAAGTTGATGCAAGGTTCGTTGAGTTAGAGGCAAAAGTCAATAAACTCTGGAACTAATTGGTTTCTTACTTTACCAAAGAGTAAGTGGTGCGGATGGGATACTCCCGCTCAGTTTCTTGCTTCTGGTTAAAGAGTAAGTGGCGTGCATGACAAGACCGTATAAAGACCCTTGACAACAAGGGTCTTTTTTTGTATGATACATAAGAAGAAACTTTTTTATTAATGTCGGAATATACTAAGACTGCACTTGTACTTGGTGCTGGTGGATTTATTGGTTCGCATATGGTTAAACGCCTTCGCTCAGAAGGATACTGGGTGCGTGGTGTTGATCTTAAGTATCCAGAGTTTTCTGAAACTGAAACAAATGAGTTTGTTCAAGGAGACTTGCGTGACGTAGAGTTTGTCCGTCGTGTTATCCAATATAAGGGTGAGCAGGGTAACTTTTATAACTCTGTTCCATACCGTTTGATTCGTCCTTTTGATGAGATCTATCAGTTTGCTGCTGATATGGGCGGCGCAGGTTTTGTCTTCAGTGGTGAGAACGATGCTGATATTATGCATAACTCTGTGACTATCAACTTAAATGTTCTTGAAGAGCAACGTAAACTAAATGAGACCTTTGATGGTGTAGGCAAAGAATGGACTGAATGTAATCGTCCTGCACTAGAGCAACCTACAAAAATCTTCTACTCTGGTTCTGCATGTATGTACCCAGAGCATAATCAACTAGATCCTAATAACCCTGACTGCCGTGAAGAATCAGCATACCCCGCAAACCCAGACTCAGAATACGGATGGGAAAAACTTTTCTCTGAGCGCCTCTATCTTGCGTATAACCGTAATCATGGCATTCCTGTTAGGATTGCTAGATATCACAACATCTTTGGTCCAAAGGGAACCTGGGACGGTGGAAGAGAGAAGGCACCAGCTGCAATCTGCCGTAAAGTCGCTTACCTCCCGGAGCAAGGTGGAGCAATCGAGGTGTGGGGAGACGGCTTACAGACTCGTTCCTTCTTGTTCGTTGACGAATGCATTGAAGCAACTAGACGATTGATGGATAGTAACTTCATGGGCCCAGTTAATATTGGTTCTGAAGAGATGGTAACTATCAATCAACTTGTAGATACTGCTGCAAAGGTTGCAGGAAAAGAAGTTTCTAAGATTCATATCGACGGACCTCTTGGAGTTCGTGGACGCAACTCTAATAATGATCTCATTAGAGAGAAACTTGGTTGGGATTATTCACAAACACTTGAAGAGGGAATTGCAAAAACTTATGCATGGATTGAGGAACAAATTAAATCAGTATGAAAATGTCAATTGCTATCCCTACTTGGGGATCATATGGAAAAGGAGATGAGTTTATTGAAGATCTACTAAGAACCATTGAGATACAGACATTCAAGAACTTTGAAGTTTGTATCTCTGATCATTGTAAAGATGATATGGTTCTTGAGGTTGTTCAGAAATTTTCAGAGAAATTTAAAATCAAGTATTTGAAGAATACAAAGGACTATGGTAACGGTCCTGCAAATACTAATAAAGCAATAGATATGTGTAGTGGTGAAGTCATCAAGGTGATGTTCCAAGATGATTTTTTCTATGATGATGAGTCATTGGAAAAGATCTATACATCATTACATGATAGTGATAGAATGTGGTTATTGAATGGTTGTAATCATACCTTTGATGATGGATGGAATTTTGTTAATGAAATGAATCCAAGATGGAATCCTAACCTACTTGAGGGTGTCAATACAATTAGTGCCCCATCTGTTCTTGCTTTTAAGAAAGGTGTGACTAATAGGTTTGACAATAACCTTACGTATTTCATGGATTGTGAGTTTTACTATGGGATGTACGAAAGATATGGTGAACCAATTTACTTGAATGATTGTTTGATCACTAATAGAGTTGGTGATTTCTCAGTCACTACAAATGTTTCTAATAAGAATAGAGACTTCTATGTAGAGAAAGAAACAAAATACTGTAAAGAAAAGTATGACCTTATCAATGCATGAAGAACCCTTTGATCATTGGATTATTGATGATTTCTTTTCCCCTGATAAAGCACAAAGGATAGCTGAAAACTTCCCTGCTTATGATGATAAGAGGTGGTACTTCTATGAAAATCCAATCGAAAACAAGAAGACACTGCAAGACTGGTTGAGATTTCCACCAGAGATCTATCAGACACTGCAGGACTTATGTTCTAACGATTTTATTGAGACTATCAAGTCAATGACACTCATCAAAAATCTGTATCCAGACTATGGATTGCACGGTGGTGGTCTTCATATGCATGGTAAAGGTGGTAATTTAAATATTCATAAGGACTATTCAATCCATCCTAGGTTGAAGATGCAGAGAAAACTCAATCTCATTGTGTACATGTCTGATGATTGGGATCCTGCCTGGGGTGGTGGTCTTGAACTATGGTCAAATAATCCAGAAACAAATAGACCCAAAGAGTTGGTTAAAACAATTGAACCTAAGTTTAATAGGGCAATTCTGTTTGATACCACACAGGATTCTTGGCATGGATTACCTAATCCACTGACTTGTCCCGAAGGTAAATATAGAAAAAGTCTCGCAGTTTATTATTTAACTGATGTAGATGAGAATACTGAGAAAAGATATAGAGCATTATTTGTTCCTACAAATGAACAATTAAATGATATTGAGATAGTTAAATTATGTAAGGAGAGATCAAAGTGAAAATAGCAGTAGTAACATCATCAATCGGAACTAATGAACTGATTGAACCGGTTCTATTTGAAGGGGTGGACTATCATGCCTTTGTGGACAAATCTCCTGCAAATGGTTGGGCAGTTCACCCTGTGTTGCCATTTTCCTCAGACCCTACTTATAAAAATAGAAGAGATGCTAAGGTATATAAAATTCTACCCTTTGCTTTTCTTCCGGACTATGATTATTACTTTTGGATAGATTCAACACATAGACTTGAAACTAATCCTCTTGAGGTCATTGATAAATATCTGAGCGATAGTGATGTTGCTGTATTCAAACACCCTGATCAGAACTGTGTATATGATGAAGGGAAGGAAGTCATAAGAATTAACTTTGATCATGCAAACTTGGTAGAGGATCAACTTGATTTTTACAGACATATGTGCTACCCTGAGCACAATGGACTGTATGAATTGCCAGTTAGAGTACAGAGAAACACATCATTAACCCGGAGAATGGGATGGATGTGGTGGGAACAAATTTGTATGTTCTCTTCAAGAGACCAAATTAGTTTTCCATTTGTATGTGAGCAACTTGGCATCAGACCAAACATCCTTCCCGGAAGGGCAAACACAATTAGAGGTAATAATATTATGCCTCAAATAGTCTATTCAAATCATAGTAGGACATCATGAACATCTTAGAACAGATTGCAGCAAAGGCGCAGAGAGGTGACACAGGAATGTCTCTCCACTACGGATTTCTGTATTCTTGTATTGTAGGTATGGAGTCTAAAAATGTATTTGAATTTGGTAGTGGATTCTCTACTCATGTTATTCTTAATGCACTTGAAAATACTGGTGGAGTATTGACTAGTGTAGATATTACAAACTATAGTGATAATCCTAATGTTACTGATTTTTCAAAAAATAGTGACAAGTGGAGTTTCTATCATGGAAATAGTAATGAAATCTTTAGCGATGAAGAAGTAGAGTTTGATCAGTATGATGTTATCCTTCATGATGGATCTCACGTTGGTAGTGAGGTTCTGGTAGATCTGAATAACATTTATCCTTATCTTAAGAATGATGGCATTCTTATCACTCATGATACAAGGCATCATACTCTTGGTAGTGGTATGATGGGTGCTGCTGAAGAGTTTGCTAAAGATAAAGATCTTGAGATGTGTACTCTTCCTTATGGATATGGTCTGACATTCTTTAGAAACACTGGAAATATTGACAATCCAGTGAACCTGACTTGGAGAAAGCGTTCATGAAGGCATTATTTTGTGAACACCCCAATAAACCATTGAGGGGTGGATATTGCTCTTACTATAGTGAAATATATCATGCCTTGAAAGAAGTAATGGACATTGGTCATAAAAACTTTGTGCCTAGAAAAACCAGTGAGTTTGATGGATATGATATTGTATTCTTGGGGTTTGGCCATACAGATTGTAGTGAAGGCAAACCCACATCATTGATAAGGGATAGTGATGTTCTTTTATTCCCTATTTTAAATAAAGAATATACAGGACTCCAAAATAAACTTGATTGGATTAAAGAAATGGATCCAACTGCTGGTCTTACTGTTCATCATGATATTAAAGCATATTCAGAATATACAGATGCTCCCTTTCATAGAATCATGTGGTCAGCGAGTGAACTGCAGTTTAGAAATTATGGTGGAGATTACAAACACGATCTTTTCTTCTCTGGAGTCACAAGACCAGAACAATTTGAAAATCTTAGAGAAAGAGTTCTATCTCAATTAGACAGACTTAATGGTAAACTTGGTAACTTTATTAATGTAAGATCACATAGAAACAACTATGCGGGCACAATGTTTAGCGATGATGAGTATGCCAGACATTTATCAGATTCAAAACTGTGCCTTGTAACCACTGGTCCTGCTGATTTAGTTGGAACTAGATTCTTTGAAATCTTTGCTGCTGGTAGAAGTTTGATTTTATGTAATAGATTAAACTCTGAAGTTTATGAAGATATTGCTGTTGATGGTGTCAATTGTGCAATGTTCTCCACAGAAGATGAGTTCTATGAGAAAGCACAATTCTATCTTGATAATGAAGAAGAGAGAATGAAGATAGTAAATAATGCTCAAAATATTTTTATAAAAAAGTTTACTTGGCAAAGCAGAGCAAAAGAAATCAAAGAAGTTATCGAAAGATATCTATGAAAGTATCATCTATTATTTTAGCTAGAGGAGGATCAAAAGGAGTCCCTAATAAAAACATAAAAGATTTTTGTGGTAAACCATTAATTTCATGGACAATAGAACAATGTATTGAATCTGGAATTAGTAAGGATGACATTTTTGTTAGTTCTGATTCTCAAGACATTTTAGAAATTGGAAATAAATATGGTGTTGGTAGTATTCTTAGAACACCTGAAGTATCTGGTGATGATGCAACATCTGAACTTTCTTGGATTTATTCAATAAATTATTTGAAAAATTTAGGATTAAATTATGATTGGATTTTTGCTCCACAAGTAACTTCGCCAATGAGAGAACCAATTGATATTAAAAATGGTTTATTGCTGGCAAAGAGTGGTGCATGGGATTCCTTATTTGCAGCTACAAAAACTGATCAATGTTCTTTATGGAAAAGAGGTAAGGATGGATTAGAAAGTATTGGATATAATTATAAAAAAAGAAAAAGGCGACAAGATAATGACATCCAATACATTGAAAATGGATCATTCTATATTTTTAAACCAGGATTAATTAAGAAGTTTAATAATAGAATGTATGGGAACATAGGAATTGTTCCAATGGATAAATGGAAGTCTTTTGAGATAGATTCCATTGATGATTTTAAATTGTGCTCTTTGGTTATGAAAGAGTACATGTTGAAAAAATAATAATTTTATAGTATAATTTAAAAGTATAGGTGTAGGTTTATGCAAAATGTTTACGTAATTGCTGAAATTGGAATCAATCATAATGGTTCTGAAAATCATGCAATAAAATTGATTGATCAAGCATATAAGTCTGGTTGTCATGCTGTTAAGTTTCAAAAAAGAAACCCTGATCTGTGTGTACCAGATGCTCAGAAAAATTTGATAAGAGATACGCCATGGGGTGAGATGACTTATCTTGAATATAAGTGGAAGATTGAATTTAATATTGAACAGTATCAGTCACTTAGACGATATACTAAGTCTCTTGGTATGGACTTTATTGTGTCTTGTTGGGATGAGCAAAGTGTAGATGATATTGAAAATAATGTTGAGGTTGACTATCATAAGGTAGCATCAGCACTTGCAACAGATATTTCTTTCTTAAAAAAACTTTCTTCTACGGGAAAACCAACTATCTTATCAACGGGAATGTGTACTCCTGAGCAGGTTGATGCTGCTGTAGTGGCATTGGGAGATAGTTTAAAGTATGTTCTTGCATGTACTAGCACTTATCCATCTTCTGTTGATGAGGTTAATCTGAAATATATCCACACTCTTAAGGATACCTATCCAGATATCAAAGCAGGATTCTCTAATCATCATAGTGGATTAGTTGCTTGTCTTGGTGCTACTGCTCTTGGATCTGAGTGTATTGAATTTCATATTACTGATGATAGGACTCAATTTGGAACAGACCAAGCATCATCTATCGAACATAGTGAAGAACTGGTAAGGCAAATTAACATTCTCTCTACAATGCTTGGAGATGGTGTGAAGCAGGTGTATGATAGTGAGATTCCCATTATGAATAAATTGAGAAAATCGTGAAGATATATTGTTTTGATATTGATGGGACAATTTGTAGTAATACGTGGGGAGATTATAACAAAGCAATTCCAAACTCTGATAGAATAGAATTAGTAAATTCATTATATGATGCTGGCAATCGTATAATTTATTTCACTGCTAGAGGAATGGGAACGTGTGATGGTAATATTACTGAAGCATATAATATGTGGGGTGAAATGACTGAAACTCAACTTCGTTCTTGGGGATGTAAATTTCACCAACTCCTCTTAGGGAAACCAAATGCTGACTACTACATAGATGATAGATGTATTCAAGATCATAGTTTTTTTAATTTAAATGAAACATTATAATCTAAAAGCATCTCAAAAATCTTTTAAAGCAATTGATGTACCTTCAGAATGCTCTATTGAATTAGATGATCTTCTTAATAATAACCCTATCAACAATTTTGAGGGGATTCTAGTTGTAAAGAATGTTTTTTCTAATGAAATTATTGACTCTCTAAGGAGTCAATATTTTTCTATGTTTGAAGGAAATTATGAATACGATGGTAGTGAATGGACTCATGTTAATAATTCAAAATTATCGCATGGTATAGGTTCGCACCCTGCTAATATGTTTGTACGCTCAGAACCATTCCGTAATTTTATTGAGTCTAGTATCTTAAAGAAGTTAGCAGCAGTACTATTACATTCGGATCAATCTGTTTTATCTCCACGAGTTATCTTAAGAAGTTTTTCTCATTTAAGTTCTAGATGTACCTTAGCACATCGTGACAGAGACTACTTTCGTACATCAGATAACAGTAAAGCACTAACTGCTTGGATACCACTTGGACCTGCTGATTCTCATCATGGTCAACTTGTTTATCTTAAAGATTCTTACAAAAATATTTCAACAATATCAAAATTGGTTAAGAGTGATGGAATAATCACAAGTGACTTGAAGGGTTTGGCAGATCATCTTGAGACAACTTGGTACTTGCCAAAAATCTCAAAAGGGGATATAGTATTTCATTGTCTAAACGTTGTACATGCATCCTTTGATACTAACAATATGATTCCAAGATTATCATGCGATTTACGTTTCGCATCTTCTACTAAGTATCTTGATCCCAAATGGTCTAATTATTGGAGAGGTGATGATGGGTTATAAATTTTTAAATTTTGGTCAATCAATTAATGATCAACTTGAAAAATCATTGATTGAAGTATTGCGTTCTGGATTTTGGTCTACTGGTCCACAATCAAAACTGCTTGAAGATACTCTTTCGCAAAAATATAAACGTCATTGTGTTACTACTTCTAGTGGTGGAACTGCATTACAAACAGTGAGTTTGTTATTTCCTGAAATTAAAAGGATAGCAGTTCAAACAAATACATACTTTGCTAGTTGTTTGCCATGGGTAACTGCTAATAAAGAGATTATTCTTCTTGGGTCTAGTCAAAAACTCTTGATGCCCGACATTAGTATTATCAAAGAGGCTTTAGATCATCAACCTGATGCTATTGTTCTTACTCACATTGGTGGATATCCCAATCCCGATATTCTTGAAATATCTAATCTGTGTAAGGAAAGAGGAATTATCCTTATTGAAGACTGTGCTCATTCACCTTTCGTTAGTATAGATGATCAATATGTTGGCACTTTTGGGGATGCAGCAATTCTATCCTTCTTTCCTACTAAACCTATTCCTGCAGGAGAGGGAGGTCTTGTCATTCTCAAAGATCATGTAAAAGCAGAACAAGCACGTCGTTTACGTGATTATGGTAAGTATCCTCTTGATGGTCAGTTGCATCATTCGCTACCAGCACTTCCAAATGCTAGGATGAATGATTTTTCTGCAGCAATTGCTAATGTTATTATTGATAATTACGAATCAATCATTCAGCATAAAGCAGAACTAGCAGACATCTATGATTCGGAGTTAGGTGATTATTCTTTTAAAAAGATTAACTATACTGGATCTATTGTCTCGCCATCTTATTACAAGTACATCTGTTTTGTTCCGGAGTCTTCTATAAAAACTTCACCTGTTTATGATCGCACCAATCAAATAACCTCAATCCTTGATGAGAATTCTTATCCATATATTTTTGTGGGAGAGACTCGTACTTGGATCCCGCATGTTTGTTTACCACTCACACCGTCAATGAATAAGAGTGATATATACGATATAATATCTTCATTTTGATTATGGAAGTAACTATTTTGGGGAGAGGTGAATCTCTCAAAAAACTTGATAAGTTTGAATCAGATTGTACTGATGTAATTTTAATTAATGAGTTTTGGCAATCGCCTAGAAACCCTTGTGAATATTATAAAGTACCTGAAGTTTCTAAGTTTATTACTGGAAAGGATATTACTCTTATTTGCACGCCTTGTATCGGAGATTTATCATCTTTGATTAAAGGTATTGAGTCAGATCATAATGTGAAAAACAAATACAATACAGTTTTTCCTCTTGGTTCTGGCACGGATAGAGATTGTCCAGCGCAAGGTAATTTTAGTTGCTTCCCCTCAGAGTGTGTAGAAGACTACAAATATGCTCATCTAAGTGGTAAACTCAAGCAGAAGGATAGTTATCCAGGCGTATGGCCACTAGGATGTGTGAGAGGTTCTCTAGCGTGGGGTATCATGCTTGCCATTAATTACTATAATGCAGATAAAGTAAATATCTTTGGTCTTGATTTTTATGAGAAAGAATACTTGGTTCCACAGAAACATGACTATGAAGTTGAGAAGAAGCAATGTCAATCAATCAAGGATGATTACTCATTGCTGTTTAAGTTTTATAGTAAAGTAGAATTCTCAATACATACCTTATCATCTTATAATCCTGATCTAGAAAATGTCACAATCCTTTGATTCTGTAAAAGAATATCTTCCATACTTCTTTGATGTAACTACAAATTATTACTATAGAAATCCTGACAATAGGGATAAAATCCTTTCTGGTGGTAATGAGATGAGACCATCAGTAAAGGAAGGTAAATATAAAGTCTTTACCTTTGCTGATAGGAATGGGGAAAGAGAAATTAATATGAAAGCATTCAAGGAGAGGATTGAGGAGTATCCTATCATTGATGAAGTAAAGGTATTTAATCTTTCTGATGTTGATCCAGACTATATTAAAGAGCATCAATCATTGTTTGATGATAGTCGTGTCTTTCCTTGGGCGGCAAAAGCATACTTGATGGACAAAGGTCTTCGGGATTGTGATGATGGTGATGTTATCTTTTGGATTGATAGTGATATCAAAGATTTAAAAGAAGATGGTATTGAGAATCTTTTCAATCTTGCAAACAACTCAGAGAAAGGTATTGTAGGATTTCATAGTGACTGGTGGTTGGAAAGATTATTTACTAAGAGCGACCTGTATAAGCATTTTAATATCACTGACCCACTATACTGGGATACTAATCAAGCATATGGTGGTATTTTCTTGGTAAAGAAAAATGATTACACAATCAAGTTTTTTCAGGAATTATTTGACACATGGAGTATAATTAGATTAATGGATTATTCCCCATCAACTGGTAGAGAGAATGATCATTTTATCAAACATCAAAATGATCAGTCTATATTATCTTTAATGTTCAAGATATATAATATCAAGACATTTCCTCTTCCCCTATATGATGTCTATAAGACTAATATCATAGCATTACATAGTGGATATTTTGAGGATGGTGTGGTTCTTCCACTGGTCTGGGAATCTTGTTGGCACAATGTCACATATAAACAAATGTGGGACAATTGTAATATGAAATTCAACAAGACAGTTTCTCCAGTTGAGTGTCTTTCAATGTCAACAGATAACTATGAATTATGATTAGAAGTATTGTAACTGGTGGGTGTGGATTTATTGGATCTCATCTTGTCAATAGGTTGGTTGATTTAGATCATGAGGTTATTGTGTTGGACAGAGTTCATCCCCACAATCCAAATCCTAAAGCAAAGTATTATCTTGTTGATTTAATTGAAAATTACACAAAATTTGTTCATCTTTTTGATAGTGTGAATAATGTGTTTCATATGGCAGCAGAGGTTGCTATTTCATATTGTGTTGAAAAACCAAATGAAAGTATGGCAAATAACATGTTGTCAACAATGAATGTATTGGAGTGCTGTAGAATTCATAATGTAGATAGATCTGTGTTTTCATCTACATGTGCTGTGTATGGTAACACAATGTTTAATCCCAATTATGAAACAAACGGTGTTGATTGTTTGAATACTTATTCAATTTCAAAGTATTCTGGAGAGATGTTGTTTAAAATGTATTATGAACTTTATGGTGTTAAGACAGTAGTCTTTAGATACTTTAATGTGTATGGTGAGGGACAGCATCAGTCAGGACAGTATGCTCCTGTCATGTCTATTTTCAAGAAACAGAGTGAAAATAAAGAACCACTTTCAATTGTAGAACCTGGATATCAAACAAGAGACTTTGTTCACGTATCTGATGTGGTATATGCCAATATTCTTGCTTCTCAAAGAGAACTTGAAACATATGGTGAGGTCTTCAATATTGGAACTGGAGAGGGAACTGAAATTCAAACTATTGCTGATTTAGTTTCTGATTATCAAATTAAAATTCCTGCTAGACAGGGTGAAGTTATGCACTCCAGAGCAAATATTGACAAGGTTCAAGAGACTCTTGGATGGAAGTGGAGTATTAAAGTTGTTGATTGGATCAAGAAGAATTTAAAATGAAAAAAATTACGATTAACTTATCATTCTACAATCAAAATAAAGTTCTTGTAGACCAGGTTGAAAGTTGGAAGTCTTGGACTAAAGATATTAGAGACCAGTTTTCATTCTCTATTGCTGATGATTGTAGCAAGGTGACAGCAATGGAAGTGTTAAAAAATGTTGATATGTCTGATATAGATCTATCTGTCTATCGTGTTAATGAAGATCTATATTGTAATATTGCAGGAGTAAGAAATCTTTCTGCCCAAGAATGCAAGACCGAGTGGATGGTTATTCTGGATATGGATACATTTGTATCTGAAGAACTTGCTACAAGTATGTTAAAATTAGCAAGCAGAAGAACGGGAGAAGCATATAAATTTAACAGACGAGTTGTTGACCCTAAACACCCTAAGAATGGACAGCCACACCCTGCTGTATGCCTTCTAAGAGTAGAAGACTACTGGAATGTTGGTGGTTGTGAAGAAGATTTAGTTGGGCATTATGGGTGGACTGACCCTAGTTTCTGGCATAGGTCTGTTGGAAAACTCCATGTGGTTACATTTAGTGATCTATATTTGGATTACTGTCCTGAGGGTGAGGCAGATATTGACAGGGATAATTCTCATAATTATAAATTGCATGAAGAAAAGAAACATAGTGGTAATTGGTCAACCGATTTTGTAAGATTTGAATGGAAAAAAGTTTATTGAGGTTTAATGATGACCATAGCATTTAATTATCTTGGTAAACTGGGACAACTTGGAAATCAAATGTTTCAGTTTGCGGCAACCATGGGTGTTGCTCGTTATACTGGAGTTCCATTTACGATTCCAAATCATCAAGAAATATTTGATGATGGGATTGGTAATAAATTGAGGATTGAACTATTTGATTGCTTTGATATCAAACCCGACAATATTGGAGTTCTAAGTACAGATCATATTCTTCATGAGAAAGGATTTGAGTTTGATAGTGACATTCTGAATGGTAATAGGCAGTTTAATCATACTCTCTATGGATTTTTTCAAACTGAGAAATACTTTAAGCATTGTTCTGATGAAGTGAGAAGTCAGTTTACATTTAAGAAAGAAATTGTTGATGAGTGTAAGAAGATTGTAATTGATTACTTTGACAATCCTATTGCCCTTCATATCCGTAGAGGAGATTTTTTAACTAACTCTGGCAACCATCATAATCAAACTCTTGATTACTATGAGGAAGCTCTCAGTAAGTTTGATATAAAGAGACAAGTTATTATCTTTAGTGACGATCCAAAATGGTGTATGGATCAAGACCTTTTTGATGATGATAGATTCCTTGTATCTGAGGCATCAGGACCATACCACGACTTATATCTAATGATACAGTGCAGTGATTATATTATTGCCAACTCATCATTCTCATGGTGGGGTGCTTGGTTGGGTAATAGTGGAAGAGTTATTGCTCCTAAAAAATGGTTTGGTCCAAACAATGCACACTTAAATACTAAAGATTTATTCCCCGAACATTGGGAGGTTTTATAATGGATTTTAATAAACTTGATAAGAATAAAGCAGCATATAAACTTAAGGGAATTGGTCCAATCTATTATCTCAATCTTGATGGACAACCAGAAAGACGTGAGTATATGGAAGATCAATTTAAGTATTGGGAGGTTGAAAACTATGAGCGCATCTCTGCTTATGATGGTAGGGATGATGACCTGAGTGATATTATTAAGGGCACCTATCCCCCTATGATGTCCTCTGGGGAGGTTGGATGTACTACGTCTCACCTCAAGGCACTAAAGCACTATCTAGAGACCTCTGACAGTCCTTATGCAATTATTATGGAGGATGATTGTAGTTTAGACTTAGTACGTTTTTGGAATTTTACTTGGGTCGATTTCTATGCACATTTTCCTTACGATTGGGATGTAGTTCAGATTGCTCTTATTTGTACTGGTGATGTTCATGTTTCTCTTCATAAGAGATTTGTGAATGATTTCTCTACTGCTTGTTATGTAATCAACAGATATCATGCTGAGAAACTTGTAAGACTTCATTGTAGGGAAGACAAATATAAATTGGATCAAGGAGTAAAACCTCGCGCTGTTGCTGATGATCTGATTTATAATTCTGGGAACACTTTTGCCATACCTCTACTTCTTTATAGAATTGAGTTGGGATCTAGTATTCATCCAGAGCATGTTGATGTATTTCATAAGGGTAATTACGAAGCTCAATTTAATTATTGGCAGCAGCAGAATCTATCAATTGACATTAAAGGGAGAATGAACTATGATCCTTACTTGGGTCGGATTACTGAAAACTCTGCGGCGAAAGCAGC
>Ga0257110_1000943_pt1 | contig 13622 bp, 22 predicted proteins | sample LP_taG_7_FD_190184 | JGI IMG/M metagenome (GOLD analysis project Ga0257110, IMG submission 190184) | Marine microbial communities from Northeast Subartic Pacific Ocean, Canada - LP_J_2015_P26_10m | ecosystem: Environmental > Aquatic > Marine > Oceanic | place: Canada: Northeast Subartic Pacific...
AATCTTCTACTATCAGGATTCTCTTTTATGTTTTGTATTAGTTCTTTGATTTGGTCTACACAATATGGATTAACCTTGTCATCATATCCAAACCAATTTCTCCATTGTTTACCATATATTGGTCCGAGTTTACCCCAACTAGATGCAAATGATTCATCTTCTTTAATATGTTGTATAAATTCTTTTTGAGTAAACATATCATCATGATATTCTGATGGATGTGCTTTACAATATGCTTTATACGCATCTCCATCCCAAATATGACAATTGTTATCAACTAAGTATTTGATATTAGTATCTCCTTTTAGAAACCACTTTAATTCAGTCATCATAGTTTTAACTGCCATCTTCTTTGTGGTTAGTAAAGGAAACCCTTCACTCATATCATGTCTAATTTGTTTACCAAATATTGATAGAGTTCCTGTTCCTGTCCTATCTTCTTTTTTCTTTCCTAAGATTAATATATCTTGTAGGATTCTTTGATACTCTTTATCTAATTTATTCATGTTATACTAATATACGAAAATTATTTGTAATTTCCAAATTAAATTATATTTGTTTTTTTATTTAGTTTAATGGAGTTGTTTTTATTTACTAAATAAATATACTCACCCACATCTACTTTAATTGAAAAGGTTGAGTCTATACATTTTTTATCTAACTCACATCCTTCATCATACCCAAATCTAATTACAGATGTATTTTTTTCTATAAACGATGGAACTGGTTCTGGCCATGGTTCTTGATAAAATATTATAATATTTTTATCTGTTTGTGATGCTATTAAATTTAATTGAGATTCAGGTGGATGTTCTTCTGTAAATGGTTCTTTAGAACTTCTGCAGACTAATATAACGTTTTCTGTATTGAGTGTATTTATGAAAGTACATAATTCTGATAATTCAGAATCATTTATTTCAAAATTAGTATTCATTGAAAATCCTGAAGCTTTATCTGACTTTATTTTTGTGTGCACATACAAGTTATCAGATTTATTATTTAATAAATTTTCTATTTCAGATATCATAATAGTGTTCTTTATTTTTTTGCTTCTACAAACATAGATTCCAAATTTCTTGCTTCTATCTTATCTTTTGATAATCTTGTTTCTATTTCTTCTATTCTACCTATATTACTTTTTAGATGTTCCATTTTTTCTATTGAACCAAACCCAACAGATTCCAATTCCATTTTTAATGATTCATAATCCCACATCCACTTATGTCCCCAATTATATATCATTGAATTTAAAACTTGTGTATTTGTTTTAACTTTATCCTTAATATGATAAACTGAATTTTCCCAAAAATCAATATCTATTGCATTTTTATATGTTTCAAAAAACTCAACATCTTTTGCATTATACACCTTATCTATCCATATCATTATATCAGGACATACAATTCTTAATATACCATTTGGTCTAAGGACTCGGTAGCATTCTTTAAGAAAAGAAATTGCCTCAGAAAATGTAAGATGTTCTATAAAGTGTGATGAAAATATCACCCCAACTGAAGAATCTTCAAATGGCAATCCATTATTTACATTATGATTAATTACAAATCCACCGAGATTATGTTTATAGATTTTAATATCATTTTGCAAATCAATCTCATCTAGCCCATCATACTCACCTCCCCATATTGTAATTCCAAGCCAATTTGGAATCATTTCTTCATGAGAAGCTCCTACATTTATATTTTCAAATCCGTTAATATTCCCAGTCATTTATTTTTTGGTTTTTATATATTGCATTTCGTTGTATAAGTGAAAACTCTTCTTTTTGTGAAAATGGATGAGGTAGTAAATCATAAATGTTTAAAACCTCTTGTCTTAAAAATAAATCTGCTGGTAGAATTCCATCCTCACCTACTGATTTCAAAAGTTTGTTAGCTCCATTTACCGTAAGTAGATATGCATGAGCTCCAAATAACCAAGTTCTATTACATTGACATCCTTCTCCAAAACTGTGTATGTTATGATATTCGTTACAAATCTCTCTTCTTTTTATACCAACTCCTTCCCAAATTCGAGTTCCCCAATTTGGTTTACCAAGATTGAGCAAATCATCATCAAATGTATTTAATAAATTTATATCAAAAGTTAAATCAATATTTGCATCATGTTCAAATATTATAATACTTTCATTATCATCTACACACTTTTTCCAAAGTTTATAGTGAGATATAAAAGTTGCTATTTCGGAATCTACATATCCTCCACCGAATCTGGTGATATCTTGTATTGTAAATTCATTATCAATAAATTCTTGCCAAACATCATATCTATCACATCCATTAAATAAGTGTGGCTCTATTCCAATTGATTCTAATTCTAATTTAATTGATAATGCACTATCTAAACTTTTTTGTGATTTTGGTAAATGTATTATATATCCTTTCATATTACAAATCTATTACTATAAAACCACTTCCAAGTATCACACTTATGTTTTTTGTTATTGTATGGAAGATTACCGATTGGTATAGAAGTGTATTGACAAGACCATGCTCTTCTATCTCCATTGGTTAGGTTTGGTACTGAATAGTGAAGAGTTTTTCCACTAAACACCACCATATCACCTTTCTTTGGATATAGCCATTCCCATCCACTACCAGGTGGTTCATCTCCATAATCTAACCAAAGATTTTCTTCAGTTACTCTTTCTTCTCTAATATCTTGAAATCTAATTGCACCATTCTTATCTGTAAAATCATCAAGTATCCAATAAAAGTTTATGTGATGAAAATCTAAATTAGGTTGTGGTCCATATTCAGTATCAGTATGTAACATAAACTTGCTTGGTTCGTTTGCATATTTTATTACAATCTCATCATTGAAAAAATAAAACTCATCTGATTTAAGGAATTTTTTAGATAAGTTGTACATCATGTGAGATTCATAATACTCTTTAAGTATAGGACTTACATGAGTTGCCATATCAAATCCTTTCCACCAAACCCCATTACCAAAATCCTTTTCATCTCCATTTGATACGTTATTTTCTGCTCTATATGTTCCATCAAGAAAAACTTCTTCTCTTACTATTTCTAAATCTGATTTGGGTATAACATTTTTTACATGAGTAAATCCTTTAGAATAATATTCATCTATATTTTTATCTAATATACTCATGATTTTTTTATAAGATTTTTCATATATGAATTAGAAGCATCCATGTTGCTTTTATTATTTTCTACTTTAAATGATAATTTATTTTCCGAGAATCCTCCTTTTAAATGTGTTATAAAAGGCATTCCATCTAAACTATATACATGCTCTCCATCAAACAAGTTGAGTTCAAAGTGTTGCTCTGATTTATAGTTTGGGTTTTCATAATATGGGCCGATGTGGTACATTGGTTTATTTTGTTTTAAACATTTTATTGTTGCTCCATGATTAGTATCACCATATTCATAATCAACAATATAATCATCAAAAAAGCTTTTCTTACACGCAAAGAAATAAGCATCTGCCATTCCTATTTCTTTTGTTTTTAAATACCCTCCATCTTGATATCCTATCGTTATATCGATTCCTAGATTATCAAAAAATTTTTTGTTGCATAAATAACCAGTTAAGGTAACTTTTTTATAATCAATAGTTACATACTCATTTCTATTCAATAAATTAATTACAGAATTCATCATATCTGAATGGTAGTATATATCATTGTGTTGTAATATGATATATTCTCCCTTAGCATGTTCTATACCTATATTGTATGCAGTAGATACCCACATTGTAAGATTTTCTATATATTTATCGTAAATATTATATTTCTTTTTTTCTTTTATTGTTATATCAGCTACTTCCTTATATTGTAATCCCTTTACTACTCGTACATTAGGAATTTTAATATTTGGAAATGTATTTGTATTATCAACTAAAATTATTTCATAAGATTGTTTAGAAAATGTTTTATTTATATTTTTTATTGCAAGTATAGTAGATAGTGTAATCATACCATGGTCTGGTTCTTTCCAATTGTATAGATTTACATCTTTACTTGCATATGGCATTATAAAACTAATCATGATTTATATGTTTTATAAGTTCTCCGTTTTCATAATATATAAAAGAATCTTCAATGAATTTACCATCTTTAAAAGTATGTTTAGATTCTAACATTCCATTGTGGTGATAGTATTTCCAGATACCATTCATTTTATTGTTTACTAATTCACCACTACTTCTAACAATACCTGATTTCCAGTATTCTGTAATTTCGCTACTAGTAAATGGTAAGTAATGGAAAGTAAAAGTGTTTTTTAATTTTATTTGTTTAGAGCTAGGATACATTTCTTTAGTTCTCAAAGTAATTTTATTTTTTATTAAATCGGATTTATACAAAGTACCAGTATTGTAATATGCATTATATGTAATATCTCCCCTTACTATATTATAATGTTCAAGAATTCCTGTAGTTGTATTGTACTTTTTAGATATATCTTTTTTATAATTAATTTCTTTATAAAGAGTTCCATTTTCAGAATAACTTCTTTCTAAAACTACTTCATCATTTTCTATATACTCTCTTTTATAAACTGTTTTATTACGAGTTCCTCTATAATATGATATCTGATTTTCTATTTGTTCTTTTATTAAAACCCCATTGGTATCATAGAATAGTTTTTTATTATTTTTTGTATGTGGTGCTCCACCATTCCAAAGTAATGTATTATTTTTTTTAACAACATCTTCCTTAACTAAGTTTATATTAGAATTTGCCCATTCTAAATATTTTTTCCATTCGTGATTAAAATCAAAAATGACCGTATTGGTTAGTGTATTTAAAATACAATTATCATTATATAATAATTTTTTATACATTAAAATCCAGATAAACGTTCTATTTCATTTTTGATTTTAATATTCCAGGGACCCCAAGTAATATTATCTATCAACCATTTTCTATAATAAGGTGGAACAGATGCAACTGGTTTACCACTATACTTACCAAAGGTCATATAAACCTTTTCAATATCCCCATCTTCATTTTTCTTTTCAGAAAGATTGATACCACCCTCTAAGTGGATTCCTATTTCGTGCATTGGTATACCTGTAAGTTGTTTCTTATCTTCCCCATAGAGTTCCCAATTTTCCTTTCCATCTTGTGTGTAGTATAACTCCTCTACTTTACCGAAACGTTCCTTAGAACCTACGAAATCAACGACTAAACAGTTTTCTTTCTCATCATGAATACGAGTTCCTCTACCAACAAACTGATACCACCATGATATTGATGCAGTTGGTCTACCTGTAATTAAACAATCTAATTCAGGATAATCAAATCCAACCGTTAGTACATTAACTTGTACAATAACTCGTATCTGTTGATTTCTGAATTCTTCTATAATTCTTTTTCTCTCTTGTTTGGGTGTACCACCATGAACTACTGCTGCTTGTGGAATTCTTTTTGCGAGATTAGTTGCTTGTTCAATCGTTGGTACTGCAACTAATATAGATTTTCTATCTTGTACTTCTGCAATCTTCTTTACAATCTTATCACCAATATTTTGGTTCTCATAAGAACGAGCAATAGAATCACTTGTATATTCAGCACCACTAGAATTATAAACCAAGGCACCTGTATCGAAATCATATGATTGATATTCTAATGGAGACCAATAATTTAACTTAACAATATCTTGAATCTGAGAAACATGTAGTATGAACTTGAAGAACATTCCATGTTTACTTCTATTGGTTAACATTACCAATTTAGAATAAGGACCAGTATCGCCCATATTAGTTTGTAACTTCAATGGAGTAGCAGTTAAACCAAGAACATGAGTTGCTTTCATTCCATCCACAAACTTTCTTAATTGTCCTGATTTGTTTCTTGGGTATCTATCACATTCATCTATGATGATTTTAGTAACACCCATTTGTTTGAACTCTTGGGCTATATTGATTATCGAACCAATTGTTGCATAAGTAACTCTTCCCATCTCTTTACTACCAGCCGATGCAGAATAAATTGATGCCACTCCACCAAGTGCAACAAACTTATTATAGTTTTGTTCTAATAATTCTTTTGATGGTTGAAGAACTAATAACTTTTCACCAAGTTCTTTGGCAATTGCAGCAATAACAATCGATTTACCGAATGCCGTAGGGGCAACGATAATCGAAGGTTTCATTTTAGGAGTTCTCATAAACTCCACACCAATTGCTACTGGTTCTATTTGATTTTCACGTAACTTCAAAGTTTGTATTTTTTCTTATATCTTTCTACAAAAGAAATACCAACACCAATATCTAGTATTTCATTTTGTTTTGGTATTAGTGGTTTCAGTTTTCTTGTATTAATGATATCATCAACTCGTATTCCATCTGAATATACCTCTAATATTATTTTAGCGTTTTTACGAGGTCCTTTGTGTACTACAACGACATCGATTGGTTTATTCATTTGTGCCATTTATGAAAATATTCCATAAATAATAATACCGATTAGTGTTGCGAAAAATCCCATACAACTTACAAACATCATTTTTTCGTTTGCTTCTTGTTGTTGTGGACTTCTTCCTTGGTTACTTCTATACTGTCTCATTTTGTTTTCTTTTTTATTCATAACTTGATGTACTTAATAAACCACTATACTCACACTTATTTGAATTTATGTATGGAAGTATAGATAGTTCCTTTGCTTTTGCCTCAACCATTACATCTACTTTGTTACCATATAAGTTTGGTAAATCATTAATGTAATCTGAATGAGCTTGTTCTTTTATTTTTTGATTACCTTCGTGTAATCTTTTTGATTCTGAATAATGTACCATTGGTGTAATGCCTTTTGGCCAAGTACTCATTGCAAGTTCTAATGCTTCTTGTTCTGATAATCCACCTGTGTTGAATGTGTGGTGATGATAATCGAAAACTATAGGAATACCAATACGTTCATGTATGTACATTAAATCTTTTACAGAGTACATAGATGCCTTATCATCGTTCTCTATTGTTAACCTTCCTTGTACGGCTGGTGATAGTTTCTCAAAGTTCTTACAGAATCTATCCATAGCAGATATCTTATCACCATACACACCATTACAATGAATGTTTAGTTTATTATATGGGGTACGAGATAGTCCCATCATATCAAATACCTTACCATGTAATTCTAAATCTTTTATAGTATTTTGTACAACATGCTCACGTGGGGATACTAATACATTGAAAGGACCAGGATGTGATGTGATACGAATACCATTATCATCTGCAAACTTGCCACATAGTTGTAGTATAGATTTTATTTCCTTGTAATCAGGAGCATTTTTTAATCCATACTCAGAACCCCATGGAAATATATCCGATGATGTTCTGAAACACTTTATGTTGTTTTCGTTATTCCATTGAAGTATTGTGAATAAATCTTTTGCATTTAACAAACCAAGTTCACTAGCATAATCAATACCCCTTTCTGTGAAGGTTCGTTTGATCATACTTCGGTTTGTTGTTATTCGTGGTTTCTGAGAACCTAATGTCATGTTGATACATGCGTAACCTAAATTCATATATTTTATCTTTTATTATTTACATAGTAAATATACGAAAAATATTTGAGATAACCTAATTTTTTAGTAAGTTTTTTTATCGAAGTTATCTGGATACTTTGTTTTTTCTTGAAATTGGCTTAATGCAGTGCTACTTCCTCCTCGGTGGTTCAACCAAAAGTTGGTTGCTTCCCTATCGTTTATCCAACGTTCCCTTTTGTTCCAATCAAACCATGGGTGTGTATAGAATGGAGCTCCTTTAAACGAATTTTTCCAACCAGTGGTTTCATAACTAATTCGTTTTTCTTCTTCGGTTATAATTCCATCTTGATTTAAATCGGCTTTATCAAACTCATCTTGTTTCTTTTGAAACTCATTGAAAGATTGTTCTTTATCATTTGTCATTCCTGCAACTGTGTACAGTTCATCACTATCATCACTTTCATATGCATCTTGTTGTTCTAAGAATTCTTGTACATCTTCATCGTGTTCCCAACCATCTGTATCATCTTCATCTAAATCATCTGGTTCTTCATCATATAATTCTCTCTTACGAACTACGTTTTTTTTATCTACAATACCCCTATCAACCATAACAGCATTATTGAATGCAATTACAAGAGCAACTGCTAATGGGTCAAATACAAATATAATAATTAGTATAAACCAATTGATAATAACATCCATGGGTTTATCCAATAATCCACTAAGGTATTGTAGAGGACCTAGTTCAGATGATACACCTTCTGATGATTCAACATCTAATATTTTTAATTGAATTGATTGTAATGAATCTGCTGCTACTTCTCTTTTGGATTGAACACCCTTACGATTCTCTTCTTCAACTTCAATACGTTTTTGTGAAATCCTAAGTTCGGTAGTCGAGATTGTTGATCGAAAACCTGAAGATACCGAGGTGTCTCGTACTTGGATGTTCGAAACTTTTGCATTAGAAAGAGTACTAATATTACTGCTAATTCTTTTAAGTTCTTCATCATATCTTATTACATCATCACCCCAAAACTTTTCTTTTTGTTGTAGGAATGATAATTGTTTTTCTTTTATACTGAATTGATTGAATGTATCTTGAAATGCAGAAGTTAGAAATCCATAGATACCTAATGATGTTATAAGGATTAAGATAAGCACTGCTCCACTTAGATAGATTCTAAATGATTTGTTTATCTTATCCCAATAGTTGTATAGATAACCAGCAGTAATAAGTTTAGCAAGTTCTAATGAACTCGCCATTATAATTACAGAGAATGCTGCTCCAGCAAATAGTTTAGATAAACCACTAACCGAAAAGAATGCCGCATTGAATGCCACAAACAATGCTGATAGTCCTAATAATAACGTTCTGAATTTCATATGAGTTACCCTCGTTCTACAACCTCCTTGATTTCCTCAAGTACTTTTTCTATTTGTTGTAGATAAGATGCAGCTTGTTTTGGTTCTGCTGGTCTTTCGCCTGTAACCATTTCTTTTACCACTTTAGATTTAGTGATACATGATTCTATGTTGTTTATAACCTTATCTTTATATATTTCTTTCATATATGATATATTTTATTGTACTATTATAAATATTAAAGTATTAAAAAAGGGAGAATTTAGAACTCTCCCCTTTAGTTTGCAAATACAATAATATAACCTTGATTGATTGTTTAATAAGAAATTTTAAGACTCTTTGCCTTCTTGTTAATCTTTTTATCGATAAGTAAAGTAAGTAATCCGTTATCGAATTTAGCAGTTGTTTTTGTACCATCGTAATCAGCACCAACTGTTAAAACTAAATCAATATGCTTAACAAACGAAGATGTTTTTTCTCCTTTTGTAGATTTGATTGTAATTTCTTCTTCAGTAACATCTACTGTGATATCTTTTGGATTATGTCCAATAGTGTTAACCGTAACTTGTTGTTTACCATCTTCTAATGTTGTTGCTTCAAATTGTGAATGCAATCTATTAGTTGGTTTTGTTGTGTAGATATCCTTAAAGAAGTTATCTACGAAATTTTCATTAATTGTGTAAAACATAATATTCCTTTTTTTAATTTATTAGTTGTATATAGTAGTTCCAAATTCGTACCAATCTATTTTGTCAACATATAAGATGACATTTTGTCAGTTTTGTTAACATATAACATGACAAAGTGTCATTCAATATCTAATTGTGTTAAAGATTTATATAATATTTCAAGTTCTTCTTCTGTCCAACACAATCCAAGTCCAAAGAACCCAAGTAGTTCAACACAATATTCTCCTTTTTTTAAATTAGGATACTCATTCCATTCATCATCTGCAGATGAAACTAATTGTGCACATTCTGTCTCTGGATTATCTTTAGGTAATGGTAATACCCAATATGTAAATTTAATGGTTTCTCCATTTTCATCTACCTCTTCCTCAATATTCTCTTCCCAACCCTGTCTTATAAATGTTTTTTTTGTAATAGGTATTGGTGGAAATGTTATTCCTAAATCTATCATTAATCTAATACTATCATTATAGAATCAGATATTAGATGTTCTCTAATTGTACCTGTTAGTATAAGTGTATCTCCAACCATTGTTCTAATTGGTGCAATTACATTCATAACAGTACCATCCATAACATATGAACAACAATTAGTTACATCTACTAACATATCTTGATATACCCATTCTAAGTTACTTTCCCACTCTACCTTCATTGGTTCTTGGATATTAAGTGTATTACCAACAGTACCAGTTACGGTGTGTATTGTTTGATTGGTATCTTGGTTTAGTTCTAGGTGGTAGTATCCATTTGAATCCATGCCCAATCTTCCATCTATTTGTAAAGTTGGTTCTTGTAGTTCTAATAAATCATCTTCAGTTGAACAACTTGTTAATCCTATGAACATAAGAACATAGAATATAAAAGCGAATCTTAATACGAAATCTACACTATCTATTTTTTTCATTATAATAATTTTTCTAATATACTATCCCAAGTTGGATATTCGTTTGGTGTGTAGTTGTTTTCCCAATCCAATCCGAATCTTAATAACTCACCACTAAACTCACCAGCTCCATTCTTTAATCTATCATCAATAAGGTAATCACCCACCAATAAATCTTTTCTGTGAGTAATAAACATTTTCTTGTGAAATAAGTTTCCGAAGTAATCCTCTATCCAAAATCTTTTATCAGAACTTGCACTTGGATTTCCCCAAGGAGATGTTGTAGCTATGAATAATTCATACTTACCACTTTCATGTAATTTCTTTACAGCTTCTATTGCTCCTTTCATTGGAGGTGGGTTTCTGAATATACCTTGAATATGGTCAGGATTATCTTTGTATCTTTCTTTAAGATAAGGGTGAAGTTTGAAAAACTTATCAAATGATTTTTCTAAATCAACTAAAACTCCATCCATATCGATGTAAACTATTTTTTTCTTCAAATCTTTTTCTTTGTTAGGGTTAGTATTATCACTCATATTACATATGTAATATACGACTTTTTTTTGGATTTACCAAACTTTTTAGTGTTTATTTTAACCACAAGTTATAAACATAATCATAACTTGTTTTTAGTTGTTTTGCTAGTTCTGAGAATAATCTTTCTCTTATTAAACTATCGTAAACACCAAGGTAATCATAAACATCACCTTCACCAAATAGTTGAGTAACTAATCCAACAAAGGTAGCATCATCTTTAATATCTTTACCCATATCATCAGTTGGGTATGTTTCTAAGTAAAATTGTTTAATAGTCATATCTTATTTATTTAAATTAAGTAACTTGGTCCGTAGTAACTCCATGTATCAGTACCATCAAAGATGTTACCTCTACTATGTTTAGCTGGTGTTCTCCAACTTGCCGGCTTTAATAAATCTCCTGGTTTGATTGGAGAGTTTTTTAATGAACCCTCTATCATGGATACAAATGCCCAAACGGAAGTACCATCCATAATTTTCATATATTTGTTACCTTTAGAAATTTCTAGTGAAGTATAATCTTTGTATGAGAAATTTTTATCCCAATACGTTTTTCTTTCTTTGTTAACTTTATCAATCCAAATGTCAAATTTAGTTTTCATATTTTAAGGTTTTAAAGGTTTATATCTTTCATTATGTTATTAAGAATTTGATTGAATACCATTTTCTCTTTCTTTGATTCTTGGTATTTTTTCTTATTAACAATAGAATTTTGTTTTTTAACTATATCATTAAGAGCAGAGATTACATCTTTCTTAGTATCTCCTATCATACCAACTAACCATTTAGTTCCATTGATATTTAAAGTATCACCTAAGTTTCTCTCCCACTTAGATTCGTAGTACTGAACGCCATATAATTCAGTTTTACTCTCATTCATTCTTACTAATCCTAATTTCATTTCTTTTCTCATTTTTAAGGTTTTAAAGGGTTTTATCTCACTCATTATTACATATGTAATATACGACTTTTTATTGGATTGCGCAAGCTTTTTATTAATTATTTTAAATTAAAATTCCCCCATCAATTAATTAAAAATGTGGGGGAACTTTCACCTCTAAGGTAGCATCCATAAAGGAACTCTTAATTACGCATATTCACTTAATAGCTTGAGTAACTCATTTAGAGCCTCATGTCTATGGTTATCTAAAAGTGATACTTGGTGTACATACGATGATGGTTTTAACTTTGGTACTTCATGTATTGCTGAATCGTTACCAAATTTTAAATCTATTTGTTGAGGGTCACCTGTAAGTATCATTGTAGATCCTTTACCCAATCTACCCAATACCATTCCTAATTGTTGTTTGGTTAGGTTTTGAAACTCATCTATAATAACACAAGCGTTTTCAAATGTTCTTCCTCTAAAGTGTGATAGGGATACTAATTCAATGTTCTCATCGTTTTCCATCTTTTCTAGTATAGCTGGTTTGTTATAAACCTTTCTCATATTAGAACGAATTGGAACTAACCAGGGCTCCATCTTTTCATTTAAAGAACCTGGCAGATATCCATTATCTTCATTAGATACGGTTGGTCTTGTTATAACTATCTTATTAACTTGTCGTGTAAAGAACATATCTAATGCAACTTGAACTGCTAATAATGTTTTACCACTACCTGCCTTACCCATAATAAAATTATATGGATGATATAATATATTTGTTTTAGCTTCCTTTTGTTCTTCTGATAATGTAATTCCGAATTTAATCTTACCCCTTGGAGGTTTTTTTGTAATGTTTTCGATTTTTGCCATTTTTAGTTTGTTAAAAATTCATATAATGTGTTTGAATAATTTTCGTTTTGAATAGGAGTTGCATGAGTACCATGTGGTATTTCATAATTACCATCAAAACGATTATCATCCATATAATCGGTATTAAGAAATGTACCGTTCCATGTAAACGGAATATTTCTATTTTGTAAAAAGTTCGTTATCAATAAATGGTTTTTATACCAGTTAATATAATCATCATGTGTATTCGATAATTTATTCATATGAGAAAACGTTTCGGTGTTTTTCTCAAACCACCCCCAAGGAGTTGGATGATATGGTTCAATTCCACCATCTGAAGTGTAGTATTCTCTACGATGTGGATACGTGTACATTATACATACTAAGTCAGGTGTAATAGTTTCAGTATATGAAAGTATGCAACGAGATATGTAATCATTACTTCTTCCAGTAAATCCAAAATTAATATGAGAATGGTTTATTTTTTTGGAAAGTATAAACGGCCAAGTTTGATTATCATCAACACCAATACCTTCGGTATGAGAACATCCGACAGCCATCAGTACTTTATCAGATAGTGGAAGTTCATCTCCACGATAACCAAGTGAGTTATATGTGTATGTATTTAAAGTAGAATTATCAGAACCACTCGTTTGAAACGATTTATTTTTTCTTTCTCGTAACTGCCATTTATAAGAGGTAACATCAAATGTATCTACATTCCAATATTTAGGAACTGCCATATTGATATTTTAATTATGAATGCTTTGCTTTAAAGTAGGTAAAAAAGTTTTCAAGAATTGTTCCTGCTTTTGTACTTTCATCTGATGTTAACGCGTAACTTGCTCTATCCTTAACATCCGAGATACTTAATTCTTTAAATTTATTTAATATATTTCCCATGATTTTTTTCTTTTATTTGTT
>Ga0257110_1000945_pt1 | contig 13610 bp, 9 predicted proteins | sample LP_taG_7_FD_190184 | JGI IMG/M metagenome (GOLD analysis project Ga0257110, IMG submission 190184) | Marine microbial communities from Northeast Subartic Pacific Ocean, Canada - LP_J_2015_P26_10m | ecosystem: Environmental > Aquatic > Marine > Oceanic | place: Canada: Northeast Subartic Pacific...
GCAGTGGTTTGATTGTTGCAAATATTAGACAGAGAAAGTAGCTTCACAAGCATGAATTTGGACAAAGAAAAACAGCGGCTGCGTCGTTTTGCCATGAGTGTTATCTGCTCAGTGTCTGTGCCGGCGCTGGCCGATTCCATGGTGCTCACGCTGGAAGAGCCGCAAGAGGGCGGCACCTATACGGGCATTTCTAACCTTCGCGGATGGGCAATTGCCGAGTCTGGTATCGATAAGATCGAGCTGGATATCGACGGCGTTTACGCTTTTGACATCCCAATGGGCGGCAGTCGAGGCGATGTGGGGTCTGCCTATCCGGATTTTCCGAATGCAGTGGAGTCCGGCTTCTCTATGGCCTTTAATTACAAAGCCTTGGCCGTGGGCTCGCATCAGGTGACGGCTCGCGCCCTGTCAAAAGACGGAGCAGTGGCGATTCGGCAAGTACAGTTTACGGTAGACCGGTTTGTGTCGTCTTTCATTGCTGACCCAGATGAGGTCGATATCAGTGCGGTATCAGATGTCACACTGACAAAGTCTGCGTTGCAATTAAAAGGATTACGAGTCGAAGGACAGGCTTTCGATGTTGCGCTGAGTTTTGATACGGCGACTCAGGGCTTTGAGCTCACCGAGATCACGCCACAGGAGTCGCCCACTGCTGGATTGGGTTGTTCTGGTCCGAGTCGGACAGCGGGAGAATACACGCTGAATTCTCAGGGTGTGGAACGGGCGTTTCGCGTTCACACACCGACAGGCTACGCCTCTGAGACCGAGTATCCACTGATCATTGCCTTTCACGGCTGGGGCGGTGATACGGGAGAATTCTTGGATAATGCGGTGGTGCGATCAGAGAGTGATCAACGCGGTTACATTGTGGTCGCCCCACTGGGTTTGGGCCAAGAAGAGCCAGGCAACCCTCTAGCATCTTGGTCATTTAGCGGGTCGACGACGGGCCTTGACGGAGATGGCTTGAATGCCTTGGTACCCAATGACTCTAGCGCCATTTGTGACGATACGGTCACGGCGGATTACGGTTATCCCTCTTGCCAAGGCACCGCTGAAAATGGCTGCTCTTGGACCCAGTGCACCACCGACGACTTTCAGTTTACAGCGGATTTAGTCGCCGACATTCAGCAGCATTACTGTGTTGATACCGATCGTATCTATGCGTTGGGGGGATCCAATGGCGGCATGTTTGTTTGGGATTTGGCGCGTGAGGAGAGCAGCTTAGGTATTTTTGCCGCGATGGCATCACTCATTGGCTTGCCTCACCGCGGTTACTTGGCACCACCCACGGCGGCTGCCGGGATGCCCGTTATGTCTATTACTGGGTCACGAGACCGCACGGTACCGCCGGGCGATTGGGGTGAGGTTTCTTTCACCACAACGACCGATGGGGATCGCTACCACTACACCGGCGCAACGGCGATTACCAAAGCGTGGGCGGAGGCTTATGGTTGCGATACCAGTAGTGCCGCTGCGGCCATAGACGTGGGTGTCGCTGACGTGGACTGCCGTGGGTGGTCATTTTGTCGGGGCGAAACTCAGTGGCCCCCCGTGCTGGATTGCCGCCGAGATATGGGTCACTCCTATGGGCTATCGTGGTCGTGGCCGCTGATACTCGATTTTTTTGACCAGCATTCACGTTAAGTGATGCACAATGAGTGTGAGTCGGCGAGCACGCTTTAGGTGCCTTCATGATCGTGCCCAGACCAGTGAATCGATTCAGACCAATAGACTCAGACCAATAGACTCTACTCAGGTGACGCCATGACATTTCCGATCGACCTCGTGAGAACGCAGTTCCCCTCTCTTTTGACGACCGACGCAGGGCAGGCGCGTATCTACTTTGATAATGCCGCGGGCACACAAGTGCCGCAGCAGACGATCGATCACGTTGTCGATTACTTTCAGCGCTACAACAGCAATACAGGGGTCTTCAATCCGACCTCAGTCGCGGTAGACGCGATGTACGCTGAGGCAACACAGGCTATGGCAGATTTCCTTGGTACGCCCGACGCCGGCGAGGTCTTAATCGGCGCCAGCATGACGACCCTGACGTACCACTTGTCTCGCAGCTTAGCGCATCAATTTTCACCAGGTGACGAAATTATCATTACTCGCATGGAGCATGAAGGCAATGTGTCACCGTGGTTGCAGATGGCGGAAGACAATGACCTGACAGTCAAATGGTTGGAGTTCGATCGCGATAGCTGGGTGGTCGAGCCGCCGATGTTAGAAGCGCTGCTAACAGATCGCACAAAGTTATTAGCGCTGAACTATGCAAGTAACCTGACCGGCGGCGTCAACGATGTTAAAACGTTAACGGCAATGGCGCACGCGGCTGGGGCGCAGGTTTATGTTGATGCCGTGCAGTACGCCTCGCATCGTTTGATCGACGTGAAAGACCTGGAGTGCGATTTTTTAGCGTGCTCCCCTTATAAGTTTTACGGCCCTCACTTAGGCGTTGTGTATGGTCGGCGTGAGCGTCTTGACGCATTACACCCCTATAAATTGCGATGTGCGACGGATGAGTTACCGTTGCGCTTTAGTACCGGCACTCCGGCATTTGAATTGGTCGCTGGACTCTTGGGGACGTTGTCGTATTTTCAGTGGCTGGCGACACAACTGGGAGAGCAGGGCACACGCCGTGCGCAATTTAACGCCGCGTATCACGCGATGGGGACTCACGAGGATGTGCTATTAGAGCAGCTACTGTCGGGTTTGCTCGCCATACCCGGTGTCACCCTGAAAGGCTCGAGTTCGATGGAGAAACGAGTCGCCACCGTTTCATTTGTTCATGACCGCCACACTCCCAGTACGATTGCGGCACAGCTCTCAGCGAAGGGGTTGTATTGCCACTGGGGGGACAACTATGCCTTTGAGCTGGCGCGCGCGCTCGAGCTTGATCCAGAGCAGGGTGTGGTGCGATTAGGTTTGGGTCATTACAACACCTCAGAGGAAGTCAGCACGGCGCTCGACCTCATCACTCACACGCTGGCTCAATAGTGTCTTTCCCATTTGTGTCTTTTCGTTAGTGGCTTACTCAATAGTGGCTTCGAACGCGAGCGCTTGGCGTCTGTTGTTGCGCTAGCGCAACCATTTCTGAGGCGAGTGGGCCTCAGGGGAATCGGGCTTCAGACGTGAGACGCACTGACCCCTTGCCACAGGTCTTCTACCCAGCGCCTGATCAAAAGCCCTTCGGACCAGCGGTCGGATAGCTCACGTTGATCAGCTCCGGTAATGGCATAGGGCGGTGGTCCTAGTTCGACCAAAAAGCGCAGCGTCGCGTCTTGTGACTGGCGGTCAGACCACGCTTGAAACCCCTGCTCCCACCATCTCCGATATTGCGCCACCCACGCATCATGCTGCGGGAAGTCGAGTGCGATTTGGATCTGCTGATTATTCGAGATGCGTCCCTGAAAAGAGTCCGAGTGCTCGAGAATCCGGGTGAAGTGATCGTGGTCGATGGTGCTGAGCGGCAGTTGCAATTCACGATCAATGACAAAGTGGGATAAGTCGGCACAGAGACGGAGCTCTGGCAAATGCTCCAAAACCTCAAGGGTGTAAAACAGGTCGTTGAGTGTCCCGTTTCGGTGTGTTTCCAATAACACCGGAAAGGGGAATTTCGCTGCCATGGCCAACCATGCTTCGATCACTGGAATCGCGTCGACTGCGCTCAGCGGCATAACGCCACCAATGACATTAACCTGCGTCGCCTGCAACTGTGCAGCCATCTCTAGGAGCGGTTCGAGCGAGTCGGTGTCGTGGGGAAACGCGTTGACCATGCAGGCCAACCCTAGAGCGTCGAAAGTCCCACCTAGCTTCAAGCAGTCGTCAATCTCTGCCACATTGGGATCGAGGCAGGCCCCGTGATAGTCCGCCGCAGCGATGCGTTCAAGCATGGCCTCCGGTGTGGCTTCTGCCTCCCCAGGGATTCGCTGCTCCATAGCCCACAGCGACTGGTAGATCTCGAGTGTCTGTGCCATATCAGAAAGACGTTAAAAAAGATGCGGCGTTGCCGCCGGTGAGTTGCGCCGATTGCGCGGCTCGTAAAAAATCCTTGCCACTGACGTCCTTGAGGCCGGGTGCATCATGAAAGATGCGATATCGCCGATATCGGTGATACATAACCAGTTGAGGCCAAAGCCGAATCACCGTATCGGGATTCTCACCAAAGCGCTCCCGATGCAGCGTGGGTAAATCAAACCACGGTGTCGTGGGTTTGGCATGGTGAGCGTTATGGTAGCCAAAGTTCAAAATGAGCCAGTTAACCCATTCATAACGCCAAGAGAGAATGGGACTAAAGGTATGTTCTTGTTCCCAGACAAGATCACCCTTGTTTTCAGAGACCTCATCGGTAAAGAGATTAGTTCGATACGGGTAGTCATGCTCTAGTCCGTCAACAAATCGCAGTACGATGATCATCAGCATGTAGGCGATTAAGTACCCCATGAACGCCAGTGGGTTGAGGAGCGCGAGCGTCAACAAGAGCCCACCGCGAATGAGAATAACGCTGACGTTCCTTGGTAATTGATTGCGCCGCTCCGGAATGATGAAACCGGTGAACACCATAATGGTGTGCATCAAAATACAGTGAGCGGGGATGTAGCACCATTCGAGAAAAATCGTCACGCGATAAACCAGGGGGTGCCGCTTAAAGAAAGCTTCATAGTCAAACCACACGACATCGTCATTCTCAACGTGATGCCGAAAGTGCTTGGTCCGAATATCTTCAACCGTGCCGTAGCAAGATCCGCAGATCCAACCGAGTAGACTACCCAGCTGCATATTGTGCCGATTGACCGTAAACAAGGTGTTGTGGGCACATTCGTGAATCAGATAGGCCGCGATGATCATGGCGTGCCCGAGGAGGATCACGCCGGGTAAAAAGGTGATCGAACTCGCCGTCAGTAGGAGCCACCATCCCAGGGCATAAACCACCACTGAATAACCAATGGCGCCGCTATGCCATAACCGCCCTTTAGCCGTTTTAAAGGTCCAGCTTGTCATGGTGGGTGGCCTCTCATGTTGCTACTGGTGTTGTACCAGAAGGGAAAGTATACGAAGGTGCACCGAGAAAAAAAACCAGTCAATCACCGTCACTGCGATGCAGACGGCATCAGTTAGGAAGCGGGTCGATAGTCTTCTACGCGCTGTCCGAGCAGGCGCAATGCCACTGCGGTCACCGCGGCGCTGGCGAGCATCCCCCCCCACCACGGCAGGCCAAAACTGATAGGCAGGGTGCCAAACAGCAGCGCCGCGGCACCCGCTAACAGCGCGTATGGAAGCTGTGTCCGAACATGCTCAATGTGATCACACCCCGCCGATAGTGAGGACAACACGGTGGTGTCAGAGATTGGTGAGCAGTGGTCGCCCCATACGGCACCCGCAAGCACACCCGATATCGAGGCGTGGAGTAAGTAGTGGTAGTGGGGGTCGGTCAATCCATGATTACCCATAATGGCCCACGTCAGTGGCAGCACGAGCGGCAATAGAATGCCCATCGCCCCCCAGCTGCTCCCGGTAGAAAAAGCGGTAAAAGCGGCGAGCACAAATACCGTGGCGGGCAGTACCTCGGCGGGCAAACTGTCCCCGAAACTGGCAATGAGAAAGGCAGCAGTATGGAGCTCCTGGCTGATTTCTGACATTGACCAAGCCAGCACTAAAATAATCATGGCAAGAAACGTAAACCGCGCACCCGATACCCAGGCATCCACAATTTCATCTAGCGTGAGTAATCGCTGTGCCGCCGTCATTAAAACGGCAGTGAAGGCCGAGAGGAGGGAGGCCCACATTAAGGCGCGATACGAATTGGCTGACCCCACAATATCGCCAACCGAATCACCCTCGCCTGTGATGTATAACCCCGCCAAGATACCGATGACCATGACCGCGACGGGGACTAGCGCATTGATGGCCCGCGGTGGCATACCGGGCTTCATGGCTAACGCGGCCTCGTCGTCTTGACCCACTTTTAATTTTACCGGTGGCGCGGTGATGCCGGTTGAACGTGCGCGACGCTCTGCGGTGAGCATGGGGCCAAATTCGCGACCCGTGGTGATCACCAATACGACCAACAAGATGGCCATAAAAGGATAGAAGCTATACAAAACGGAGTTCAGAAATAGACTGTAGGCGCTGGTATTGAGGTCTTCTAACGGGGCAATGGCGTCGCCGATTAAACTGACTTGATAACCGATCCAGGTCGTGACCAAAGCAACGGTGGCAATGGGTGCGGCAGTGGAGTCTACCAAGTAGGCCAGCTTCTCGCGTGAAATGCGCAGTCGATCGGTGATAGACCGACTGGTATTGCCGACGACTAAGGTATTTGAGTAGTCATCGAAGAAGATGAGCAGGCCTAATGACCAGACGGCTAACTGGCCGCGCTTGGCGCTATTAGCCCCTTTGATAATGAGCTCAACGATACCATTCATGCCGCCGTTACGTGAAATGATGCCCACCATGCCTGCAATCATAAAAGTGAACAGCATAATCGTGACGTGATCGCGATCGGCCACCGCGTTGACGACATAGACTTCAAAGCTGCTGAACAGCCCATAAAAAAAGCCTTTTAGGGTCATACCCTCCAGCGCCCAAGCGCCGAGCCAGATGCCCAGCATCAAAGCGGGCAGGACACTCCGCAATAGCAGCGCCATGCCAATGGCCACCAGCGGCGGAAGAATAGAAATCCAAGCGGGGATGACCGGTACTTCCGCGGCAGCCAGCACCTGATCAATGGCGATGAGTTCAAGAGTAACGTTGCCTCGGTCTGATAAAACAATGTTAGAAAACACTCTCGTCTGACCCATCTGATCGGAGTCGTATTGCTGTTGGCCAATGCGCAGATACACCGGCTGGTCACTTGCTTCATCCAACTCGGCCGTGACTTGGTAGTGAATGCCATCGAGAAAGACCTGTGGGGCGTCAATCTCCGCAGCCGGCAGGTGAGTGCTGGTGATGAGGCACAGTAGTGCGCTGGTCCACCGCAGCCCGTCGCAGATCCGTCCAAGCCAGTGTCGCATTCACATCCCTCTTTTTAGACCGGCCGATTATTACAGTAATCTGGCATGATGTGTTGATTGTTCCTCGCCGCCGGTTGTTATTGGGTAAGGCTAGGCCAGTGCACCGTCTGAGGGGGGCAGGGGAGTGAGGTTGTGGTGAAGCGGTATGGTGAACGAGTCATGATGGAGCGGTCATGCTAGAGGTGATGTTACTGTTCGGTGCGGGTGTACTGGGTGGCATGATGAACGCCATTGCCGGGGGAGGGAGTTTTATTACTTTTCCGGCCTTGATTGCCGCAGGTGTCCCTCCGATAAGTGCCAATGCCACCAATACCTATGCCTCCTGCGCCGGTTATATCAGTGGCGCGCTGGGCTTTCGGCATGAGCTGTGGGCGCACCGCAAGTTGCTGCCAAGGATAATGCTATCGAGTCTATTGGGCGGTGCAATAGGCGCGTGGTTACTGATACAAACGTCGCCGCAGACCTTTGCAGTAGCGATTCCCTGGCTTTTGTTATTTGCCACCGTATTACTGGTTTATGGGCATCGCCTACAAGCTGCACTGCGCGTCTGGTTTGGGCGCTCAGCGAAGGCGTCAGCGCTCGGCATGCTGGCTTTCTCCTTTGCGCTATTAGCGATCTCTACTTATGGGGGATTCTTTAATGCAGGCCTAGGCATCATTTTGCTCGGATTCCTGACGCTGGCGGGCTATACCGACGTTCATGTGATGAATGGCATCAAGCTACTGGTATCCGCGGTGGTTGCCCTGATTGCGGTGATGATTTTTGCCTCGGAGCACATCATTGCCTGGCATCAGGGCAGTATCGTGTTGGTGGGCACGCTATTGGGCGGCTATGGCGCCGCGATAACGGCAAAGTGGCTTAATCCGATCTGGATCCGGCGATTGATGATTCTGATTGCGGGTGCGACGACGGCTTATTTTTTTGCTACCTCAGCGCCCTGATGCCAACGATGATGGCGGTGCTTGTCGCGTGAACGCCAAGGCTGCGAATGCACCGACAACAGAAAAGACGAGTAACAGCACAAACAGGTGTTGGAAACCCAGTAGCCCTGGATTTTGGTCAATCAGGTACCCCGCGATCGCGGCCACATACACGTCGGGCGTGTAGCCAATCACCGAGATCAAACCCACCGCAGTCCCCGTGACAGCGAGGGGTATTTTTCCTTCCTCGAGCAGACCAAAGTACAGCCCTCGCAGGCCAAATATAGCGACACCCGTGACCAAAGTATTCAAAAGAATCATCGACAGGCTGCCCAGTGCCTGCCCGGTAAAAGCAAACAGAGAATGACTGATGATCAGTAGCACAAAGCAGACCAGCGCCATGCGCGAAATGCCAAATCGATCACCGAGTACGCCCAGTGCTAATGCCGCAATAGGCCGCGTCCAAGCCCCCGCGGTGACAATTTGCGCCGCGTCAATCTCATCAATCCCATGACCGCGCACGGCGAACAAGGCATATTGGTCGAAGGCTTTGTAGCTTGAGTAGGCACATACCAAGACCGTGGCTTGGAGCCAGACGACTTTGAGCTTAACCACCGCACGGAATTGGGTCAGCGCGGTTGCCCATCCGCTGTCGTGCTCTGTTTCGGTCTCGACGGGAATGCCGCGCAGCGTAAACCACACCATCACGCCCACTGCCGCCGTTGCGGCGGTATAGCCGTAGATCACCTGCCTGAGTATTGCGCCTTTCTCGGTCAGGGTCGCGCTGTCGTATCCCAATGGAAAGGCGCTGGCAAAGGCGAGCACGCCCAGCGAGGCAAGGACAGCGGCGAGTAGGCCGCGACCCCCATCGAGCAAGCCATAGGCGAGGCCTTGTTGATCGTTGCCGCCCCAGCTGCGTGTCACCTTTATCAGGGCCGCCCAGAACAGCAAAATATTCGTCAGACCAAAAAAACCCCATACCAACATCACGCCGGTGACATCAGGAAAGGTTGCTAAGTAAAGTCCCCCTAATGCGGTTGCCCACAACGAGCCTGCGAGAAGCTTACGGGGTTCAAAACGATCTGCTAAGGGCCCACCAAAAAAATAGGCGACCATGGCAATGACACCGTAGGCACTCTGTGCGACACCGAGTTCGGTCGCGGTGAGATCGAATACTTCTAAAAAAGTGGGGCGAAAAAATCGTGTGACATGATGAGGGAGAGTAAAAATGGCTTCCCCCGCACAAATCAGCGAAAAGATAACTAAACCTCGTTGCCATTTACTGTCTGTCATCACCAACTAGCTCTGTCATATCGCGGGCTGCGTATCGTTAGGCGACCTAATCCAGTAGTGCCTTAATAATCACCACGTTGGCAATATCGATAAAGAAGGCGCCGACCAAAAGGCACGTTGATAAACGCCTGATGTCAGGCGCCATTATTGCTTGGGGAGATACGCCCGAGCAAGGACCCAATGCTAGCCCTGATGCGACCGAACTGGATCTAACGGTAGATTGGCGATTGAACAAGGGCTGGTCTGAGCGGGTATGGATCCGATTTCGGGGGGCGTGGGTGAATCAAGATGATGCTTTCCCCGGTGCGGACAACCTGTTTGATTTCAGGATTATTGTTAACTACGACTTCGATCTACTCTAGTGATCCACTGAGCACTCCGTTGGCGCTCAAGCCGCACCGCAGAACGCCAGTCTTAAGTGAAGAGATCTGCGTCTTGCGTGATTCTAATGCCTTAGGGTTTTTGCTTAGTGGGATTTTCGCTTATTGGGCGTTTTGCTCATCGGCTAATTCTTGCGATAGCTTTTGGCTCGCGGAGGCACGTGCTGAGGCAAATCGGGCAATACCCAAGTACGCGACAGGGGTGAGGTACAAGGTAAACGCAGTCGCGAGGCCCATTCCACCAAATACGACCCAGCCAACCGCAGACCTGGCTTCTGAGCCGGGCCCTGTTGCCAAAATCAGGGGCAGGGCACCGAAGATGGTAGAGACCAGTGTCATGACAATAGGTCGTAAGCGCGTACGCGCAGCCGCTTCGATCGCCTCTCTGACGCCGTACCCTTGGTCGCGCAGCTGATCTGCAAATTCGACCAGCAGAATGCCGTTTTTAGCGATGAGCCCAATGAGCATCACCAGCCCTACTTGTGAATATATATTGAGCGATGTGCCAGTTAAAAATAGGGCGAAAATGGCAGCGGCTAACCCAAAGGGTACAATCGCCATGATGACCAATGCCGAGGTGATCCCCTCAAACTGTGCGATCAAGACAAGAAAGACAATGAGTAGGGCAAAGGCGTACGTGATCACTGTTTCGCGGTTGGTCTCGACCAAGGCTGCAGCCTCGCCACGCGTAATGAGCGTGACATCATCGGGCAATACCTCATCGGCCAGGGTAAAGAGATCGTCGATTGCCGTTTGCATCGCAACGCCGGGTTTAATTTCGACATCAAGCTCAATTGCCCGTCGCTGAGCTCGTCGATCAAGTTGACCAGCGACCCCTTTCTCGGATAGCTGGACTAAGCTCGATAAGGGAACCAGCGCGCCTTCGCTGGTGCGCACGTAGAGGTTCACAAGATCATCAGGATCTCGGATCTTGTCCGACCCTGCCTCGAGGACGATTGGCACGGTTTGATCGTCAGCGTTGAGATCGACCACCCGTGAACCATCTACCATGACACGCAATGTTTGGGCGATATCATCGAGTGATACATTCAGATCTGATGCGCGTTCGCGATCAATTTTGACTGAAAGTTGTGGTTGGGAGGGGTCATAGCTGATGCGAGGCCTACTCACACTATCAAGTCTTGTGCGTATGTGATCTGTGTAGTCTCGAGCGACTGCATAAATATCGTCATAGTCAGTGCCCAATAGGGCGAGACTCAGCCCGCCACTGGAGGCACCCCGCAAGTTAAGTGAGTTTGCGGCAAAGATGCGAGTCGTCATGCCAGGGAGCTCGGCAAACAAGGGTTTTAATTCTGCGGCGATGGCCTGCTGGCTCCGGTCGCGATCATCCCAGTGGGCGAGTCGCGCAACCATAAACACGATATTGGGGTCCCAGCGACCAATCACTGAGTACAGGTTGTCGATCTCGCCGTTTTCGAGCAGCGGCACTAATAAGTTTTCCATGCGATCGGCTTGGCGTTCAGCGTAGTCAAGGCCGACTCCATCGGGCCCCCGTGCGAACAGATTAATCGTGCCACGATCTTCTTTGGGGAGGAGCTCTTGATCCAATTGAGAATACAAGGCTGCTGAACCACTCGCCGCCACGACGCAGGCAATAAAAGTTCGCCACGGAGTGTTGAGAACGAACCGGAGGGATCGATGATACTGCTCGGCTAATTGCATGCCGATAACCCCGAGCCTCCGTTCTTTGGGCGCAGCGGGCGGTAAATTCGCCATCGCTGCGGGCACCAAACTCAATGCAACAAAGGAAGAGATCGCGACAGCCACAGCGAGCACCAAACCGAATTCTTGGAATAACCGGCCTGCTGTCCCCGGCAGAAAGGCGATCGGTATAAAGACGGCGACCAGTACGGCGGTGGTGGCGATCACTGCAAAAAAAACTCTACGCGTGCCGGTGACCGCCGCGGCGCTCGGGCCCGCACCTTCCGAGCGACGTTGCTGCACGCTTTCGAGCACCACGATGGCGTCATCGACAATGAGGCCAGCTGCGAGCACCAGTGCCAGAAGCGTCAGAATATTGATCGAGAACCCGAGGGCCCAGCTCGCGGCTAAGGTACCCAGTAAGGATACGGGTATGGCAATGGCTGGAATCAAGGTCAACCGCATTGAGCCCGTAAAGAGTCTGATGGTGCCGATGACCACCAAAATCGAAATGAGTAAGGTCGTGATGACTTCGCGTACCGCTCCGCGGATAAAGATAGAGTCGTCGGATATCACCTGCAGTGTCACACCATTCATCCGAGCATTAACGTCGTCAACGGCGGCGCGCACACCCTTGGCAATCTCAATCGTATTGGAGCCCGCTTGTCGGATGATGCCGATGCCTACTACTCGCTCGCCGTTAAGTCTGACAAAACCCGTTGAGTCCTCAGGTGAGAACGCGACCTTTGCGACATTGCCGATGCGGATCTGATCTCGGATGATGAGCGAGGCAATGTCTTCTTCTTTGGTGACGGCGGCATCGGCGCGCACTAACAGCTGTTGATCCCCGGCTCGGAAACTACCGGCGGGGACATCGAGCGGCGCGGCGCGCAGTACGGCAGTGACATCCGCCACGGTGAGCCCATAGCTGGTGAGTCTCAGGGGGTCTAATATGATTCTGAGGACACGCTGCCGTGACCCAAATAGCGGCACATCGGCTACACCAGGGAGTGAGATAAAGCGGGGCACGATGTCCTGCTCGATCACTCGGTTGAGCGCTTCCTCAGCATAAACGTTGGATTTGACGGCAATGCGAATGATTTCTTCTGAGCGCTCATCCGCTTTGAAGACGGAGAGTTGCTCCACTGCGTCGGGTAGGTCGCGTTCAATTCGACTGACGGCTTCGCGGACATCAGACGCGGCCTGGTCGACGTCAATATCCGAGCGGAATTCGATCCAGATGCGGGTGTTGTTTTCCTCACTGGCTGAGTTGATCTCGAGTGCACCAGAGACCCGTGCTGCGGCGCCTTCAAGTAATCGAGTGACCTCAGCATCCATCGTCTCGGGAGACGCGCCTGGCAAGAAAGCCCGCACTGATACGATAGGGCGGTCGACATCGGGCAACTCTCTGACTTCAATCGCCAGCAGTGCCGCAAGTCCGCCGATTGCGATGAGCAAATTCACGACCAGTACCAACCAAGGACGCCTGACGCCGAGCTCGGTTAGGCCACCCTGTAACAGACCTTTTGGGTCAGCCATTGGCGCTGCTCTGTGTCATACCCGTAGTGACGGGGGCCGGCTTGGCATCCAATGCCGTGGTAGAGATCACTTGTAAAGCGGCGCCTGCACGGACGGCTTGAACACCCTCTATGACCACGCTCTCGCCTTCAGTCAATTCGCCCTCGACCAATATCGAACCGGCAAACCGTTTGACTAAGCGGATCTCGCGCCGCACAGCATGTCCTTCATCGACAATCCAGACATAAGCACCATCGGCGCCCCATTGCACCGCCACATCGGGCACCGAGAGATACTGGCCCCGCGACGCGTCAACACTGATTTCAAAGGCCATACCCGGTCTGAATTGATCCTCAGTGTTATCGATCGCGGCTCGCGCAATAAAAGAGCGAGAATTGATGTCGATACGTGAATCGACTGCGGTAATTTCTCCTTGCACCGCGATATCGGCGGCGTCCCAGAGGCGAACCGTCACCGGTGTGCCCCGAGTGACCCGCTCTACATAGACTTCTGGCACCGAAAAATTGACGAGTAACACGCTACGATCGTCAATCGTCGTGACCATCGTGCTGGTATCGATTCGATCCCCCACATCGACTTCGGTGATGCCCACCTTGCCATGAAAGGGTGCTCTAATTTGCCGTCGATCTAACGCGACTTGCGCTTGCGCCAGCGCAATGCGTGCAGTGTCTACCGCGGCACGAGCATCATCTAACTGGCTCTCGGGGATATTCATATCTTGGGTGTTAACGGTAATGTAGCGTCGCACTAGCCGCTCTGCATCGGCCAGCTGCACGGTAGCCAGCTCGACCGCTAAT
>Ga0257110_1000946_pt1 | contig 13605 bp, 15 predicted proteins | sample LP_taG_7_FD_190184 | JGI IMG/M metagenome (GOLD analysis project Ga0257110, IMG submission 190184) | Marine microbial communities from Northeast Subartic Pacific Ocean, Canada - LP_J_2015_P26_10m | ecosystem: Environmental > Aquatic > Marine > Oceanic | place: Canada: Northeast Subartic Pacific...
CTTCCACAGCACGAGGTCGGCAAGTTTGCCCGTTTCGATCGATCCCACTTCGCTGCTGATGCCATGGGCAAGAGCTGGGTTGATCGTCACTTTGGCGATGTAGCGCTTGATCCGGTGGTTGTCGTTGCGGCTCGAGTCTTCCGGGAGCGCACCGCGCTGCACTTTCATTTTGTGGGCGGTTTGGAAGGTGCGCGTGATCACCTCGCCGACACGGCCCATCGCCTGGGAGTCACTGGCGATGATCGAGAAGGCGCCCAGGTCGTGAAGGATGTCTTCAGCAGCGATCGTTTCGCGGCGGATGCGTGACTCTGCAAAGGCCACGTCCTCTGGGATCTTCGGGTCTAGGTGATGGCACACCATCAACATGTCGAGGTGTTCCTCGAGGGTGTTGCGGGTGTAGGGGCGTGTGGGGTTGGTGCTGCTTGGCAGCACGTTGGCTTCGCCGCAGATTTTGATGATGTCTGGAGCATGCCCCCCGCCGGCACCCTCGGTATGGAACGTGTGGATGGTGCGCCCCTTGATCGCGGCGATTGTGTCCTCTACGAATCCCGCTTCATTCAGGGTGTCGGTGTGGATGCAGACCTGCACATCCATTTGATCCGCCACCGATAAGCAAGCGTCAATAGCGGCGGGTGTTGTTCCCCAGTCTTCATGGAGTTTGAGGCCGCAAGCCCCAGCCCTCACTTGTTCTTCCAGGGCTTCGGGTGTGCTGGCATTGCCTTTGCCGAAGAAACCAAGATTCACCGGCAATCCTTCGGCGGCTTGAAGCATGCGGCCGATGTGGAATGCACCTGGGGTGCAGGTGGTGGCGTTGGTTCCGGTGGCTGGCCCAGTGCCACCGCCGAGCATCGTTGTCACTCCGCTGGCCAAGGCTGTTTCGATCTGCTGCGGGCAGATGAAATGAATGTGGCTGTCGACGCCACCGGCCGTGAGGATCTGTCCTTCGCCAGCAATGGCCTCCGTTCCCGGTCCCACCACGATCGTCACCCCCTCTTGGGTGTCGGGGTTGCCGGCTTTTCCGATGGCAACGATGCGACCGTCTCTCAGGCCTACATCCGCTTTCACGACGCCCCACCAATCCAGGATTAAAGCGTTGGTGATCACGGTGTCGACGGCACCTTCAGAGCGGGGCGTTTGGGCTTGGCCCATGCCGTCGCGAATCACTTTGCCGCCGCCGAATTTCACCTCATCGCCGTAAACGGTGTAATCCTTTTCGACTTCGAGAATTAAGTCGGTGTCGGCTAGGCGGATGCGGTCACCAGTTGTGGGGCCGTAGGTTTCGGCGTAGGCCCGGCGGGAGATGCGGTAGGGCATAAATCAGGCGTCGATGGGACCGTTAATGCGGCCGTTGAAGCCGATCACCCTGCGGTGACCGGCGAAGGGAATGAGGTTGACGTCGCGATGGTCACCAGGCTCAAAGCGGATTGCAGTACCAGCTGGGATGTCGAGCCGCTGTCCACGGGCTGCATCGCGATCGAATTGCAGGGCAGCATTCGCTTCAGCGAAGTGGAAATGTGAACCCACTTGCACGGGGCGGTCACCACCGTTGGCCACGCTGATGGTGGTGACGGGCCGGCCAGCGTTGAGTTCAAGTTCGCCGGGTTCCGGGATGAGTTCGCCGGGAGTCAAGGGAGCCATGGTGAAATCTCAGCGGATCGGGTCGTGAAGGGTGACGAGCTTGGTGCCGTCTGGAAAAACTGCTTCGATCTGAACTTCCTCCACCAATTCCGGCACTCCTTCCATTACTTGATCTCGGCGAAGCCATGTGGTTCCTTCCTGCATGAGTTCAGCGACGGTTTGCCCATCGCGAGCGCCCTCGAGAACGAGAAAACTGAGCCACGCCATGGCTTCCGGATAGTTCAGCTTCACCCCACGGTTGAGTCGACGTTCCGCCAGCAATGCGGCGGTCACAATGAGGAGCTTGTCTTTTTCCTGGGGACTGAGATGCATGGGTGACTGCAGTCAGTTTCAGTGTGTCGTTGCATTCAGCGACGCAATGTTCTCTGTGAACACTTGTTGTCGTAAGGGCTGTTCCTGAAGGGGCCATACCCGGGGGATCTGAGGCTTACTGAGCTGACGCTGGGCCCTTGTGCGGGCCCAGATGCGGCTGAACCAGAAGCGGGCATCTCGGCTGGATGGGCCGACATAACGGGCAATCAATCCTTGCTCTAATCCGCTGCATTGCATCTGCCCCTCCAATCCGGCGCGGTCGTCCCGGGCGTTGGCGAGCAAGGTCTTGAGCGTTGCATTGGCGATAGGCGCGGGTGCTGCCCAAATCAATGTTCCAAAAACAGCATCCCCATTGAGGCCATGGCGGTGCTGCAGTGCAGCGCGGCTGAGTTCCAAGCGATCCACCTGTTCCCAGCGCGGTCCGTTCACACCGATTCGACACAGGCTTACGGCTGAGCGCCAACAACCTTGTCCGAGGTCTTCCCCTGCTGCGGTGCGACCCAGTCGGACGATTTCAGCACTGAGGAACGACGCATCGTCGGCCAGTTGCACGTCGAGGGTTTGTTCCACGAGTGCATCGGCGTACACCACAAGCTCTTGGGGGAGCCATTCCAAATCGCTGTTAGGCCCCAGGCGGCAGTGCACGGCTTGGTTGGCCCAGGCTCCCGTCGGGTGCAAGCGACTTCGTCCGATTGATCCATACACTTTTTGAGCGGCAACGCTGGTGACGAGCGCACGGCTGTTGCCTTCAAGCTCTAGGTCGACACTCAGTTGATCTCCACCCACGAGCCCACCGGCGCTATGCAGGAGAGGGAGTTCACATCGCCCATCAGCCCCGCGTTCTGCGCGCATCAACTTGAAGGGTGCGGTGCAACCCCCTTGATGATGCGTGGTGTCGGCGTCGGCGCTGAACTGCAACCGGCAGGTGCCGTGCCAGGGGTTGAGTCGTTGCATCTCCCTACGCTCGACGCAGCCTGCTTGCAGCTTTGTAGCCGTTCATACGAAATCTAGTGAAGGCTCTTGGGCAGGCTGGTCTGAGGTTGGGGTGGTTCGGTGAGCGATGCGGTAACCGTGCTTGACCAGCGCTTGCCAGTTTTGGATCGGCAAAAGGTGGATTTGTTTCTACCACTCACGGCAGAACAGCGGACGGTGCTGCGTGGACGCCGATCCACGGCATGTGGTCGGGAGGTGTTGCTGCAATTGCCACGGCATGGGCCGCTGGAGCCTGGTGATCAGCTTTGCAATGCTGATGCTTCGGTGCGGGTTGAAGTGGAGGCTGCTTTAGAAGACCTGCTCCAGGTTCAAGCGCCCACATCATTGGACTTGCTCGCAGCGGCTTATCACCTTGGCAATCGCCATGTGGCCTTAGAGCTTCACGACCAGGAGCTGCTGCTCTTGGACGATTCGGTTTTGGCTGCAATGTTGAAGGGACGTGGGTTGGTGGTGATTCCATGTCGGCGCCCCTTTCTGCCTGAGGGTGGGGCCTATGCCGACCACTCCCATCGCCATTCCTCGCCATGACGTCACTGGCGTTGCTGCAATTGGTAAGTCCAGCGCTGCCAGTGGGTGCTTTTAGTTATTCCGAAGGGTTAGAGGTTCTCGTGCAAACCAATGGTTTGAACGATGAACATGCAGTGCAGGATTGGTTGACGGCTGAGCTCACCCGCGGCGCCCTGCGCCTCGAGGTGGCGGCATTACCCAAGCTCCGCCAGCAGCTTGAGCTTTGGGTGCATCGGGGCGATGTTCAGGGGCGTTATGGAGTCCAAAACTTGGATGGTTGGCTCCTGGCTACTCGGGAGGCATCGGAGCTGAGGGCTCAACAGCGCCAAATGGGCCAATCCCTAGTGCAGTTGCTCGATGACCTGGGCCATCCTTTGCCGGAGCCGTTGCGCTTGAACTGGCCAGCGGCTTGGGCGTGGGCGGCTTCGGCGATGGCGATTCCAGTGCTCGACATGCTCGAGGGTTATCTCTATGGATGGGTTGCCAATCAGCTCAGTGCTGCGGTGCGGCTGGTGCCATTGGGTCCAACCCGTGCGCAGGTGTTGCAGCAGCGACTCCTACCGTTGATCAAAGAGCAGGCGCTGCAATTAGGGGATATGGATCCTCAGCAGATGTGGAGCTCTGGGGTCGGTGCCTCCCTCACACAGCTGGCCCATGCTGAGCTGTATTCGCGTCTGTTTCGAAGCTGATGGCGAGCAAGTTGCGTTTGGGGGTTGCCGGACCGGTGGGTTCCGGCAAAACGGCCTTGGTTGAGGCTCTCTGCCGTCGGCTCCGCGACCGCCTCGAGTTGGCTGTTGTGACCAATGACATCTATACCCAGGAAGATGCCCAGTTTTTGACGAGGGCTGGAGTTCTGGAGCCAGAGCGGATTCGCGGCGTTGAAACGGGTGGATGTCCCCATACAGCGATCCGAGAGGACTGTTCGATCAACCGTGCAGCGGTGGGCGACTTGGAGGCAGAGTTTCCTGGCCTTGATTTAGTTCTTGTTGAAAGTGGCGGAGACAATCTTGCGGCCAGTTTTAGTCCCGAATTAGTCGACCTTTGTATCTACGTGATTGACGTTGCTGCAGGTGACAAGATTCCTCGAAAGGGAGGGCCTGGGATCACGCGTTCGGATCTCTTGGTGATTAACAAGATTGATTTAGCGCCTTTGGTGGGTGCTGATTTATCTGTGATGGAACATGACACCAAGCGCATGCGAGGTGAGCGCCCTTGGTGTTTTACCAACCTCAAAAATGGTGTTGGTTTGGACCAAGTTGTGGAGTTTGTGTTGCAACAGCTACCAAATAGCTGATGTTTTTTGAGTGACCCATTGATTTCGTTCGATTTGATACGAAAGAGAGGTGCTGTTGATCCGTACCTTCCTGCGATCGCCAACAGGCGAGTTTTCCGTGTTTTGGACTGAATGAGCACTTCTCTCTCTAAGCGTCTTTTTGCTGGCATGGCCGCCGCTTCGCTTGGTCTGGCCGTAACTGCCTGCGGTGGGGACGACAAGACAGCCTCGAACGTTGAGTACGACGACAAGGTCACTGTTGGCATCTTGCATTCGCTCACAGGCACCATGGCGATTTCCGAGTCCACCTTGGTGGACACGGAAAAAATGGCGATCGACGAAATCAATGCCGCTGGTGGTGTTGAAGTCGATGGCAAGAAATACAAGATCGAATACATCGTTGAAGATGGCGCCTCCGATTGGCCCACGTTTGCTGAAAAGTCCAAGAAGCTGATCGACCAGGACGAAGTTCCTGTTGTCTTCGGTGGTTGGACTTCAGCTAGCCGGAAAGCAATGCTTCCGGTTTATGAATCAAAGGATGCCTTCCTTTACTACCCGATTCAGTACGAAGCCCAAGAGTGCTCCAACAACATTTTTTATACGGGAGCAACTCCGAACCAGCAGTCGGAGCCTGCAACCAAATTTATGTATGAGAAGTCGCCTGCCGCTGGCAAGCCCTTCTTCTTGGTTGGTTCCGATTACGTATTCCCACGTACGTCCAACACGATTACCAAATCCCAAGTTGCACAACTTGGCGGCACCGTTGTTGGTGAGGACTACCTGCCTCTTGGCAACACAGAAGTGGCCCCAATCATTGCCAAAATCAAGAAGGCTCTGCCTGATGGTGGCGTGATCATCAACACTTTGAATGGTGACCAAAACGTTGCTTTCTTCAAGCAGATTCAGGATGCCGGCATTACTCCGGCAAATGGTTTCTATGTGATGAACTACTCCATCGCAGAAGAAGAGATCAGCACGATTGGATCTGAATTCCTTGAAGGCCATTACGGCGCTTGGAACTACATGATGTCGATCGACACACCTGCATCCAAGAAGTTCGCTGCAGACTTCAAGGCGAAGTACGGCGCTGATCGTCAGGTCGCAGACCCACAGGAGTCTGCTTACAACATGGTTTATCTATGGAAAGCAGCTGTTGAGAAGGCCAACTCCTTCGATGACAACAAAGTGCGTGAAGCTCTTGTGGGCATCACCTTCGATGCACCTCAGGGCCCTGTGGAAGTGATGCCAAACCATCACTTGTCACAAACCGTCCGGATCGGCCAAATCACGGCTGATGGCCAGTTCGACATTCTCGAATCAACCAATGGTCCGATCGCACCACAGGCCTGGAACCAAATTCACCCTGATTCCAAAGGCTTCGCTTGTGACTGGACTGATGCCTCAAAAGGTGGCAAGTACAAGCTTTGATGTCTGAATCTCAGACATCTTGATTTACTTGTGATTCAAGGGAGGAGTTCGGAAACGAACTCCTCCTTTTGTTGTCTTTTTTGTCCTTGAATTCAGCTCGTGCAACTGCTGCTAGAAAGCCTTTTCAATGGTGTCGCAATCGGCTCAGTGCTGATGATGGCCGCTCTTGGATTAGCCATTGTTTTTGGTTTGATGGGTGTGATCAATCTTGCCCATGGTGAGTTGATTATGCTCGGTGCTTACACCACTTATGTGGTGCAAATGGTGTTTAAGCTTCCCGCTTTTCAACCTATTTATAGCCTTTATGTCTTAGTGGCAATTCCTTTGGCGTTTGTCGTCAGTGGAGTTGTTGGCATTCTGCTTGAACGCACTGTCATTCGACGTCTTTACGGGAGTCCGTTGGAAACGTTGTTGGCGACATGGGGTGTGAGTTTGATTTTGCAGCAGTTTGTGCGGAGTGTTCCGCTAGCCCATGCAGCTGGATTGATTTTGGCTTTGGTGCTCGGATTTGGTCTGCCATTGGTTCTGCCCCATCACCTTTTCGACGGCCCTCGGGCACGCATCAATCGCGCCATCACTTGGGCGGTGGCCGCTCTTGGCGGAGTCCTTTTAGCTGGGGGGCTTGCGTCGCAGATCAGCCGCATTGCCCGGGCCACGTCTAGGAACGTTGATGTGACGGCACCGAAGTGGATGCGCGGTGGTATCGAGTGGATGGATATCACGTTCCCAGTGCCACGCCTGGTGATCATCGTGATGACCATTTTGGCGGTGGTCGGTGTCACCTGGTTCCTCAATCGAAGTGTCTGGGGGATGCGCATTCGTGCGGTCACCCAGAACCGTTCGATGAGTGATTGCCTTGGCATTCCTACCGAAACGGTTGATGTGCTCACCTTCGGCATTGGTTCTGGCTTGGCCGGCGTGGCTGGCGTGGCAGTGTCTCTTCTGGGGTCCGTAGGTCCCAACGTTGGTGGTTCTTACATCGTTGGGTGTTTCATGGTTGTTGTGCTGGGTGGTGTCGGAAATCTGCTCGGCACCGTTCTTGCGTCATTCGCGATCGGCTTATTAACGGATTTAATTGGAGCTGGACGGTTGCTCACAATTTGGCCGGAGATGCCGCAGCCGCTGGCTGAAACCGTGACCTTTTTTGCCACCACAAGCATGGCTCAGGTCTTGGTGTTCGCCTTGATTGTGGTGTTCTTGCAGTTCCGTCCCGCGGGTCTTTTCCCGCAAAAGGGACGCATGGTGGAGGCCTAAAACAATGTTTGAAGCGTTTCAACAACGCCGCTGGCCTCTGCTCATTCTTTGGGTCTTGATCATTGCGGCAATCGTGGCTGCACCATCGGTGTTGCCGGTGTTTCGACTCAATTTGCTGGGCCGTTTCCTTGCATTGGCGATCGTTGCCCTTGGCATCGATTTGATTTGGGGTTTTACAGGTCTGCTCAGTCTTGGCCAAGGCATTTTCTTCGCGCTCGGTGGATATGTCGCCGCGATGTACTTACAGCTGAATAGTTCTGGTGATTTGCCGAATGGCATACCGGAGTTTTTCAGTCTTTATGGGGTGGATCGTTTGCCGGCGTTTTGGCAGCCGTTTCATTCCCCATGGTTCACCCTGGTGGCTATTTGGTTGGTTCCAGCTGTTTTGGCAGCTGTACTTGGCAACCTTGTATTTCGCAATCGCATTAAAGGGGTCTATTTCTCGATCCTCACGCAGGCGGCGTTGTTGGTGTTTTTCAATTTCTTCAATGGTCAGCAGAAGTTAATTAATGGCACCAATGGACTCAAGACAGATGTGACTGAGCTGTTTGGTCAGATGGTTGGTTCGTCGGAGATGCAGCGTGGCTTTTTTTGGGTCACGGCTGTGATGGTGATCCTGGCTTGGCTGTCGGTGCGTTGGGTGGTGCGCGGTCGATTTGGCGATGTGTTGATTGCTATTCGAGATGACGAACCACGTTTGCGTTTTGCGGGGTACAACCCGACGTTGTTTAAGACGATTGTGTTCGCCATCGCTGGTGGTTTGGCTGGCATTGGTGGCGCGCTTTACACCGTTCAATCCGGAATTGTTTCCCCCCAATACATGACGGTGCCGTTTTCGATTGAGATGGTGATTTGGGTGGCCGTTGGTGGTCGAGGCACCCTTGTGGGAGCGATCCTCGGTGCTGTTTTCATTAACTACGCCAAGAGCCTGGTGAGCGAAGCCATGCCCCAGAGCTGGTTGTTTATCCAGGGTGGTTTGTTCATTCTTGTGGTGACAGCGCTACCGGAAGGTGTGATCGGTTGGTTCCAAGGGGACGGCCCCCGTAATTTGCTGAATCGTTTGGGTCTGTCCCGCCGCAGTGGCACTTATCCCCGTCTTGAACTCGATGGACAAGAGGAGATTCAGCCATGACCTCAGGACTACTTGAACTCCATGGAATCACCGTCAGCTTTGATGGTTTTCTCGCATTGCGCGATCTCAATCTCAGCCTTCAACCTGGCGAACTCAGGGCGGTGATTGGCCCCAATGGCGCTGGTAAAACCACCTTCTTGGATGTGATAACTGGAAAAGTTGCCCCCAGTGAGGGTGATGTGTTGTTTAAGGGGCGTTCGTTGATGGGGCGTCCTGAGCACCGCATTGCCCGTCTTGGGATTGGACGCAAGTTTCAGAGCCCACGGGTGTTCGAACAGCTCACTGTTCGGCAAAATCTGGCGCTGGCGGTGAGTCGTCCGAAACAACCTTGGACTCTTCTGATTGGTGGTCTTCGGAGTGATCAGCGAGACCGCGTTCAACATTTAATGAGCATTGTCAATTTGCAGAAGCGGGCCGACTGGCTCGCTGGGGCTTTGTCCCATGGTCAAAAGCAGTGGTTGGAAATTGCCATGCTCGTGGGACAAGATCCGGACTTGTTGTTGGTTGATGAACCCGTGGCTGGTCTCACGGATGAAGAGACTGATCTCACGGCTGACCTCCTTAAGTCTTTGGCAGGTGATCACACAGTTCTGGTGATTGAGCACGATATGGAGTTCATTCGTCGTCTCGATAGTCCTGTCACGGTCTTGCACCAAGGCCATGTGCTTTGCGAGGGAACCATGGATCAGGTTCAGGTGGATCCTCGGGTGATTGAGGTGTATCTCGGAACTACAGAGGAGGACAGCAAATGACGATGCTTCTTGAGATTCGCGGACTCAACACGTACTACGGCGAAAGTCACATTCTTCGGGATGTCGACCTCACCGTGAAGAAAGGCGAGATGGTTTGTCTGATCGGTCGCAATGGTGTGGGCAAGACCACGTTGTTGAAAACAGTGATTGGATTGCTTAAGCCACGGGGGGGAGAGCTGGTGCTGAATGGGGAGGGATTGGAGCGCAAGCCTCCCCATCGGCGTGCTCAAGCTGGTGTCGGTTACGTCCCGCAGGGTCGTGAAATTATTCCCCAACTCACCGTGGAGGAAAACTTGATGCTTGGCATGGAGGCTTTGCCTGGTGGTTTGGCACGTCACCGCAGGATTGATCCCTTTGTGTATGAACTGTTCCCTGTTCTTTCAGAGTTCTTACCGCGCAAAGGTGGGGACCTCAGTGGTGGACAACAGCAACAGCTAGCCATTGCTCGGGCATTGCTGGGGCAACCGCAATTACTGCTTTTGGATGAACCAACAGAGGGGATTCAGCCCAATATTGTGCAAGACATTGAAACGGCTGTGCGGCGAATTATTGCTGAGAAGGGAATTGGTGTACTTCTTGTTGAGCAACATCTTCATTTCGTTCGTCAAGCAGACCGGTATTACGCCATGCAGCGGGGCGGGATTGTTGCCAGTGGGTCAACTAGCGATCTCAGTCAGTCGGTTGTTGATCAATTCCTCAGTGTTTGAATCACGCGGAGACGTTTTGTAGTCACTGACGTCTGCGCGTACGTGCAGCATCTGTCCGGACATCGACATGCGCCAAATTTCAAGGCGAGCTTCCTTGGGTGCATTAAACAAGAAGATCTCGCTGGGCATAATCACTTTTTCGAGGTAAAACTGACTGCTGCCAATGCATTTCATGATCAGCATGCGACTGGTGTCGTTTTGGTAAATGCATTCGACCATGATGTCTTTGTAAGAGGTCTGTCAATATGGGGTCTACGGAACACGGCAAGTGTTCGATTGATCACAGAAAGACCAGGGTTTAGATTTTGTTTAGATGACTGACTTTTTTTAATTGCTTTTTGGTATCTGTTTATACTTGCTGTCGATTCATGCGCGCAAGCTTTGAATTGTTTGTTCATTGCAAAAAGCTGTTATCTCTCTACTTTGCGTGAGTGAGAGCGGCTAAAAGCTTTTTGAACTCAAGTAATTTCCGGCAATATTTGAACCATTGATTTGCATGTCTTGATCTATGAATTTCTTCTTGGAGTCAATCTATGCTGCTATTTGTGTCGAGTTAAAGCTTCTATTCCAATGTGGCTTGCGTGGAGGTTTGGCCAGCGTTGTGGTGAATGATCGGCGCCGATCGGCTCGCCCTGCTTCGGCTAAGTCTGCTTGAAGAGCTGAATTGCAGCTTTTGAGTCTTGACCAGCTCGGCAGTTGATGGGCGATGGGGGATTCCATCAGCCGAGTCAGGCCAGGTCTCAGTAAGCCAGAAAAACTTTGAACAGTGAGTTCTTCTTGATGCCGGTCATATGGCAATCGGTTCATGGCGGAGTCCAGGCCAAATTGACGCACTCGGTCTTCCCCGACCCTGCGGTACAGCACTTCAAGGGTTGGTAGCTGATCCATCGACATCACGCAGCCTTCATGCTCCATCAGTCCTCTAAGTACGGTGCCAAAAATCTCCCCTGCCATCCTCTGGAGACCCTCTGAAGGTTGATTGCCTAAGCCTTTGTGCTTGTGGTCAAACAAACCCAGGTCCACTTGAGTGATGCGACTCGAAGCGACATGTCGGTACACCTCAGATAACAATCCAACCTCCAGGCCCCAATCCGATGGGATGCGCAGATTCATGGCTAGATCACTGGTAAATGCGAATTCACCTGCGAGTGGGTAGCGAAAGGATTGGAGATAGCGCAGATAGGGCAGTGGCCCGAAGACTTGTTCAAGGCTGGCGAGGAGCGGGCCCACAAAGAGCCGCGTTGCTCGCCCCTGTAATGCTTGGGTCTCTAAGGACAGCCTGCTGTAAAAAGCTTTGACGTAGGCGATTCCATGGGATCGGTCGAGTAGTGGCCGGAGCATTCGCTCTGGGTACGCCGAGCCAAAGGTACGAATGTCTGCATCGAACAGTCCCACCACCTCTGCGTCTTGGCAGGCCACCCCAAGGCCTTGCCAAACAGCCCAGCCTTTCCCTGGCGGACCCGTCACGTCCAACTCGAGATTGCCAACCGACTCGAGCAGTTCTCGGACGGCTGGGCCATTGGTCCAGTGCACATGAACTGGAAAGGGCATCCCTGCAAAAAAGGCCTCTGCTGCCGCAACGTCTTCGGCATTCTCTGCAGATAGGGCAATCACAAGGGAACTCAAGCCTGAGAGGGAGGCGAGAGTGTCGCGGATGAGGGCAAGAGCAGGTCTGCTGAATTCCTCCATAAGGCATGGAATCAACAGAGCAGTGGGTCGTTGGCTTAGCTCTTGGTTGAAGGCGATGGCGTTGTGATTGCCAAGGCTGTAGTCATGAACTGTGCTGATCAATCCCTGTTGAAAATCCATGTGGTGTTCAATGCGACAACAGAGGCAGGAGACCTGTCCCATACCTGAACGGTGTTCAGGAGAGAAGTGATGCAGTCCCAACGCGATGAAACGCTGAAGACTCTTCTGAGTGATCTCTACCGAGATGATTCTTCCGTTGATCTCGAAAAGTTGTCGTCGCAATTGCTGCAGATTTTGAGTGAATCGTCAGCAGATGATGACGTTCCAATCAGCTCTTCTCGATGGAGGGAAGATGATGTTGTTTTGATTACTTATGCAAATACTGTTGCGGATGATGCAGTTTTTGGTCTGCAAAGTCTTCGTCGTTTGGTGAACCGCCACTTAGAGCCATTCGCTCGGGTGATTCATGTTTTGCCATTTTTAAAATCCACGAGTGATGGTGGTTTTGCTGTTTCGAGTTATCAGAAGATTGAGCAGGAGTATGGCGATTGGTCGGATCTCAGCGCCTTGGCTGAGGGTCGTCGCTTGATGGCAGATCTTGTGCTTAATCATGTTTCTGCCTCTCATCCTTGGGTCCAGCAGTTCCTGCGAAACGAGCAGCCTGGCGAGTCTTGTGTGCTGGAAGCGAGTCCAGATCCTTGTTGGAACGATGTGGTTCGTCCGCGTAGTTCCGCCTTATTTACCCAACTCAGTGGGCCCAATGGTCGTCGTCAGGTTTGGACCACATTTGGTCCTGATCAGGTCGATTTGGATTGGCACCACCCGCAGGTTCTTCTCGGTTTCATCGAGCTTCTGCATCGAATGTTGAGTCACGGGGTTCGTTGGATTCGACTCGATGCTGTGGGTTTTGTTTGGAAGGAGCCCAACACAAGCTGTATTCATCTGCCGCAGGCGCATCGTCTTGTTCAGGTCTTGCGTTATCTGCTGGATCGCCATGGTCCTGATCGGGTTGTGGTCACAGAAACCAACGTTCCTGAACAGGAAAATCTGTCTTACTTGCGCAATGGCCAAGAGGCGCATTTGGCTTACAACTTTCCCCTGCCGCCACTGTTGTTGGAGGCTGCCATGAGTGGTCGAGCTGATCTGCTCAATGGTTGGTTAACCCGTTGGCCCCAATTGCCTCAGCAAACCGGATTGTTGAATTTCACCGCTTGTCATGACGGAGTCGGTTTACGGCCTCTTGAGGGGTTGATGGCTGATCAACGGGTCCTTCAGCTTCTAATGGGCTGCGAGCGCAGAGGCGGTTTGATCAGCCATCGACGTCTCAGTAGCGGTCAGGAGGTTCCCTATGAGATCAATATCAGTTGGTGGAGTGCCATGGCCGATGGCGGGATCGATCCTGCTCACCATCAGCGTGAACGATTTTTGCTCACCCAACTCTTGGTGATGGCTTTGCCAGGGATCCCAGCGTTTTATCTCCCTGCGCTTTTGGCCACCCCCAATGATTTGGCACGTTTGCGGCGTACTGGACACCGCAGAGATCTCAACCGTCCTCAGTTCAGATTGGAGGCATTGGAGCGTCGTCTTCAGGATCCCGATGCCGATGCCACCAATGTGTTGGCTGTGTTACGTCATGCCCTGGAGGTTCGTTCTGCTCAGCCAGCACTGCATCCCGATGCAGCGATGACGGTGCTCAGTTCAGATCGATCCGACTTAGTGATTTTGAAGCGCTCGATAGATGGCGACAACGCGCTCTATGCCGTCCACAACATCACCTCGAATCGGTTGACGTTGTCGTTGGCTCAACTGAGAGCTGAGTCCGACAGCGGCTTCGTTGATTGCCTGAGTGGGCAGTCGTTTGCTGCCCAGCAGCAGCCGTCTATCGAGCCCTACGCGGTGTACTGGTTGGTGAAGTCATGA
>Ga0257110_1000947_pt1 | contig 13602 bp, 10 predicted proteins | sample LP_taG_7_FD_190184 | JGI IMG/M metagenome (GOLD analysis project Ga0257110, IMG submission 190184) | Marine microbial communities from Northeast Subartic Pacific Ocean, Canada - LP_J_2015_P26_10m | ecosystem: Environmental > Aquatic > Marine > Oceanic | place: Canada: Northeast Subartic Pacific...
GAGCGACGACACGGTCGCGTGGTACGAGAACGACGGGTCGCAGTCCTTCACCGAGCGTATTATCACGACGCTGGCGAACACACCCTATTCTGTCTTCGCGATCGACCTCGACGGCGACGGCGACATGCCACTCTCACTCCTCAGAGGCTGGGCAAGCCACCGAGAGCAGCCGCGGCGTAGGGGCTCGGCCGAAGACTTTGGCTCGACGGCGGGGACGGCGGGAGTGGAGGTTTCGTCGCGCGCTTCGCTGCCGCGGTTCTGACGGCGCCGGAACGTCCACACGTGTCATGGACGCGAAGCGCGCGGCCGACGCGCGCCATTGCGACCGCATCCTGGCGGCGCCGAGCTTCTACGACGTGCTCGAGGTCTCGCGGTCGGCCGACGAGGCGCACGTGCGCAAGTGCTACCTGAAGGTGAGCCTGCGGGTCCACCCCGACCGCAACGCGGACCCGCGCGCCAAGGCCGCGTTCCAGCGAGTCGCCGAGGCCTACGAGACGCTCGCCGGCCCGGGCCGGCGCGCGTACGACGCGGCCCGGCGGCCGGCGGGCGTCCGGGGGTGGGCCGCGGCCGCGCCCGGGGCCGGGGCCGCGCCCGGGGCCGCGGCCCCGCCGGGACGGGGGGCCTTCGACATGGACGCCGCGATGCGGATCTTCGCGGCGGCCGCGGCGGCCGCGGAGGCCGCGGCCGCGGAGTCCGCGGGCGTCCCCGAGTACGTGCGCCTCGCGACGGCGCTCCTCGACGTGGCGCCCGACGCCGAGGGCGCGGCGCTCCTCACCGGGTTCGTCGGCGGCGCCGTCGCCGTCGCGAACCTGCTCCCCGCCTCCTGGAGGCAAAAGGCCGCGGCGTCCGTCGCGCCCGAGCGCGCGGCGACGACCGTCGCCGCCGTCGGCGCCGCGGCGCTCTTCGGCCTCACGCTCCTCAACGCCGCGGCGGCGACGCGGCCGCCGCCCGCCGGCGACAAGCGACAGACGGACCTGTAAGGGGACCACTGGAAAAGTGAAAAAAGGACCTGTAAGGGGACCACTGGACATCACGAGAAGAAACCCACGCCGCGCCGGCGTCAGGCCTGGGCTGGTGGGCGGAGGGCCGTCGCGGCCGCGGCGCCAAAGCGCGACCTCGGAGGAGGGGAGTGAAGCCCAGATCTAGCCCAGCCTAGGTTCCCGTGGACGCCGGACGTCGACGTCCCCAGCCCCTGGAGGGGATTCTAGGATCAGGGGAGGCCTCAGGGGCCCTAGGCCTAGGAGGCGTCCTAGGTCGAAATCGATTTGCCACAACTTGATTTTGCCAACTTGATTTTGCCCAAAAAAACAACTCCAAGAGATGGCCAGCCGCGCGCGCGGCGGCGCCGCGCGCGCGTTCGGCGCCGCGCAGGCGGCCCCGACTCGGCGCAAGCGCTTCTACGATCGCGTCGCCGTGGCGCAGGCGCCCGCGGGCTGGTGCGTGACGCTGGACGGCCGCCGCGTGCCGACGCCGGCGGGCCGGCCCCTCGCCGTGCCGTCGCTCCGGCTCGCGCTCGCGCTCGCGGCGGAGTGGGACGCGCAGGCGACGCACGTCGAGCCGGCGACGATGCCCCTCGCGTCGCTCGCGGCGACGGCCGTCGACCAGGTGGCCCGCGGCCGGGAGGCCGTCGTCGCGGGGCTCCTCCGCTACGCCGCGACGGACACGTGCCGCTTCTTCGCCGACGGCGCGGCGCAGCCCGAGGTGCGCGCGGCGCAGGAGGCGCGCCTCGCGCCCGTGGCCGCGTGGCTCGCGGCCGAGGTCGGCGCGGACCTGCCGCGCGCGCCGCCGGGCGGCCTCCGCGCGCCGCCGGTCGACGCCGCGAGCGCCGCCGCGCTCGAGGCCGCGTGCGACGCCCTCGACGACTGGTCGCTCGCGGCGCTCCAGTGCGCCGTCTTCGAGTGCAAGAGCCTCGCGCTCGGCCTCGCGCTCCTCGCGGGCCGCCTCGACCCGCGCGGAAACTCGAATCTTCGACCCGACTTCGACGCGCGCGTACGCGACTGTTTCGACGCACGTTTGGGCTGTGCTCCGAGGGCTCGACGGGAGCAATCGATTCGTCCAAAACTCGGCCGAATCGACGTCGATTTGACCGAGCGAGAGAATTTCAAAGTGTGGTCGGGGCGTCCCGAACCGGCGGTCGATTTCCGCGCAGGCCTCGACGCGCGCGGCGCCGAGGCCGCGGCGCGCGTCGAGGAGACGGCGAACATCGACCGCTGGGGCCTCGTCGAGGGCGCCCACGACTACGACCTCACGCGCATCCAGGTCCAGCTCGCGTCCGCGAGCTTCTTCGCCGACGCCGCGCGAGCGCCCTAGGTAGCGCCGCTAGGTAGCGCCGGGGCGACGCGACTTTTAGGCGAGATCCGAGCGTCCCACCGGCGCGGCGCGCGCGGCGCCTCCTCGCGGGGGACCCGGGCGGCCGCCGCGCCGCCCCGCGGCCCTAGGGCCCTAGGCCGCGCGCGTCGCGAGGTCCTCGAGGGACGCCTGGGCCGTCTCGGGCACGGCGGCGCGCACGAAGACCCAGGTGACGCCGCAGACGGCCGCGAACGCGGCGAACGCCGCGCGCGGGCCCCGGCGCGCGACGACGACGGGGAAGTAGAAGGACACGGCCGCGTGCGAGGCGAACTGCGCCGCCTGCGGCGCGCGCGGGGCCTCGCGCGGCGCGCGCGGCCCCCCGACCCCCCCCCCCCCCGCCGCCGCCGCCGGGCGCCGCGCCGCGCGAGGCTCGCGGTCATCGCCGCGGACCGCGCGTGCCTGCGCGGGAAACCGACGTACGCGACGCGACCGCGACGCGCGCGCGTCCGAACGACGTCGACGCGACCGTTTCACCGCCCGTCGAGAGGTCGACGAGGGCCATCGATGCGTCCACCATCCGGCCGGATCGACTTCGACGCGACCGAGCTCGAGAGGCTCGACGTTCGGTCGGGACCGCCCGACCCGGCGGCCGCGTCCGGCGCGGGCGCGCGCGTCGGGAACGACTCCGCGGTGTAGATGTTCGGGATGGGCCCGAGGCTCAGGCCGAAGAAGACGCCGTAGAGCGAGATCGCCGCGAGGCTCGCGGCGGCCGCGCCGGGCCCGCGCCTGGGCAGCACGAGAGAGATGCAACGTCGCTTCGACGCGGGCGTTCCGCGCGCGCGCGTTCCGGAAAACGCGTCCACGCTTCGAGACCGTTCCGAGAGACGATCGCTCGTCCAAAAATCAGCCAAAACGAGTGGAACACGGCCGAGAAAGGAGCCTTTGACGTTGGGCATGTCGCTCTCTTGTGCCGCCCGGGCCCCCGCGCGCCCAGCGCCGCCGCGAGCGCCGCGAGGCACCTGCGCGGCGCGCGCGCGTCCCCCCCCCCCGGCCGCCGGCGTCCCGCGCCGGCGCGCCGCAGGCCCATGGCCGGCACGAACGTCGAGAGGAGGCGCCGCCGGCCCCAGTTGTCCATGAGCGCCATCGTGACGAACAGCGCCTAAGGGGCTCGACGCTCCGACGCGCCGGCGGCGCGCGCGGCGCCGGGGCCGCGCGGGGATCTTCGGCGCGTAGGCGACGGCCGCCGCGAGGATCGCGGCCTGCGTGGACATCGACCGCTGGTTCGGGGGGTCCCCGCCGGACTTCGGAACGCTCGAGCTCGGCCGCGTCGACGTCGATTCGGCCGATCTTCGGACGAATCGATGGCTCTCGTCGAGTGCTCGACGCACGGCGGAAGCGCTCGCGTCGAAGCCGTCGCATGCGCGCCCGTTGAAGTCGGGTCGAAGCTGCGAGCTCCGCGCGGATCGCGGCGGCGTCGTCGCTCAGCGCGGGGCCGAGGGCGCCGCGCGCGCGGCCCGCGAGCGCCGCCGCCGCGCCGGAGGCCTTGAGGAGCTGCGGCGTGAAGTAGACGACGGCGTTGATGCCGCTGAGCTGCTGCGCGAGCTGGAGGCCCACGCAGACCGCGAGGCGCCGCCGGAGCGCCGGCTCGCGCGCGAGCGCCGCCCAGCCGCCGCCGCCGCCGCCCGCGACGGCCCGCTCCTCGGCCTCGACGGCGTCGCGGAGCGGGCCGAACTCCGCGTCGCCGCGCGCGGCGCCCCGGAGCTCCCGGAGCGCGGCGCGCGCCTCGCCGCCGCGGCGCCGCCGGAGCCTGTGTGCAAATCAACCGGTGAGCTGGGACGTCGGGGCCAAACTTGAGAATTCTCTAGCTCGGTCACATCGAAGTCGATTTGGCTGATTTTTGGACGAATCGATTGCTCTCAGCGAGTTCTCGAAGCACGGCGGACGTGCTCGTGTCAAAACATTCGCATACGCGCACATTGAAGTCGGGTTGAAGATTTGATTTGCACACGGGCCGGAGCAGAAACCGCGGCGACTCGGGCAGGAGCCTGCGGCCGCGCGCGTCGCGCGGGGCGCCGCCCCCCGGCGCGCGGCGGCGGCGCCGGGCGCGCGCCCGACGAGCCCCGCGTACGCGAGCGACGGGACGAGCACCTGTGGAGAAATCGACCGCCGGTTCGGTACGTCCCGACCACGCTTTGAAATGCTCGAGCTCGGCCACATCCGAGTCGATTCGGCTGATTTTGGGACGAATCGATCGCTCTCGTCGAGTTCTCGAAGCAGAGCCGAAGCGCTTGTGCCGAACCTTTCGCATACGCGCACATTGAAGTCGGGTCGAATATGTCATTTCCGCGCGGACGAGCGCCGCGCCGAGCGTCAGGCGGAAGGGCGCCTGGGCGGGACGCGGGTGATTCGACGTCGCTTCAACGTGGGCGTGCCGCGCGCGCGCGCGTTCCGGAAGCAGCGCCCACGCTTCGAGACCGCTCCGAGAGACGATCCCTCGCCCGAAAATCAGCCGAAACGAGCGAGAGCCGGCCGAGAGAGGAGCCTCCGAAGTTGGGAACGTCGCGCCCTCGTCCTGCCCGGAAGGGCGCGACGCGCGGCGGCAGCAGGCCCGCGCCGTCCGCGAGCGCGGCCGCGAGCGTCGCGATCATCGCCGTGAGCGCGCCGGAGCTGATCATGAGCTGGGGCCTGCGCCGGCGCCGCGGGTCGGCGCCGCGCGCGGCGACGGCGCCGGCGCCGGCGCCGCGCAGCGTGCTCAGCGCGCCGCGGCTCTCCGGCGACGCGCACTCGGCGACGTAGACGGGCACGACCTGCGGCGCCGCGGTCCGGGGGGGGCGGCGGGGGCGCGCGCGCGCCCCGGCGCCGCCGCGCGACGGCGCCGCACGCTCCGACGCCGACGCCCCCGAGGAACCGCGCGGCGAGGAGCACGCCGAGGCCGGGCGTCCAGCAGAGGAGGAGGCCCGCGGCGACGAAGAGCAGGCTCGAGAGCGCCATAGTCCGCCGCCGGCCCGCGGCGTCGGCGAGCCTCGCGGCCGCGGCGGTCCCGACGACGGAGCCCAGCGTCGTCGCCGTCGCGACGGCGCCGACGGCCCGCGGCGAGAGGCCGAAGTGTGGCACGAGGAAGAGGAGCGACCCGCCGAGCACGCCCGTCGTGTAGCCCTGGATGTAGGACCCGCAGGCCGCGGACCCGGCGATGCGCAGGTCCGCGGCGCTCAGGCTCCAGATCCCCGCCGGCGACGCCGCCTCGCCGCCGCCCGACCGCAGGCGCAGCAGCGACAACCCCCGCGCCGGCGGCACCGGGCCCAGGCACGCGGCGCGGCGCGCGCTTGCTACCGTAAGGAGCAGAAGCAGGCCCATAGCTCCGAACTGCCTCACTTGAGGTCAAGGAAGGAGGCTCAACGTTAACGACAAACTTCACATCGAACTCCACGACAAGCGCCGCTCAGCAGTCCGCTCAGCGGCCCATGCGACGCGGCCGGGGGGGGCGCGCGCATGCGATCGCGACGAGGGGGGCAGAGGCGCCGCCGGAGCGAGCGCGATCGACGCCGACGACGCGCGCGCGCCGGCCGGCCCGGGCGCTCGTCTTTGCCGTCGGGACACGTGCACGTGGGCTCCCCGCGGCCTCCCCCGGCCCTTACGGCGCGCGCGCGTCGCCGCCGGCCTTGAAGGCCCGGAACGCGTCGTACTTGCGGAGCTCCGCCGCGACGGCCGCTTGCATGGCCGCGGCGAGCGCGGCGGCGGCGTCGCCGCGGGCGTCGGCGTCCGGGTCGTCGAGGTAGAGGCAGCGCGTGTAGGCGGGGAGGAGGTCGCCCTCGACGACGCGCGCGAGGTCCTCGGATGGGAAGGGGGGCTTGAGCGTCGCGCTCCGGCCGGGCGCCTGCGCGCGACGCCGCGTCGGCGCGCCGCGCGGCGTCGGGGCGCGTCGCGCGCGCGGCGCGTCCGACCGCGGGCCGCGACGGCCGGGCGGGCGCCGTCGGACGCGTCGCCGGGCCCACCGGGTGGGTTCGCACGCGGGCTCGCGCGAAGTTGAAGGTCACGGACGGCGCGACGACGCAGACCTGGCCGAGCGCGTGCGTGCGCCGCGCGCCCGCGGCGCGCCGCGCCGCGGCCTCGGCGGCGGCGAGGCGCGCGGCGAGGCCGTCCGCGCGCGCGCGCTCGCGGTCGCCGCGGCGCTCGAGCGCCCCGGCGTCGCGCCGCGCCGCGGCGAGGGCCGCGGCCGCGTCCGCGGCCGCGGCGCGGAGGCGCCGCCGGCCCGCGGCGGCCTCGGCCGCGGCCGCCGCGGCCGCCGCGACGCCCGCGGCCGCGACGCGCGCGGCGACGCCGGCCGCCGCGCGCGCGGCCGCGTCGCGGCGCGCGTCGGCCGCGCCCCGCGCCGCGTCCCGCGCCGCGCGGCCGCGCGCGGCCGCGGCGGCCGCGGCGGCGGCCGCGGCGGCGGCCTCGGCCGCGTCGCCGCGCGCGCGCTCCGCGGCGGCCGCGGCCTCCCAGCGCCGCGCGTCGCCGCGCGCGGCGGCGGCCCGCGCCTCGGCGTCGGCGAGCCGCGCCGCGAGGTCGTCGCCCGCGGCCCGGAGCGCGCGCCGGTCCGCCTCGAGCCGCGCGACGTCGTCGTCGCGCGCCGCGCGCCGCGCACGCGCCTCCCGCGCCTCCGCGCGCGCGTGCGCCGCGTCCGCGGCGGCGGCGCGCTCGCGGCCGACGCACTGCTTGGCCCGGAAGGCGTCGGCGGCCGCGCGCTCGTCCGCCGCCGCGCGCGCGGCGTCGGCGGCGCCGCGCGCGTCGTCCGCCGCGCGCTCGCGCCGCCGGCACCGGTCCGCGGCCTGCGCGGGCGTCGGCCCGCGGGCCGGGGCGTCGGGGCCGCGCGCTCGAGCGCGCCCGCGCTCGCTCGGCCGACCGATCCGGCCGCGTCCGGGACGGACGCGCCGCGGCCTCGGCGCGCGGCCGCGGCGTCCGGTCCCGGACCGTCCGACGACGCGCGCGCGGGCTCCGACGTGGGTTCCGCGCGGTCCGGCGCGGACTGGAGCCGCGCGCAGCGCCGGCACTCCGCCGGGGGCCGCTCGCGCTGGTCCCCGACCTGTGCGCAAATCAACCGCCGGTTCGGGACGTCCCGACCAGACTTTGAAATTCTCTCGCTCGGTCACGTCGAAGTTGTTTCGGCTGATTTTCGGACGAATCGATTGTTCTCTTCGAGTTCTCGAAGCACAGCCGAAGAACTCGCGTCAAAACCGTCGCATACGCTCCCATTGAAGTCGGGTTGAAGATTTGATTTCCACGCGGTCCCCGACGCCCCGGAACTGCGAGCCGCAGATGAACTTGCCGTTGCCGCCGCCTGCGCGGACGCCGCCGGTCGCGCGCGGCGCGCGGCCGGCGCGTCGGGGCCCCCGGCCGTCCGAGCGCGCGCGCGCCGACGTCGGGTCGACGGCGCGAAGACCCGCGCGCATCTCGGTCAAATCGAAGTCGTTTCGGCCGATTCTTGGACGGATCGCTTTCTCTCGGCGAGGTCTTTTCAGGGAGCGAAACACGTATGTCGAGACCGTGCGACTACGCTCACATCGAAGTCCTGTTGAATATTTCTGCGCGGGCCGCCGCGGATCTTGCGCGCGACGACGGCGCGGAGCTGCGCGATCTCGTCGCGGGCCTGGGATCCACATCCACGACTTGACGTCAACTTGAAGGTCGCGCGCCGCGGTCGACCCCGGCGTCGAGCGCGCGACGAGCGGCCGCGGCTCGCCCCGGACGTTCCGCCGGAACGGCGCCGACGCGGCGGGGGCGGCGCGCGTCCGTGGCCGGCGCGGCCGCGCGCGGCCGCGAGCGCGTCGGCCGCCGGCGCCGCGGAGGCGTCGTCGTCGCTCGCGGCCGCCGCCGCGGCCTCGCCGGCCTCGTCCTCGGGCGCCGCTGGCGGGGGCCGGGGCGCCGGCGCCCGCGGCGGCGCCGCGGACCGGGCCCCGGACGGGCCGCTGGGGCCCGCCGGCCGCTCGACGTGCCACGCGCCGCCCCGCCGCGCCCCGGGCGCGCTCCCGCCCACGCGGGGCAGCGTCACCACGGCGGGCATCGTCGGTTGGGTCGGGGCTGCACACGGCTCATTGAACGAAAACGTTGCCAGTTGACGTCGTTGACGTCGCTGTATTCTCGCCTCGCCGGCGCCGCTGGCTCAGGCAGGCCTGCTTGTGTGAGATCGCCACAAAGCTCCACAGAAGCTGCGGGTCCTCCTCGCTCAACTCCGGCTCAAGCTCGCCCATCACCACCCCGCGCCGCCATGAGCGGCTTCATCAACCCGACGGTGACGCTGGCCAGCGGCCACACGATGCCCATGGTGGCGCTCGGGACCTGGAAGGCGCCGCCCGGCGTCACGGGCGCCGCCGTCGAGGCCGCCATCAAGGCCGGCTACCGCAACATCGACGCGGCGAACGACTACAACAACGAGCCCGAGGTCGGCGCGGCGATCGCCAAGTGCATCGCCGAGGGCGTCGTCACCCGCGACGAGCTCTTCGTCCAGGCGAAGCTCTGGAACACGAACCACCGGCCGGAGCACGTCGCCGCGGACCTCGCGCAGAGCCTCGAGGACCTCCGGCTCGACTACATAGACTCCTACGTCATCCACTGGCCCCAGGCCGCGCCGGCGACGGGCCGCGCGCCGGCGACGCGCCTCGACGGCGCCTACCCGGCGCCCGAGGCCGAGGGGTCCATGTTCCCCGTCGACGGCGACGGCTACTTCTGCTCCGACGGCGGCAGCCACTACGCGGAGACGTGGCGGGCCATGGAGGCGCTCGTCGACGACGGCCGATGCCGGTCCATCGGCCTGAGCAACTTCAACCGGGCCCAGGTCGCCGAGGTCGTCGCGATGGCGCGCGTGCCCGTGAGCGTGCTCCAGTGCGAGTGCCACCCGTACCTGCAGCAGAAGGACCTCATCGACTTCTGCGCGACGGCGAAGATCGCGTTCCAGGCGTTCTCGCCCCTCGGGTCCGGCGACACGCACCTGGGCGTGACGGCGTCGCCCTCGGGCACGATCCCGCTCCGGGACCCGACCGTGCTCGCCGTCGCGGCGAGGACCGGCAAGGACGCGGGCCAGGTCATGCTCCGGTGGAACCTGCAGCGCGGCGTCTGCGTCGTGGCCAAGTCCGTGCGCCCGGCGCGGATCGCGTCGAACTTCGCCATCTTCGATTGGGCCCTCGCGCCCGAGGACGTCGCGGCCTTCGGCGCGATCAACTACGGCTGGCGGCACCTCCAGTGGCGCGAGGTGTCCATGCACCCCGACTACCCGTTCCCCGACGAGCTCCCGCACAAGTACGCGGTCGAGAAGGCGCCCCTCGCGTCGTCGAGCGGCACGGCGGCCTGAGCGCCCCTGAGCTCGTTTAACATATCCCGCCGGCGGGATATGTTACCCCCGACCCCCCCCCCCGGCGCCGCGCGCGCCGCGGCGCGCGCGGCCTACTTGTAGCGCTCGATGAGCGTCTCGAGCTTCGCCTCGTCCGCGCCGGAGAACCGGTCGAGCTCCGCGCCGTCCTTGAAGAAGACGAACGTCGGCATGGAGCTGACGCCGTGCTTCGAGGACACGGGCTTGGCCGCGTCGACCTGTGTGGGAATCGACCGCTAGTTTGGGACGTCCCGACCAAACTTTGAAATTCTCGAAGCAGAGCCGAAGAGCTCGCGTCGAAACGTTCAACGTACGCTCACGTTGAAGTCGGGTCGAAGATTCGAGTTCCACGCGGGCGTCGGCGTCGACGGCGTAGAAGTTGGCCGCGTTGCCGAAGCGGTCGCTGAGCTTGGCGAACTTGGGCTTCATGGACACGCAGGGCCCGCACCTGCGTGGAACTCGACCGCCGGTGCGGGGGGTCCCCGCCGAACTTCGAGCCTCTCGAGCTCGGTCGCGTCGACGTCGATTCGGCCGATGTTTGGACGAATCGATGGCTCTCGTCGAGTGCTCGACGCACGGCGGGAGACTTCGCGTCGAAGCCGTCGCACACGCGCGCATGGAAGTCGGGCTGAAGATGTCACGCCCGCGCGGGGCCCGCGCCACGCAGCCCAGAAGTCGACGACCGACAGCTTCTTCGCCGCGACGGCGCGGCCGAGCTCGGCCTCCGTCGCGATGGCCGTCACGCGCCCGCCCTCCATCTGCTTGAGGTCGTCGACGGTGATCGTCCGCGCGGCGCCCCGCGGCGCGCGCGCGCGCGGCGCCGCGCCGCCGCCGCCGCCGCCGGCCGCGCCGCCGCCGCCGCCGGCCGCCGCGCCGCGCGCCTCCGGCGCCGCGCCGCCGGCGTGGGCGCCACCGAACGCGGGGTCGAAGAAGGACGCGACGAACGCCCGCACCGCCGCGAGGAACCTCCCCAGCGGCGACCGGTCCGGCGCCAGGGCCCGCGCCTCGGCGCCGCCCCGCAGCGCGACGCACGCGCCGAGCGCCGGCGCGGGCCCGGCCCGCGCCGCGCCGCCGAGCGACGAGCGCCGCCGCGGCACGTCGCCGGTCGCGCGGTGGAGCGCGACGGCAAACGCAAAGACAAGAGCCTGCTTCATCGTGCGCCTCGCCCGAGTTTCAACTTCACCATGAGTGCATCATGACATCATCTATCTTCGTGGCCGGCTCAGGGGCTGCCCCGCCCCTCTCGCGTGCCACTCGCTCCTAGCACCATGGCGCCCGACGAGGACGAGCTCTTCCCCGGCCCGGCGCTCCGCGCGCCGACGGACGCCGCCGTGGACCTGCGCGCGGCGCCGAGCCCGCCGCTGAACCTGCGCCTCGACTTCGACGGCTCCGACTGGTCGCAGCGCGTCGAGCCGCCGCCGCCGGCGCGGAGCCCGGCGCTGTCGCCGCAGAGCCCCCTGCCGCCGAGCTCGCCGTCCCTCGGCGGCGCGACGGTCTTCGCGGCGCCGCCGCTCGTGCGCCGCACGCTCGTCGTCACGCACGCGCGCCGCCGCGCCGCAGGCCGCGCGCGCCGCCGCGCGACCCGCGCGCGCCCTAGGTCGAGTGCGCGAACCACATCACGCCCGCGTCGATGGGGAGCGACTACCTCGCGTCGAGCGGCGCGGCGGACGCCGCCGGCGACGGCGATGGCGATGGCGCGGCGGCCGCCGCCGCCGGCGACGGCGCGGCGGACGCGGCCGCCGCCGGCGACGGCGCGGCGGACGCGGCGGCCGCGGCCGCCGCCGGCGACGGCGACGGCGCGGCGGACGCGGCCGCCGCCGGCGACGGCGCCGTCGACGCGCCGCCGGCCGCCGACGCGCCGCCGGCCGCCGACGCGCCGCCGGCCGCCGACGCGCCGCCGGCCGCCGACGCGCCGCCGGCCGCCGCCGGCGGCGGCGACGGCGCGGCGGCCGCGGCAGACGGCGCGGCCGCGGCCGACGGCGCGGGCGCCGCGGCGCCGCCGTCGCCGGCCGCGTCGCCGGAGGCCGCGCCGGAGGCCGCGGCCGGCGGCGGCGGCGGCTCGGGCCGCGGGTCGCCCGCGGAGGCGGCGACGGAGCCGCCGTCGCCGCGGCCGCCGCCCGCGGCGTCGCCGGAGCAGCCCGAGCGCGTCACGGCCGTCTTCGCGGCGCTCCGCCAGTGCGCGTGGGCGTGCGGCGGCGAGCGGCTCGTGAACGCCGTCGAGCTGACGACGTCGCCGACGCTCGGCGCGGGCCTCGACGACGGCATCGCGCGCTGGGCCGGCGACGGCGACGGCGCGCGGCCGCCCCGGGGCCCGCCGCGGCGCACGAGCTCCGTGTCCTACCTCTTCGACGACGTCGAGCCCGTCGTGCTCCGCGTCCACGACCCGGCCTACCTCGGCCGCGTCGCGCTCGAGGTCGAGCGCATGCGCGGCGACGGCGGCGGCGGCGGCGCGGCGGCCGCGGCGTCGAAGAAGCGGCGCGAGCTCTTCCGCTGCGTGTCCGTCACGATGACGGGCGACACGTACGCGTCGGCGCGGAGCCTGCACGCGGCGCTCTGCGCGTCCTTCGCGGTCTGCAAGGCCGTCGACAGCGTCGTCCGGGGCGAGCACCGCAACGCGTTCGCCGTCGTGCGCCCGCCCGGCCACCACGCGGGCGAGCGCGGCTCGACGGCGGCGGGCCGCGACGCCGGCGACGGCCCGGAGCTCGTCGGCCAGGGCTTCTGCCTCATCAACCACGTCGCGGTCGGCGCGCGCTACGCGCTCGCGAACCACGGCGACGTCGTCCGCCGCGTCGCCGTGATCGACTGGGACCTGCACCACGGCAACGGCACGGAGCAGATCCTCGCCGCCGACGACGGGCCGCTCGCGCGCGACGCGCTCCGCGACGCCGTGCTCTTCGCGTCGATCCACGGCGCCGACCCGCCGGGCGCGGCGTCGCCCCTCTTCCCCGGCACGGCGCGGACGGCGGGCGGCGGCGCGCGGCGCGCCGTGAACGCGCCGCTCCCGCGCGGCACGGGCCCCGCGGAGTTCCTCGACCACTTCCGCCGCGTGCTCGCCGCCGTCGAGGCCTTCGGCCCGGACCTCGTCGTCCTGAGCGCGGGCTTCGACGCGCACAAGGACGACCTCTTCAAGTTCTTCAAGCTCACGGACCGCGCGTACAAGGTCATGACCGAGCTCGTCATGGACGTCGCGGACCGGTGCTGCGCGGGGCGCCTCGTCTCCGTCCTCGAGGGCGGCTACCACGTCCCGACGCTCGTCCGCTGCTGCACGGTCCACGCGCGCGCGCTCGCGACGCACGGCCAGCCCCTCCCGGTCTCGGGCTCGCCCGCGCGCCGCGCGCCGCCGCCGCCGCGCGCCGCGCCCGCGACGCGCAAGCGCGCGCGCAAGCCCCCGCCGTCCTTCTTCGACTAGCGGCGCGCGCGCCGGCGGGACCGCGCGGCGCCGCCGCGGCCGCCGCGCCGCGCGCGAGCCGCGACTCGGAGGCGCCGAAGGAGCGAGCGCCCGGGGTCGGCGGGGGGGCGCGGTCGCGGGCCCCGGCGCGCGACGCCCGCGACGGGTGCCCCGAGATGGGCCGCCCCGAGGCACCTCGCGGAGCTTGCGAGCGCCGTCGGTCTCATTTGGTCGGATAGGTGGCGCTCGATGTGGCGGGGTCGACGGCGGCCCGGTGCACTGCGAAAACTGGACTGCGAAAACCTAGCTCGCCCTGCGAAGCGACCCGGGGGTAACGCGCGCAGGATGGCAGCCTCTCTGGTGGCACCAGGACCCGTCTAGGGGAGGGTTAGGGGGGGCACGAAATAGTAAAACCTTGGCCACCCGCCGAGCCACCCGCCTGCGACCCCCGGCCAAGCGCGCGCGCTCGGTCCAAGGTTCTCTTAGGGGCCCCTGCGCGACGATGCGTGCCGCGGTCCCCGGCCACGTCCCCGGCCCGTGCCCGGGCCGTGCCCGGGGCCCCGTGCCGGGCCCGTGCCGGGCC
>Ga0257110_1000949_pt1 | contig 13576 bp, 8 predicted proteins | sample LP_taG_7_FD_190184 | JGI IMG/M metagenome (GOLD analysis project Ga0257110, IMG submission 190184) | Marine microbial communities from Northeast Subartic Pacific Ocean, Canada - LP_J_2015_P26_10m | ecosystem: Environmental > Aquatic > Marine > Oceanic | place: Canada: Northeast Subartic Pacific...
CCACAGCACACTTGCCCATGCCGCACCTCCGCACGCCCGCGGTCGTCGTCTGCGTGGCGGCGATGGCGCTCTACGGCGACGCGACGGCGGCGCTGAGCCCGGACTCGCGGCTCTACAACCCGAGCGCCATGGCGACGGCGAAGATCGAGGGCGACCAGCACTACGAGGAGCTGCGAAAGGCCGGCGTGCTGCGGCTGCGGCGCGACGTCATCGTGCGCGCGCGCGCGCCCGACGGGCTGCCGCTGAAGAAGGAGGAGAAGATGGTCCACCTCATCCGCCACGGCCAGGGCTACCACAACCTCCTCGGCGACGTCTACCGGGACTTTGGAACGTCCGTCGACTCCACCGGCGGCGGCGACGCGAGCAACCCCTACGTGCGGCCGGAGATCGAGGACGCGCCGCTGACGGCTGTCGGAAGAACGCAGGCCAAGGGCCTGCGGGTCGCGACGAAGATCCTGAGCGGCATCGAGCTCGTCGTCGTGTCGCCGCTGCGCCGCGCCGCGGAGACCGCCGCGCTGTCGATGCCGCACCTGAGGACCGTCGTGCCCTGGGTCGGCCACCCGGCCGTCCAGGAGACGTCGGGGAAGCACACCTGCGACCGGCGCCGCGACCGGTCCGAGATCAAGGACGACTTCCCCTGGGTCGACTGGGGCCTCGTCTCGCCCGAGCGCGACGGCGTCTGGACACCGGACCGCGAGCAGCCGAAGGCCGTCAGCGACCGGGCCTACGCCTTCCTCCTCTGGCTCCGCGAGCGGCCCGAGCGCGAGGTCGCCGTCGCGACGCACAGCGCCTGGCTCTTCACGCTGCTCAACTCCTGCGTCGACTGCGCGGACCCGCAGCTCGCGGCCTGGTTCCTCACGGGCGAGCTGCGCTCCGTCGTCCTCTCCTACGAGGACTACATCCTCTCGGACGTGGACCAGCAGGTCAAGGACGCCTTCGGCTACACGTACCCGATCCCGCCCAAGGACGACGACGGCAACGTCGTCGCCTGGGCCGCGAAGGGCGACCTCTAACCTCCACCTAGAGGCGCGTCCTTGTCACGGCGGTCCGGGACCGACCGACGAAGGCCAGGGATTGGGCCGCGAGGCTCAGGACGAGCGCAAGCCTGCCCATTGCAGTCCAGTACCCGTGCCGTAGTACGGGTTGTCCATGGCGTTGGGCGAAAGCCCCTGGAGCAGGTCGAAGAGCGTCTTGTCCTCCTGGAGCATGGCCAGGTCGAGAGGCGAGAGGTAGAACTCGGCGTCCTGCTGCTTGATCATGGTCTGCGCCTTCGTGTAGCCCACCTCCTGGAGCGCGGCGACGGCGTTGAGGTCGTTGTAGTAGGAGGCCTGCCACAGGAGCGTCTTGCCCGTCTCGTCGCTCGCCTGCCGGGGCGCGCGGCGTCCGCGCGCGGCCGCGCGCCGCGAAACAGGGGGACGCCGCCAAAGCGCGGTCATGTCGACCTTCTTGAGGCGGCCCTTGAAGAGGTCGAGGTCGTCGGGCGTCATGAGCGGGATCATCCCGTACACCTTCTTCCACTCGTCGAGGTCGGGATTCGGGAACGCGCACGCGCAGAGGCCAACGCAGGAGTAGAAGGGCCGCGTGAGCTCGAGCGTGTGGACGCAGGCGCCGATGTTCTTCTGCGACCCCTTGCGGCACAGGCCGGCCTGCGGCGAGTCCGCGAGCGATTTGGCCCGCCGCGTCGCCTCGGACTCCTCATCCGTGCTGTCCTCGCTCACCTGCTTCTTGAGGCGCGCGAGGCACTCGCCGTCGGATTCGTCGGTCTTCTTCAAAGGCTTCTTCTTGGGTTTCCGCTTCTTCTCGACCATGGCTGCCCCCGGATTACGCGGCGGCCATTGTTCCACGCGCTTCCAGTCAGCGGCACCGTCGGTTTCTTTACCTGCGACGATGGGTGTCCCCTAGGAAGCGGGGCAGCGTCCTCCGATGAAGCTCTTCCTGCGCGTCGGCGAGGGCGCGACGGTGAAGGTGACCATCCCGAAGAGCTGGCACGCCCAGCCCGTGCGCCGGCTGCTCGCGCTCGCCGTGGCGACCCACAACACGCGCGGCGGCGCGCCGCTCGCGGAGGACGCCGCGCACCTGTCGCGCGACGGCGTCGACCTGGGCCTCGACGAGGTCCTGGGCGACGTGCTCCGCGGCCGCGACACCGTCGCGCTCGCGGCCGGGCCGTCGAGCCGCGGCGGCGCGCCCGCGGCCGCGCGCGCGGCGCTGCGGCGCGCGCGCGCCGCGGGCGCGCCGCGCGCCGCGGACGCGGCGATCCTCGCGGCGACGCTCTGGCGGCCCCGCGACGGCGACGGCAGCGCCGCCGACGGGCGCTCCGCGAACCCCTACTGCATGCTGCGCCGCGCGCCCGCGGCGTGGCCGAGGACGGCGCGCCCCCCGCGCGGCGACTGGCCGCCGCCCGAGGCGGCGCGGGGCGCCTTCGCGGCGACGGCCGCCGCGGCGCGGGCGTCCGACGGCGTCGGCGACGGGGTCTGGGACGCCACGGGCCCGGAGCGCTTCGACTGCGCGGCGGACCGCCCCGCGGCGCTCGCGGCGTGCTCGGCGCGGCGCGCGTGCGTCCTCGGCAACCACGGCGCGGTGCCCGCCGACGCGCCCTGGACGCTCGAGGCCCTGGCGGCGGACCTCGAAGACGTGCCCTGCGCCGTGCTCACGGCGCGGGACGCCGGCGCGTTCCACTACTACGTCGGCGCCGCGCGCGACCGCGACACGGACGAGGCCGCGGTGCCCTTCGCGGCCTTTGCTTCACAACGGGACCCGCGCGTCTACCTCCAGGCGCCCCTCTTCGTGTCGACGGACTACCGCAGGCCGCCGGCGAGCGCGCCGGGCCTCGGCCCTCGGCTCGCGCGGCTCGCGACGGACGCGTTCGACGCGCTCGCGCCGTATCGGACGGCCGCGGCGCTGGGCCCCTGGGCGCGGACCCAGCTCTTCGTGAGCCGCACCGGGGCGACGAGCCCGCTCCACTTCGACCAGTACGCGAACTTGTATCTGCAGCTCGCGGGCCACAAGCGCGTGTCGCGAACAGGGTGCGACATCCCCGACTTCAAAGGCTCCTCTCGGCCGTTCCTTTCGGCTGATTATCGGACGAGCGATCATCTCTCGGAGCGGTCTCGATGTTTTCTTCTGGAACGCGCGCGCGCGGAACACTCACGTTGAAGCAACGTTGCATCACCCGTGTCCCAGGTCGCTCGCGCCGCCCGAGTTCGCGCGGCTCGCGAAGCCGCACGCCGCGCACGCGCCCCTCGACACCTACGCGCGGGACCCGGCCGCGTTCGGGCCGGCGCGGCTCGCGACGGTCCTCGGGCCCGGCGACGCGCTCTTCATCCCGCCCTTCTGGTGGCACGCGGTCGAGACGCTCGACGACGACGCCGTCTCGCTCAATTTTTGGTTCGGCACGGAGAACGAGCTCGTCGCTCTGCCGACGGCGCCGCTCCCGGCCTTCAAGGAGCACGAGCTCTTCCGCCTCGTCCAGTACCTCGCCCACGACCACCTCGGGCCGGCCCACGTGAAGCCCTTCGTCGCGGGGCTCGCCGCGGAGCTCGGCGACGACCCGCCGGACGACGCGCCGCGGCACCTCCGCGTCCAGAACTACGTCGTCCACCAGCTCGCCGCGCTCCTGGGGGTGGACGGGCTGCCCGTCTTTCGCGACACGTACCTCCGGCCCTTCCTCGAGGAAGTGTAAATCGCGTCCGCGGCCGCGGCGGGGGTCACGTCGTGCGGCGGCGGCGGCCCGGGCTGTGCGACCCCTCCACAGCCCGACGTCGCGGCCGAGCTCGACTGCTCCAACCGCGTCGTCGGCGTCGCGCGCGCGCTCTACAAGTCGCAGGAGTGCCGGGACATCTCCAATAGCTCGTCGTGCGCTCTGCTGCTGCTGCAGGAGCGACCAGGATGCACCTCCCGCAGCCGAAGCTCCCGGCGAAGAAGAAGGTGGCCGTGCCGCTGCCGACGCCCCGCGTGCCCGCGGCGGCGAAGCCCAATGTGGGCGCGGTCATGCCGCCCCGGGCGCCGTCGGCGACGTCGAGCCTGCGCGGGAGCGTGCTGAGCTCGCTCATGCAGGGCCCGACGACGGTCCCCGCGCCGCGCGTCGGCGGCGGGTCGAGCGACAACCTCCGCGCGGCCGTCGACGTCGCGGTCGACGTCGGCGACGACGCGTGCGCCTTCGCGGGCCCGAGCCTGCGGTCCGCGCGGCCCGTGTCGCGGCCGCGGCCGACCTTCGAGGTCGTCGCGCGCTTCCCCGGCGCGCTCGAGGTCGAGGTCGCGGCGCAGAAGCAGGGGGAAGCCGCGACGCTCGTCGTGAGCAGGGTCCGCGACCTCGCGGCGCAGGGCGGCTTCGGCGACGACGGCGCGCTGTCCGTGGTGGGCCTCGCCGTCGTCGGCGTGAGCGCCGTGCCGCACCGCATCGCGCCGCCGCCGCCGCCGGGGACGCTCCTCGAGCTCCGCGCGAAATTGGGGCCCGGCGCGCCGCCCGCCGACTTTCCCCTCTACGTGCACCTCGCCGAGCCCCGCGCGGACGCGGACGTCGCCGCGGCGTCGGCCTTCGGCGCGGCGGCGGCGGCGGAGCTCCCGCGCGTCGAGGGCCTCGCGCTCGACGACGCGCCGGCGAGGACGTGGCGCCTCCGCCAGGTCGTCGTGGCGACGAACCGGCGGCCCGCGTTCGAGGACGGCGAGGCGCGCTTCGCGCCGACGCTGGACACGGCCGCCGTCGACGACCGGGCCGGCGAGCTGCTGAGCACGTACCAGCTCCGCGCGTCCGCGGGCGCCGGCAAGCTCGACGACGCCGACGAGGACGGCCTGTTCTGGGGCGCGGCGACGGTCGCGTACGACGCGTCCCTGCCGGACGCGGGCGCGCCGGCCTGCACGGACAAGGCCCACTGGGAGTACGTCGGCTGGGCGCCCCTGGCCCGCGGGGCCGCGCTCGCGAAGCTCCGCGCGGCGTCCGACGACGCGTTCGCGCGCGGCGAGGACGGCGCGATCCTCGCGTACGTCCACGGCTTCAACACGGGCCTGCAGTTCGCGGCGCGGTCCGGCGCGCTCTACGGCGCGGCCATGGCCCGGCCCGTCGTCCTGGTCTTCGCCTGGCCGTCGAACCCGCCGCTGCCGCGGAGCTGGGCCATCAGCGCGGTCTTATCGGTCGCGGAGCGCAACTACACGGCCGCGGAGCAGTCGATGCAGCGGTCCATCGTCGCGCTCGCCGTGCTCGCGCGGGCGCTGCGGAAGCTCGTGGGCGACGCCGGGGGCGACGCGCGCGTCCAGTGGAAGGCCCACTCCATGGGCTGCTATCTGCTGCTGAACGCGCTCAACGCGACGCGCGACCCGGACGCGCGGGCCTTCCACCGCGTCGTCCTCGACGCGCCGGACGTGCCGACCTGGTTCTTCGAGGACACGGTGCGGAGCGCCATCAAGCACGACGTGCGCTTCTTCCACTGCTTCCACGCGCGCGACGAGGCCGTCGAGATCTCGCGGCAGCGCCGGGGGCTGGACTTCCCCGTGCCGGGCAACGGCGCGGTGCTGGTCAACGAGCCGGGCTTCACCTGCCTCGACTGCTCCGCGGCCTACTGCTCCTTGGGGAACCACGACTACGGCCGCGTGGACCACACGGCCGTCGCGGAGCAGGCCAACTTCCTCGCCGGCGGCCGCGCGGACGACCGGCCCAACTGCGACCCGGGCCCGGGCGTCGGCGTCTGGGTCCTGAGGAAGTGGGCGCCGGAGCACGTCGTAAACTAGCTGTGCCGCAGGCGAGCGGCATCTTGACACGCGTGCGCATGGCGTCCTATCAGGAGGTCGAGCCGGAGCCGCGTCGCCGGGGTTGGACGCGACGAGACAAATAGCCCTTTTTTTTGTCGTTTTGGTCCTAAATGACGGGCTGGGTAGGTCGTTGCGTCCTTGGACCAGCGCATCGCGTCGGCTGCTCCTTCATCGTGAAGATCAATTTGCCGTGGCGCGAGGATCAATCGTTGAGAGCGCGTTCCCTGAGCTGCTCTCGATAAACTCAAACGTATTGCGTCGCGACGCGCTGCGGTGGCGCTTAGGCGCACCGCGCGAGTCCACGAAGCGCCATGTCGAACCTCGACGACGTCGAGGACGCGCGCTTCGACGCGCTCGTGGGCGCGACGACGTGCCGGCTCTGCGAGGACGTGCTCGACGAGGACCTGAGCTGTTTGCCCTGCGGCCACTGCTTCTGCACGGAATGCGTCCTGGTCGCCTGCGTCGACGAGTACATCTGCCCGGAGTGCCGCGTGCCCTTCTTCAAGAGCGACATCACGCCGAACTACGCGATGCGCGACTTCGTCTCGCTCGCGACGGAGCTGTCGGCGCTCCGGCGCCGCGTGCGCGACGGCGGCGACGACGCGCCCCTGGACCCGCGGCGGCGCCGCGCGACGGTCGAGGCGCCGCCGCCGGCCCGGCCCCGCGCGGCGCCGCGGCGCCGCGCGGCCGCGGCGGACGACGACGACGACGACGCGCGGAACCGGCGGTCGCCGCGGCTGCGCGGCGCGCCGGCGCCCGAAGCGGAGGAGGCCGCCGAGTCGTCGGACGAGGAGGCGGAGTCGCAGGCGCGGCGGTCGCCGCGGCTGCGCGGCGCGCCGGAGCCCGAAGCGGAGGAGGCCGCCGAGTCGTCGGACGAGGAGGCGGAGTCGCAGGCGCGGCGGTCGCCGCGGCTGCGCGGCGCGCCGGCGCCGGAGCCCGAGGAGGAGGCGGCGGCCGAGTCGTCGGACGAGGAGTCGCAGGCGCGGCGGTCGCCGCGGCTCCGCGGCGCGCCGGCGCCGGAGCCCGAGGAGGAGGCGGCGGTCGAGCCCCCGCGCTCCGGCGGCTTTAACGTCGGCGAGCTCGTGCTCGTGTCGCGGGACAAGACGCCCGGCAACAATCGCGAGGGCGGCTCCGCGATGGTCATGGACGTGCGCGACGACGGGACCTACGACGTCAAGTACCCCGTCGGCGGCTGGTCGCGGGCCGTGCCCGCGTCGGCGCTGTCCCACGACGCCGGCGCGCTCACGAGCCGCGCGACGCGGAGCAGCGGCGGCCGCAGCAGCGGCGGCTCGTCCGAGGGCGACGCGAAGCGCGGCCGCTCCCGCGGCCGCCGCGAGCCGCGCGCGGCGAAGCGGTCGAAGCAGGACCGGCTCACGTTCTCCTCGGACGACGAGCCGATCCGGCCGGCGGCGCCGCGGCGCGCGGCGGCGCCGCGGCGCGCGGCGGCCCCGGCGGCCGCGGCCGACGAGCCCACGCCGCGGCGCGCGGCGGCCCCGGCGGCCGCGTCCGACGAGCCCATGTCGCCGCCGCCGCCGCCGCGCGCGCCGGCCGAGGCCGACGAGCCCATGCCGCCGCCGCCGCCGCGCGGCCGCCGGCCGGCGCGCGCGCCGCCGCCGCCGCCGCCCGCGGACGCGCCGGCGAGCAAGCGGCCGCGGCGCGCGCCGCTGTCGCCGAAGAAGCCCGCCGCGGAGAACGACGCGGCCCCCGAGGAGGAGGACAGCCAGGCGTCGACGTCGCGGAAGCGGGAGCGGTCGCCCCGGCGGACGAACGTCGCGGTGCTCTTCACGGGCATCGACGTCGACGCCAAGGCCCGCGCGGCGGTCTCCGCGGCGGGCTTCGCGCTCGCGGCGCGCTGGGGCGACGCGACGCACCTCGTCTCCTCGGTGCCCCTGCGGCGCACGCCCAAGCTCCTCGCGGCGGTCTCCGTCGCGCGCCACGTCGTCACGCTCGGCTGGCTCTGGGAGAGCGACGCGCTCGGCCGCGCCGCCGACGAGGGGCCCTTCGCCGTGCGCGACCGGGAGAACGAGGCCGCGTGGCGCTTCGACCTCGCCGCGTCCCTCGCGGCCAACGGCGAGGGCGCCGGCGCGCTCGCGGACTACGCGGTCCTCGTCGACCCGCGCGCGCGCCGCGCCGGCGGGCCCAGGCTGCCCAAGGACGGCGAGCTCAAGCAGATCGTCGAGTGCGCGGGCGGCGCCTGGCTCGCCACGCCGACGAAGGCGCGCGTCGCCCTCGGCGACCGCGCGCTCCTGCTCCTCGGCGACCCCGCGACAACGCCCCTAGACGCGAGCCTCGAGAGCGTCGGCGCGGCGCCGATCCGCGTCGGCGTCGAGGACTTCTGGACCGCGGTGCTCTCCAAGCGCTGCCCCTGGGAGGCGCCCGCCGCCGCGCGCCGCGACGACGCCGACGGCGAGGCGCCGGAGGAGGAGTCCGAGGAGTCGCGGGCGCGGCGGTCGCCGCGGCTCCGCGGCGCGCCCGCGCCGGAGCGCGAGGAGGAACTCGAGGAGGAGGAAGAGGAGGCGGCGGAGCCCGCGGCGGCGCGGCGGCCGAAGCGCGCCGCGCCGCGGCAGCCCTACAAGGCGGGCAAGCAGCAGCGCGGCCCCCGAAAGGCCGCGGCGCCCGAGCCCGAGCCCGAGGCGCCGGCCGAGGCGGAGGAGGAGGCGCCCGAAGAGGCGCCCGAGGAGGAGTCGCAGGCGCGGCGGTCGCCGCGGCTCCGCGGCGCGCCGGCGCCGGAGCCCGAGGACGAGGAGGAAGATGACGCCGACGAGGAGTCGCAGGCGCGGCGGTCGCCGCGGCTCCGCGGCGCGCCGGCGCCGGAGCCCGAGGCGGAGGAGGCCGAGGAGGAGGAGGTCGCCGAGGAGGAGAAAGAGGACGAGGACGAGGAGTCGCAGGCGCGGCGGTCGCCGCGGCTCCGCGGCGCGCCGGCGCCGGAGCCCGAGGCGGAGGAGGCCGCCGAGTCGTCGGACGAGGAGGAGGCGCCGGAGGCGCGGCGGTCGCCGCGGCTCCGCGGCGCGCCCGAGCCCGAGCCCGAGGAGGAGGCGCCGGCGCCCGAGCCCGAGCCCGAGGAGGAGGCGCCGGCGCCCGAGCCCGAGCCCGAGGAGGAGGCGCCGGCGCCCGAGCCCGAGCCCGAGGCGCCGCCCGCCGCGGCCGCCGCGGAGCGGGAGGCCGTCGACGAGGACGAGACCATGCTCGAGGACGAGGCGCGGCGGCCCTCGGAGGACGCGGCGTCGGCGCCGCCGTCGCAGGACGCGGCCCCGCCGTCGCCGCCGTCGTCCCACTTCGAGCTGCCGCGGCCCGCGGCGCCGGGCGCGGCGCGACGCTCCGAGGCGTCGCTGCCGTCGCAGCCGTCGCTGCCCCCGTCGCAGCCGTCGCTGCCCCCGTCGCAGTCGTCGCTGCCCCCGTCGCAGTCGTCGCTGCCGTCGCAGGACAGCGCGGAGGCCTCGGCGCCGCCGTCGCAGGACCGCGCGCTCTACAGCCTCGAGGAGGAGCCGACGCCGGACACGCAGGGCATCCTCCACCTCGCGACGTGGGGCCGGAACATGAAGGCGACGGCCGCGCAGCTCGCGCAGGGCCTCTCGCGGCGCTTCTCGGCCGCGCGGCGCCCGCTCCTCACGCCGCCGGTCGAGCACGACGACGCGATCTCGTCCTTCTCCGACGACGGCGCCGACGCGCCCCCCTCGCCCGCGGCGGCCGCGCCGCCGGCCGCGGCGCCGCCGGCCGCCGCGCCGGCGCCGCCGTCGCCCGAGGAGACGGCGTCGCCGTCCCCGCGCCGCGCGCCGCCGTCGCCCGCGGCGCCGCCAGCCGCCGCGCCGCCGCCGCCGTCGCCCGAGGAGACGGCGTCGCCGTCCCCGCGCCGCGCGCCGCCGTCGCCCGCGGCGGCCGCGCCGCGCGCGTCGACGGCGACCGACGACGGCACGCAGCCGCCGGCCCTGGCGCCGCCGCCGCCCGCGGCGGCGCCCGCGCCGCGCGCGTCGACGGCGACCGACGACGACACGCAGCCGCCGGCCCTGGCGCCGCCGCCGCCCGCGGCGGCCGCGCCGCGCGCGTCGACGGCGACCGACGACGACACGCAGCCGCCCGCGCCGCCCGCGCCGCCGCCGACGGCCGTCGACGACGAGACGCAGGAGCCGTCGCAGCGCGTGGCGCCGACGCCGCCGACGCTCGGCGTGACGCCCGCGGACACGCAGCCCTTCGCGCGGACGCAGCCGGCGCCGACGCAGCCCTTCGCGCGGACGCAGCCGGCGCCGACGCAGCCCTTCGCGCGGCCGCCGCTCACGGCGGTCGACACGCAGGAGTGGCAGCCGCGCGAGAGCCTCGAGGACATCGACGAGGACGACGACGACCTCGACGAGCTCCGGGACGTCCTCGCGCCGCCGCCGACGGCGCCGCCGCCGCCGACGGCGCCCGACGACGACGCCATCGAGGACGACATCGTCACGAGCTCGCCGGAGGCGTCGCCCGCGCGGCCCGCGCCGCCGCGGCCGCGCGAGCGCACGCCCGGGCGGCCCGCGCCGGCCTGGGACCGCCGCGTCGGCCTCCGCGGCGAGCGGCTGCCGGGCCGCGCGTCGCCGGCCTGGGAGAGCCGCACGGGCATCCGCGGCTTCTCGCTCTCGTCGCCCGCGTCCGCGCGCCCGGGCTCCTTCTCGCTCTCGTCGCGTCCGGGCTCCTTCTCGCTCTCGTCGCGCCCGGAGGAGGACGAGGAGGAGGAGGAGGACGACGACGACGAGGAGGACGTCGACGACGACAGCGACGCCGGGGGCGACACGCAGCGGGAGAACTCCTTCGACGTCGCCGAGGCCATGGCCGCCGCGCCGAGCGTCGCGCCGCGGCCGCCCGCGCGGGAGCCGTGGCTCCAGAAGCAGCGGAAGACGAAGCAGCCCGCGCTGCCCTCGAGCTTCCGGAGGCCCAGGCCCACGTAATTCGAGCGGGCTCGGATGTCTCGAAAACGGGCGCGTGCTCGTCGATGGGTCTAGCGTGCCATGCAGGCGGGTCTAGGGATATCTGGGATTGCGCAAAGTGCTTCAACTTGAATTCAACATCGGAACATGCACGGCGATCGGAACATCTTATCGAGGCCTACAAGGAAGACGCCCGGAGGCTGCCCGAGAGCGCCATGCATCCGGCCCGGAGGCTGCCCGAGAGCATGGCGCCGCTCGGCGGCGATTTCAGCGCCAAGGTGGCCCAAGCCAACGACCGCATCATCTGCGGGTCGTCGGTGGACGCGGTGAAGACCGTACCCATGGGTCGGATCCTCGCGCGCCGGCTGCGCATCCCGTTTTTCCAGCGACGCTACTGCTGGGGCGAGCCGCAGTGGGCGACGCTCCTCCGCGACGTCGAGGCCTGCGGCGGACGCGCTGCGAGAGGACTACGAGTTCGAATTCCCGGCACCGGCGCCGAGACGCCCGTCGCCGCGCGCGGTATCTTAAGCGCCCTTTGCCTTTTGCGCGGCTCGCCACACGGGTTACGTAACGAGTTCATGCACTTGTTCATGCCGACCTAAACGTGGCGATGTTTCTGGGCCATGAGATACTTGCAGCGAACGCCGACGCGCTAGGGAGAGCGGGAGCCGCGCGCAGTGGCGGAACTCGACGTCGAGGACGGCGACGCGGCCCGTCGCCTCGATCCGTAGCACCTGCTCGAGGCGCGGGCCGACCAACACCGGCGGGGCGTCGTCGAGGGACCGGTAGACGAGGTCGCACGGCGCCATGTCCACCGTGCTCGGGATCTCCCAGACGACGCCGCCGCCGCGGTGGCCGCGGCCCTGGGTCGACAACATCATCGAGACCTACAACAGCCACCGGCCGCCGCGCATGCGGACGACGGTGTCGCTGCCCGCGCTGCCGGACCCGGCGAAGCCCGGCGACAACCGCTTCAAGCCGAACAAGCACGTGCCCGTCACGGAGTCGAGCCGCCTGGGCTGGGTGCCCACGCGCAAGCCCGACGCGAACTTGCACGCGCTCATGCTGCACCGCAAGTACCCGAAGATCGGGTGCCACGAGACGCGGTCCGCGCCGCCGCGTCCCCGCGCGCGCGCGCGCCGCGAAACTCACATCGCCGCGCGCAGGTTCCAGCACTCGCTGATCCTGAACGGGAGCGTCAAGGACGACGCCTGGTTCAAGACGTCCGTGAAGAGCGAGTTCAGCTCCCATATGGCCTACCTGAAGCGGTAGGTTAGAGCGGTGTTACTCTTAGCATGGTGGCACATCGCTTTACCAGGAGTGGATCGTCTGCGCCTCTCGCGAGAAGATCACGTCGCGCTGCTCTGGCTCGCTGCGCGCGCGCGACTCCTGTTGTTGGTAGAAGGCGCCCAAAATAGCCTGCTGGTCGGGCTCGATAGTCGGCGTCCGCGTGAGAGGGGACGCCTTCTTGACTCTGTACCATCTATTCTCGCGCACGTCGAAGGCGAGGCTCGAGCCGGCGTAGGGGCGCTCCGGCGTCCTGACATGCGACGTTTCTGGCTCGACGTAGAGCAGACCTCGAAAGACGACGCCCCGGACCATCGCACGGGGCTCCGGCATCGGCGCGCACACGCGCCACGTGTCCTCCCAGCTGTCGAAGCACTCGACGCGGTTCGTCGCCCACTCGCGCTGCCCCGACCGGGGAGGCAAGATGCCGCCAGCGATGATGAGGTATCGGTCATCGACGACGCCCCATGCTGCCGTCTCGCCGTCGTGGGGCACCGAGAGCGCGTGCGCGCGGATCGACCACGGGACGGCGCGGCGGCGTCCCCAGCCCAAGAGCGTCGAAACCGCGCATGTTTCGGCCGATCTGTGGCGCCGCGCGTCGATAGCCGCGCCGCCTGCGTAGCCGCCCGCGACGACGACGATATGAGTGCCATCCTTGCGCGCTAGCGTGGCGACGATCGGGTCGCGGCGGGGGGACTGCAGGCTCGGCAGAGCCTTTTGCGGGCAACCTGGCACGAGAAGGAGCGCCGACGGGAGCGCGCCAGACTCGCACTCGCCGCCGACCGCGATGAAACGGCCGCCGCCTAGTCCCGCGAGGCCAGCGTACGCGCGACCAACGCGGAGCGGTCGCTGCTCGACGAGCTCTCCGTCGCCCAGCGAGCGAACGCGGCCGTTCTCGATCATGCCGGGGCCCAGCTCGATCGCGACCCAAATTCGCGAGTAGAACTTATTCCCGTGGCTCGCCCACCAATCCTGCATGGCAATGCGGTCCTCCATAGGGATCGGCTGGAAGTCCGCTTGGGCGCACGCGCCCACCGACAGGAGCCACACGCGACGGGACCGCATCTTTGTGCGCGCGTGTGTCAGCGAGCCACACGCGACGCGGGCGCGGAACTCGTGGCATACGGCCGCGAGGCGACCGAAGCCGCCGCCGGAGCTGAGTGCAAGCGTGAAGCACACCACGTCTTCGGGGAGGCACGCGAACGACCCGGCCATCTCGCAGACTCTCGAGGTTCAGCGCGGCAACATTGGCTGCACTCAAGCTCTTGCGCATACGGCCTCTGGGCCGACGACCTCTTCGGCTGCACGTACCGGGACGTGACGGACGCCCACGGCTGCGCGGAGCTCGGCAAGACGTCCTGCATGCACAGCCTGGAATTTGGCCTCCACTTCGTGCACAACTACGTCACGGAGGCGGGGACGACGTCCGTCGAGGACTGGGACGCGAAGGTCGCCGCGCTCCACGGCGAGGCCCACGCGGCCGACGCCTACGACCAGTTCATGGACTATTCCCTGACCTTCTACGCGCCGAACCTGACGTCGACCGTGGGCCACCTCTACGACTCGGGCGCGGACGTGCTCGCGCGGAAGCAGGTCAACCCGTCGGACGGGAAAACCTGGTACAGCTTCCTCGTCTGGTCGCCGTCGGGCAA
>Ga0257110_1000950_pt1 | contig 13566 bp, 17 predicted proteins | sample LP_taG_7_FD_190184 | JGI IMG/M metagenome (GOLD analysis project Ga0257110, IMG submission 190184) | Marine microbial communities from Northeast Subartic Pacific Ocean, Canada - LP_J_2015_P26_10m | ecosystem: Environmental > Aquatic > Marine > Oceanic | place: Canada: Northeast Subartic Pacific...
CATATGATAAAAACATATAAAGACAAGGACTATCTTGGCACAAAGCAATAAAGAAAATTTTCTTAGGAAACACATCCATACGGAGTCGAATGATAAGGCACAAGAACGTCTTATCATTTGTGCTCCAGTTAGTGATGATGCAGACTATGAATGGATAGTAGGTTTAGCAGTCGACGAAGCAATTAAGCCATTTAAAAATTGGTTTAAAGAAAATGACATACCGCATGTATTTGAAATTAATTGGGGTAGTCCGTGGCTAGATGAACAAGCAAGTCATTTATTTTGTATAAATGTTACTTGCCGTCCAGAAGGAAGAACTTTAACTAAAGAAGAGAGTATGGTGTTTGAACTAAAGTTTAATGGAAAATTCCCTATTCTAAGTATAACGGACTATATAGAAAAGGCAATGAAAAATGACAATAGATAAAGCATCACTCAAAGAATCAGTAATAGACACATCACTAGCATTAGTAATTAACTTTCCATTGAATATGTTATTGTTGTATATTGCTAACAGAACATTTATACCTAATATGGAAACAGAACAAGAACAAATATTTTGGACATCTGTTTTCCTAACTGTAGTGTTTACACTTGTAGCAGTTACAAGAAAATATTTTGTTAGAGGATACTTTAAAGCAAAAGAGATTAGAAAAAATGCAATACATTGAACACGGATTCGCAGGACGTGAAGATACTCCGTCGATTGATATAGTAAAAAGTTTATTTGATACAATCGAACGAGAAGGAAAGTATAAACATATTATAGATACAAGTGTGTTGTGGAACTTTAATGATGTATATGAACCTAATCAATTTTTTAAAGTACAAAATCCTTTAGAAGGTCGTAAGAAATTAATGTTACTAGTTCAATTAATGGACCCTGCAGGATATTTAGATAACAACAACGATTTTGATAATAAAGGCTGGCACGGCATAGATATATTAAGCGATAGAACATGTAAGTATAACTTTTGGGCAGAATATTTGTGTGATTATTGGACAAACAATAATGAAAAATTTGAGACAGATGTTGAACTAAAATTTGATACACACTTTAAAAAGTACCTAATGTACAATAGAAAGCCACATCATCATAGGGTGATAGCAGTAGACCAACTAGAAAAAGGAAACCTTTTAAACGACGGCTATGTGACTCTAGCAGACCAATTAACACTACCCATGCCTAATGCTAGAGAGGTAGTTTTAATTACAGATAGTGGTTTAAAGACGAAATCAGATCCATCGTTAGGTGATATGCATATTTGGAATCATTCATTTGTTAATCTAATAAGTGAAACATCGTTAACAGAAACATTTATATCTGAAAAAACATTCAAGCCTATTGTAGGTAAACGACCTTTTATAAGTTGGAACAAAGAACGTACACAATATCTAATTGATGCAGGCTTTAAAACGTTTGGTAATTTTTGGAATGAAAACTTAGATTGGTACGAACAATTAGATTTTATCTGCAGACAAGACATAAAAACATTACATGGTTGGTGGCAATCAAATGAAATGCAAGACATACTAGAACATAACAAAATGCATTTCTGGAGCACCTATCAAGCCATAAACAAACAATTTTTATACGATTTCTTAAAAAAATAGCCTTTTTTTGCAAAAAAGACTTGATTTTTTGCCAAAAAGCACTATATAATATATTAAGTTGTATAAATAACTTTGCAATTTAATCAGAGCAAGGGAAATTGAATCGTAAGAAACAAGGACCTACTGCAAAGAAAAAATTGTCGTATTAGGAAAGAATTCCTACACAAGGTAAGTTGAACGTAAGTGAAGCAAACCGAATGGTAAGAAAACAATCTTTGTACGTTCGTAGTAGCAATACTACAGTTAAGATAAGAAACTTTTTCGGAAGACACATAAAACTTAACATTGGGGTAACCAACAAACGGCTTTAGATGGCAACACCTGAAGACACGAAGAAGATTACCAAGTAGAATAGAGCGACAGGACACACACTAACGAATGGCGCTCTACTCCGCGAACTTTTTATTCGCCAATTGGGTTTAAGAAGTTTAAGATAGAAAAATAACTTGCTAAACAATAGGAGATTATTATGGTAAATAAGCAATTCAGAATCACATCAGATTCACTATCCCCACTATATAAAATGAGCGTCGGCTTTGACAGAATGGCAGAGCAGTTTTTTAACGACCCATCATTTATAAATAACGGTACAGGCTATCCGCCTTACAACATTTCTAAAACATCAGACGACATCTATGAAATTACTCTTGCAGTAGCAGGATTTAAGAAAGGAGATATCGATATTAGTTTAGAAGACGGTACGTTAAAAATCGAAGGCACTTCAGGTGTACTTGATAGCGACAAAGAAGTTGAATACCTACATAAAGGTATTGCTGAAAGAAATTTCATTAGAACTTTCAAATTAGCCGAGTTTGTCGAAGTCAAAGATGCCAAGTTAGAAGACGGTATTTTAAAGGTAACATTATTTAGAAATGTTCCTGACGCCCTTAAACCACAAAAGATTAAAATTTCTTAATAGTACTGGTAAATAATGGGGAGGAAGAATACTTTCTCCTCATTTTAGCGAGTACATATGGCAAAGAAAGACAAAAGAAAACAGATAGTATACCTCATACCAGAAGGAGAGACTAGAGATAGTCATACATATCATTATACAGCAGTTAAAACAAAAAGGTTGACTTCTGAAAATAAGAAGTTAAAATTAAACAAGTATAATCCGGTAAAACGAATACACGAAACTTTCGTAGAAGCAAAATTACCACCACACACCAAATAGGTTTAATATGGCAAAAGAGGCAGTAAAGACTAGAACTAGCACAGAACTAAGATATCCAGGTAGATATAACGTTGTGATTTATAATGACGACTACACGCCTGTTGAATTTGTTATCAAGATGTTAGTAGAAGTATTTAATAAAGATGTTAATACTGCTAAGTCATTAACGCAGGAAATTCATTCTCAAGGTGCAAGTATTGCCGGAACATACAATGCCGAGATTGCTGAACAAAAGTGTTCAGAAGGTATTTCAATTTCTAGAGCAAACGGGCACCCACTTCAACTTAAAGTTGAAAAAGTAGAATGAGTATAGATAATCTTAATAACGAAAAATACGAACAAGGTTTTAATACAGATGTTGAAGCAGATAGCCTGCCACCTGGTCTAGACGAAGATACAATAAGACAAATTAGTGCTATTAAAGAAGAACCACAATGGTTACTAGACTTTAGATTAAAAGCATACAAAAAATGGCTCGCAATGGACGAACCAGATTGGAGTGAGTTAGATTACACACCAATTGACTACCAAGCATTAAGTTACTACTCAGCACCAAAGACTAGAACTAAAGATGATATACCACCTGAAATATTAGAAACTTTTGAAAAATTAGGTGTACCTTTACATGAACGTGATGCATTATTAGGAATAGAAAAAGACCCAAATGTTATTCCAACTGTAGCAGTTGATGTAGTCTTTGATAGTGTAAGTATAGCAACAACATTCCAAACAGAATTAAAAAAACACGGTATTATATTTTGTAGTATTAGTGAAGCAGTACAACATCACCCAGACTTAGTAAAAGAAAACTTGGGTAAAGTTATACCTTATTCAGATAATTATTTTGCTACACTTAATAGTGCTGTATTTACAGACGGCACATTCTGTTATATTCCCAAAGGTGTTAGGTGTCCTATGGAACTTAATACATACTTTAGAATCAATGCAAGAAACACAGGACAATTTGAACGTACACTTATAATAGCAGATGAAGGAAGTTATGTAAGTTATTTGGAAGGATGTACAGCACCTGCATACGATGAGAATACATTACATGCGGCATGTGTTGAACTTATATTACATGATGATGCAGAAATAAAATATTCAACAGTACAAAATTGGTATCCAGGAGATGAGAACGGAGTAGGCGGAGTTTATAACTTTGTAACAAAACGTGCAAAGTGTGAAGGCAAAAATAGTAAAGTTAGTTGGACACAGGTTGAAACAGGTAGTGCTGTTACTTGGAAGTACCCTAGTTGTATTTTAAAAGGCGAAGGTAGTGTAGGAGAATTTTTTAGTGTTGCAGTAACTAAAGGTAAGCAACAAGCAGATACAGGAACTAAAATGATTCACTTAGGTAAGAACACAAAGTCCACAGTTATATCTAAAGGTATTAGTTTTGGCGATAGTACAAATACATATAGAGGTGCAGTCAAAGTTAATCCTGGAGCTCATAATGCCAGAAACTATACTAAGTGTGATAGTTTAATGTTACAAGATAGTAGAGCATTGACTATACCATATGTAACAAGCGAAAATAATAGTGCTATGATAGAACACGAAGCAAGTGCAGGTAAAATTAGTGATGAACAATTATACTATTTGCAAAGTAGAGGCATGGATGAAGATGATGCTATGAATTTAATTGTAAATGGATTCTGTAAAGATGTATTTCAGAAGTTACCATTAGAGTTTGCCGCTGAGGCAAATAAACTATTAAGTGTAACACTAGAAGGAGCGGTAGGATAATGTTGACATTACATAAAAAAGGTAGTAAAATAAGCAAATGCTAAAACTAAAGAATTGGGCGATAGAAAATGTTATACACGGCATCGATGTAGATTTTGATGCTGGGCGTACTTATGTGGTTATGGGTGCAAATGGTGTAGGTAAAAGTACATTGTTGCATAGCATTATGGGTAAACCTGGATTAGAAGTATCTGGTTCTGCAGAATTTTTAGATGTAGAAATATCAGATATGGAAGTAAATGAACGTGCTGATATGGGAATGTTTATAGGATTCCAAGCACCTACTAGTATACCAGGACTTAGTAACTTTCAATTTATTAAACAAGTGAAAGAACTATCCGTAACAGATATTAAAGATAATCTTACACAATTTAAAGATTTAAGTTCAAAAATGAAATTACCTGAGGATTGGGATAAACGTAATCTAAATACAGATGCAAGTGGCGGTGAGAAGAAAAAGAACGAATTAATACAAATGTTAATGATGGATACTAAACTTGCAATGTTAGATGAGCCTGACAGTGGACTAGATGTTGACGGCATAAAAACACTTACAGAACAATTAAACAATTGGAGAACAAAAGACAATACTCTTATAGTTGTAACACATTACGATAAACTAATTGAAGGACTAAATCCTGATGCAATATTTGTATTGAAGAAAGACCACATAGTAGGTGGTGATAAATCTCTAGCAGATAAAATATTTGCAGAAGGGTTTGATAGTGTATAAACAACTTTACGGTACTAGATTATTAGAAAATCAGTTTGGCAAAGATGTATATTTTACTTTGCATGACGTAGCAGACTATGTCACATCAAACGAGTATATAGATGGTATAGATTCGAACTACTGGTCCCACAAATTACCACAATACAATAAAACATATAAAAATAATCTTATCAATTTAAAAGATGACGGTCTACCTACTAAGCAAAGCGAACAGTTTAATTTTGCAAACTTACATAAACTATATTCATTAGAAATACTTAACAGTCAACCTAATCAAGGACTTGATTTAGAAAAGTTTGGTTACCTTGCAAACCAGGATAGAACCATTGTATTAAACGATAGCAATGTTGTTACTACTAATGACTTAGGCAAAAAGGCTCCGTTTAATGTACAGATATTAGATAGCATAACTATTAATAAGAATAGAATGTCTGAATACATACAGTTATTGGATCAAGAAGAAAATTTATCCAAACTTACATACGCATTAAGTCCATTCCCTAATATTATTATTTTTCCAAGTGGCAGTAAAGAGTCCTTTAAAAAGAATCCATTAAACATACAATATTTAAACTCAGGAGAAGATCCAAAATTAGATTGCAACACAACTATTTTTGATGTTCAATATAATACTAAAGTACAACTAAATGAAACTGTTAAAACAACATCAGGTCAAATGAATTATAGTATGTACATTCTAAGAGAAAATTCAGAACTTGTAATAAACAGAAAGTCAAAGGACTCAGGCGGCTGGAATATATTTGATAGTGTATTCATTTGTCATCCTGGCAGTAAACTTACAGTTAATTTTACTAACACAGGAAGTCAGTATACACAAGAAAATTTTTATATAAACAGTAGCAGTAAGACTACTGTAAATATTAAAGGCAGAAATAAAATATTTAGAGGTAATAATTATCACCAATATGTTTATCAAAAAAGTGATGATCCTGATAATTATAGTAGTATAGATATTAAAAATGTCGGAAAAGAATTTGCATCAACAAGTTTTATAGGAAGATATGATGTTGGTGCATTAAGTATAGATTTTGATGGTGATATGAACAATCAAAATTTAATGTTAGACAAGAATGTAAAAATGCATACCCGCCCTATTTTAGATATACATACAAAAGAAATAAAATGTCAGCATGGCTGTACTGTAAGTAATGTAAATGAAGACCATATATATTATTTGCAGAGTAAAGGCATGAATAAGAGCCAAGCCACTGACTTACTAGTAGAGAGTTTTTTATGTTAAGAGCGTATCCAAAAGCAAAGAGTATTAAAGAGATTAGGAATTGCTTTCCTAGTTTAGCATATTCAGAACTAGCCTATTTAGACAATGCGGCTAGTACACAAACAGTTGACAGTTCAATCAAAGCAATCAGCGACTACCATTATAACTATAGAGCAAATGTTCATAGAGGTGATTTCGAAACTAGTAGTATTGCTAGTGAGATATATGACCAAGCAAGAGAAGAAATAGCAAAATTAATTAATTGTGAAATAGAAGAAGTTGCATTTACAAAAGGTACAACCCACAGTTTAAACATTGTTACTAATTGGTTACAAGATGATAGAAAAGTAATAGTTACAGAATTAGAACATCACAGTTTATTAATGCCTTGGTTAAAATCTGGTAAAACACAAAACGGTGGAGATTTAATTGTTGTACCAGCAAGTGACCATGGTGATGTTAGTTTAGAAGATTTCACAAAAGCATGTAAAGAAAATCCAGGATCAATATGTGCATTCCTTACACAAAGTAATTTAACAGGAATGTGTCTCCCTTGGGAACATATGGTTAGAATAGCAAAACAATATGATTGTGAAGTTATTATAGATGCATGTCAAAGCATAGGTCATAAACCTATGGATGTTCAAGCAAACAATATAGACTGGATGGCATTTAGCGGACACAAGATGTTTGCAAGTACAGGAGTTGGAGTTTTATTCCATAGGGGTGGCTTCGGTGAAATAGACAATGCCTATGATTTAGGAGGCGGTACAGCAGAGCATGTAGACTTTGATGGATACCATTTACATAGTGACTTTAGAAAAATAGAAGCAGGTACACCAGACATTGCAGGAGTACATAGTATAGGAGCCGCGGCAAAATGGATGCAAGAAATAGGCTATAAAGATATACAAGAATGTGAAGCAGAATTTTTTAACATGCTTGACGACAAAGGACTATTCAACATACCACAACTTAAACTTATTGGTCCTGTTGCACCAAGAAGTGTGTATAGTTTTGTAACAGAATTTAATCCAAGTGACTTAGCAGGGTTTTTAAGTTTTGATAAAGTATGTGTAAGAACGGGCCATATGTGTGCCCAGCCTGCCAGTAGACGTTACAATAAAAATAATACAGGTGTATTTAGAATAAGTACTGCACCTTACAACAACGAACTAGATTGCGTAAAATTAGTAGAGGGTATATGGAAAGCGATGGAAAAGTTGGGCTTCAAGAACAGTTAGTCGACCAAGTTATTGCAAATTTAAGAAGAGTCTTTGATCCAGAGATTCATTTAAATGTTTATGACTTAGGTTTGATATATAATGTCCAAGTAAATCAAGAATATGATGCAGTAGTTACTATGACTCTGACATCTCCGAATTGCCCAGCCGCAGAGATACTACCTATGGAAATAGAATTTGCAACTCGTAGTGTACAAGGATTAAATAAAGTTCATGTACATTTAACATTTGATCCTCCATGGAATCCAGATACAATGGTAAGCGATGAAGGGAAGTATCAACTAGGAATATTATAATGACAAGAACAGTTAAATCGGATTCAGAAAAACTAGATGATGTTATTATTGAAACAGCCAAAGGGCAAGAGTTTACTGTAGGTGAAATTAAACATTCAAACAGAATACAAAAAAGTGCAACACCCAAACAAGATTTAAGTTGGTATATAAAATGGATAGCAAGTGCATTCATACTTGCTAGTATGAGTATTAGAGGCATACCAGAACTTGCTATGTTTGATATAATTTTAAGCATAATTGGTGTGACCGGCTGGATGTGGGTAGGTTTCTTATGGAAAGATAGAGCACTCATATTGTTAAATGGCGTAGGTATTATACTGTTTTTGAGAACACTAATTACAGGTTACTTAATTGTATGACCATAGATGTAAGAAAAATGCCTTGTGCTGATGGTACTGTAATAGACTTAGCAAATCCAGAAATAACACAATTCACACAATGGCAAGTGCCTAGTAATGATACTCAACATACTCATCCCTTAGTAATGAGTAACGATCCATTTTTTAATTTGCGAGGTATAACTAGAGAATTATTTGCTGATGTGCCTTCGGGAGAACAGTTTTTAGCAGTAGACTTTTTTATACCAACTAGTGGTTTTAGTGAATGGTCACCTAGTGGTAACTTGTATATTAGTCATGGGTTACGAGACCAGCAAATAGAATTTCTTATGAGTTGGTTTGAGAACTACGAAGAAATAAACAAAACATTGATATTAAGTTTTTGCGATGAAAGTCCAGAGTTAGAATCTGCTCTAGAAACAATTTATAGTTTAATGGCAATTTATAGTATTCCTAATAAGAAAGTAATTTTAATGGGACACAATTTTGCAGGACAAGAAGTTGTTAATAGTTTTGCAAAAGAAAATGGCGAAGTACCTTTACAATATACAGTAGCATGGTGGATGTTAGGACATTTAGATTGTGCAGATATAGAAAAAATAGCAGAACGTCATTACGATTATTTAGAAGAAGGAACACACCAAACATATCTATACGAACCAATAAGTATGGAACAAAAACGTAACACATTTATTTTTCTCAACAGAAGAGAAACAGCAAATAGAATTGCATTGCTTTGGTGGTTATGGAAGTTAGGTGCAAAACATTACAGATTTATACATAGTGCATTTCCTCCACTAAGATTATTTGGACTAAGTGAAACAAGAAAAGATGCAAGTCCTAGTGAAGATCCTTCAAAACGTAATCACTATACAAGAATATTTTTTAGTAGCATACTAAAAAACGTAGCACCTAAACTTGTTGACGAACTTACAGATAGAGATGTACATGATTTTAAAGTACAAATGGATGTAGGTAAAACACTTAAAGGTGACCATAAGTTTATCGGAGACCAAGAGTCTAAGTTTGTGCCGTTAAACAATGATGCTTACATTTGGTTAACTTGTGAAAGTACAAGTGAACTAAAAGGCAAGAACTTTTTCTTTACAGAAAAAGTGTTAAAGCCTATGGCTTATGGACAAGCACTTGTAGTACATGCACAACCAGGCTTTATAAAAGCATTCAAAGAATTAGGTTTTTACACATTAGCAGATGAATTAGGCATAGACGAAAGTTATGATGACATTGAAGATGAAGGAGAACGTCTAGAGTTTATTGCTAAAGAAATGATAAAAATTAGTAAAGTACCTGTAACAGAATTACATAAAAAATATATACCATTGCAAGATAAAATAGATTCAAATAGAAAACTTATGTTTTCAATGTTAAGTAATATTAGCCATAATTTTACAGACAATCAAAGCAGGTATATAACAGACGCAATCATTAATAATACAATACATAACACCGAAACAGCACTAAAAAGTTACAAAGAATTATTTGACATTAAAACTATTGTTAATAAATAGTGTAATTAAAATATTAATATAGGAAATTAAAATGGCAATTGAAATGACAGTACCATCTATTAGTTGGATGGCTCGTAAGATACCAGAAGGTCAAACAGACTATGACTGGATACCAGAAAGCTCTTCAGATTTATTCGATGGCAAAAGAGTTGTACTGTTTGCATTACCTGGTGCATTTACACCAACATGTTCAAGTACACATCTACCTGGATATGAAACGAAATACGAAGATATTTTAGAGCAAGATGTTGACGAAGTTTATTGTTTAAGTGTTAACGATAGTTTTGTCATGAACGCATGGTTTAGTTCTTTAGGTATTGAAAATGTTAAACCTATAGCAGACGGTAACGGACATTTTACACGTCATATGGGTATGCTTGTTAAAAAAGAAGCAGTAGACTTTGGTTATAGAAGTCAGCGATACTCTATGGTTATTGACAACGGTAGAGTTGAAATGATATTTGTAGAAGATGGCAAAGAAGATAATTTTGCTGGCGATCCTTTTAATGTTAGTGATAGCGAATCTATGCTAAACTACTTAACAGCAATTAGAGATGTTAGAAGAGACGAATTATCCAGAGCCGCTGATGCAGAAAATCCAACTGATTCTTGAAAACGAATCTAAAACTAAAATAGAAAAAATTGAATGGGGTCTTTATGATACCCATTCTGCTTTTAAAGTTTACAATCTCTTAGAGTACACAAAACCAGGAAGTAGTATGTTTCCTAGGATAGATGTACGGCAAAAGAAAACTGCAGAAACAACATTAGACCTTGCAACAGAAATGAATTGGGTTATAGATGAAGTTAATGCAGAATGTGATGGTTGTGAAATAGAACTAGCACTAAAGTTAGATTTAGAAGTACCACCACACGAACAAGTAAAAAAACTTAATACATTGCATGAGATTTTTCAACTATACACAGAAAAATACGGCACAGGAGTAAACAGAACACAAGAGTTATTAGAACGTGTAAATATTTTGGTACACATGCTAGAAGCAGGCCCTGTTGAAATTGACCAGGTATTTTTTGTAGCAAAACAAGAAGGCCCTATTCCTAATGAATTAGATTTAGATATGACCGATGAAGACCACATGGAACGTAAACCTCATGCCTTATGGGGTGTTTTAGAATTAGATTACCATACGGTTGGTAAAGATTTAGGTGCTTGTTTTTGGACAAATGATACAGAACTAGTAGCAAGTGGTGAAATTAGACAACAAACAACCTTGAAGCCTAGCATAGCCGCAAATTTTATGACCGGTACTGAAATGGGACCTACAGATGAAAAAGATAATGCAACTATAAAACAATACTATGACTGGTGTTCAGATAATAATTTAGATGAATATATAGACTATACTCTTCCTGTGTATAGGTTAGGGCGAATGAGAGTAGGCGAAATGTCTAATGAATTGAATATTACTGATATTCAAACACTAGCAATTGAATATCCGAGTATTAAAGAAATTATGTTGATAAATGATAAATAATAACATTAATACTATAGTAGGAGTTTTTAAATGACCGATTTTGTACTACCAACACAGGATACATTTGACGCAGTAGACAGCAGTGGATATACCATTAGTGATAGCGATTCAGGTTTCTTAACAAAAGAAGTTGGATCAGCGATTAAAATGTTAGCAGACCAAATGCCAAACAGCGAAATAATTCATGTTCGCTCACCAAGAACAGCAACAGGAAAAACAGAAAAATTTATAATAGATAATATTGCAGATGCAGATGCAATGCCCAAAATTGTAACATCTGATTTCTTTGGTAATACATTATTGGATTGCACAAACTTTTTTACATACACTGGCAACCATACAAAAGTTTATAAAAACATATTCCAAGCACCTGTTATAACAAACGATTCAGACGGTGTCCCTACACAGATGGTAATCGGATCAGTAAATGATGGAGACGTTACTCTTGATTTGACACAAGATCCACCTAGCAGAAGTTCTTCACAACTATCAGGTATGTCTAATCTAGACGAACAATTTAATATGTCAACAATGGTTAATAAAGACGATACAGCATTAGGTACAAGTTCAGATAACTTTAGACCTGAATTTGTTATTGCTATGTTAAATCCAGTAGCAAGTGCAAAAACTGCCTGGGATTCATATGCGGCTGTAACATTAATAGCCAGTTGTTTTAATAACTTACCTGACAATGGTGTAATGCTCGTTAATCACGTTGAATACAGTTCATTAAATCAGGCTTTATGGTCAGTTTTAAATGCTCAATTGGCGGCAGGAAGAACATACAATATTAGTTGGCTATCATCAGAAGGTGCGGATAGCGTACTTGATGTTGCCGTTATTAAAAGACTATCGTAAAAATCACTGATAAATATCAGTATGACAGACTTACAGCATCCTACTGAAGAATACATACGTGGTTTAGAAATCTATGACTATATATGGGACGATTTATCAGATGGTCTCATAACCAATGAACATGGTTCCATAATTAAACATTATGCCGACCAATTAAACTCCACAAATACTGTATTACTTAGAGAACCACTCAGTGGTACAGGCAAAAGTGCAAAGTTTATTATAGACAATGCAGAAACTCCAGACAACATTCCTAACATAGTAGTACAAGATGTATTCCAAAATACATTTTTATACTGTGGTGAGTTTTGGGATATTGTAGAAGAAGATCCAAGAGTGTATCAAAATCCACAATTACCAGATGAGATTGCTTATGATGAAGCAGGAGATATTATAGGTACAACTAGAACATTTCCAAGTGGAGAATCTTACTACATGGACTTAACTGTTGATCCTGTGGTACGTTCATCCGAAGTATTAAAAACAGTATTAAACGATTCTGCAGATGATATGAGCAGAATGGTAAATGCAAACGGTGACCAACTAGGAACATCAGATGATTCATTTATGCCAGAACTTACTGTAATATTTCCTTTTCCTATTAGTACAGGATATCCTAAGCATGAAGCAGAAGGATTAGTTAATCAAATAATTAGTTCTCTTCGTCATACAGTCGTTGGCGGAGTAGTAATACTATTAGATATACACTATGACCGTGTTAATCAGCAAATGTGGAGATCCCTAGAGACCCTACAAGACCTTGGTTGGGTATTTGAAACACAATGGTTATTAAATTCAGAAGATGACGAAACAGGTGCCTGGAAAGCCGCCGCAATTAAACGAGTCCAATAGTTTATAATAATAAATAGTTTTTATGAAACTCGCTATCACTGGAGTGGGTATAGTCTCGCCTTTAGGCAATACTCTCTCTGAAAACATCAAGAATCTTAAGGCATTAGAAGTTCCAATACAAGACTATAGACAGCAAGGTCATTTTAGTGATTGGATACTAGAAGTAAAAAAAGCATTTCATTGCAATTATGATGATGTTGATATTGAACATCTTATTAAGAAAAAAGATAAACGTTGGATTGATCCAACTGTAGTATCTAGTATGATTGCAGTAGATGAAGCAGTTAAACAAAGCGGTTTAGATTTCCCACATGACACACCTGTAATAGTAGGAACTATTAGAGGCGGTGCTCCTAACCTTGCAAGGTATGGGCAAATACTAAACGATAAAAGACGCAAGGTACACCCACAAATACTGTTAAGTAGTTCACATGAATACG
>Ga0257110_1000951_pt1 | contig 13556 bp, 14 predicted proteins | sample LP_taG_7_FD_190184 | JGI IMG/M metagenome (GOLD analysis project Ga0257110, IMG submission 190184) | Marine microbial communities from Northeast Subartic Pacific Ocean, Canada - LP_J_2015_P26_10m | ecosystem: Environmental > Aquatic > Marine > Oceanic | place: Canada: Northeast Subartic Pacific...
TAAAGCTGACTATGACAGAAGAGACCCAAACTATCAGGATGCTGCTAAGAAACAAGACAGAAACCAAAAGCTAAGATTCGCTAGAGGCGCAAAAGCAATTGGTAAAGTGAGAAACGAATCAGCTAGAGACAATTACGATCCAGAGATTTCAGACAAAAGAACAAAAGAAAAACTTAAGAAGGCAGGGTTACCACCTGAGTCTCCTAAAGTAATGGAAGCTAAGAAACCGATAGTACACAGCACAAAACCAGACAGTCTTAAAACAATTAAAATTAAATATAACAAACCTATTAGAACTAAAGTAACAGACATTGGAGCTGGCGGAAAAGAGTATGTCAGAAAAGATTGGTCTGAAGAAACATTTAAACCTCATGATATGTGGAGTCCTAAAGGCGAGAAGAAATTTGCTAAAACAGAAAAAGAACATTTAGCATTAAAAGACAAAGGTTGGGGACATAATAATCCTAACAAATCAGAAGAAAAGAAAAAAGGATTAGACGGCAAAGAATGTTGGGACGGTTATAAGCAAATGGGCACCAAGAAAAAAGGTGGCAAGACTGTAGATAATTGTGTTAAGATGAAAGAAGAACAAATTCAAATAGTAACAAACTTAGACTTTAATGAGAGTTTAGGTATGTTAGTAACTCGAGGCATAAACAAAGTCCGAGACAGTATTAAAACTGCAGAAAAGAACACAGGATACAAAGTAGATCCTAGAAAAAACAACACACCCAATCCAGTATCAGGCAATAACATTGCTAAAAGACTGGCATCGCAAAAAAAAAGAAAGTAGAACCTAAAGAGTTTGACGGCTCAGTTCTAAAATCTTCATCACAACAAACAGAACACAATAAATTTAGTTTCAGAGGAACACAAGACGGTCCTTTAGGTTCTATGCCAAAAGGAACTAAAGCTATTGGAAGTCGCACACCAAAAAACAAAGTACAAGAAGATTCCAGATATGATCCTACTCCAGGCGGTATGGAATGGGGCACGGACAAAGGCGATAACTATTACAGAAGTCTTACACCTGGACAAACACCTAAAAACAGAAAAGCACCACTTAAACCTTTACCTATAAAGGCAAGAAAACCTGAAGATGAAAAGGCAGCTGTTAAAGAAGGTGTTATAGGTGGAGCAGTAGGCGGTGCTATAGGTGGCTATGCAGGTGGATTTGGTGGTGCAGTAAAAGGTGCCAAGATAGGTTCAGCAGTAGGAGACGCAACAGCAGTAGCAGCAGCAGGTTACACAGCATATAAAGTAGGCAAGGGAGCAGTCAAAGCAGGTAAAGCTGTAGGCAATGTAGGTAAAAGAATTAAAAACAAACTTTCAGGTAAGAAAAAAATAGAAGAAAATTTAGATCTATCTCATATAGAAGATAAACAGGCAGACCACAGTAAACATCAATACCCTATTAATAACGAATTAGAAACATTTGATACAGGCGATAAAGATCATTGGCTTACAGGTAAAGACGGCGAATGGTATATAGAACAGGACGATGTTAAAGAACTAGACAAAGAAGCAGACAACTTTACATTCGACAACGCATTAGACATGGGCTTATATGATGATGATGAACTAGTAGATGATGACTTCGATGGCAACCCACACAATGACGTGGAGATTATAGAGGCATTATCTGTACAGGGTCGTTTAAAGAGAAGATTCCATGCTAGAAGAAACAAAGCTAAATTAAAAGTAGCAAGGCGTATAGCATTACGAAGAGGATCTACTCCAGACAGATTAAAAAGAAGAGCTACTCGTGGTGCGAGACTTATGGTCTACAAACGATTACTTAGAGGAAGAGATAGAGGATCATTACCACCAGCAGAGAAATCAAGAGTGGAGAAAATGATAACTAGGTTCCAACCATTAGTTAGCCGTATAGCTATTAAACTACTTCCTCAGATGAGAAAAAATGAAATTAAACGACTAACAGGGAGGGGCAAGTTAAAAGCTAAATCTAGTAAGAAGTTTAAACCAGCAAAAGCAGTTAAATCAGCATCTAGTAAAAAGACTAAAAGATTTTCAACACCTAAAGGTAAGTACAAAGCTCCTAAAGCTAAGAAGTTTAAATCTAGAATTAAGTCTGGTGGACCAACAGTAAAGAAAGCATCAAAGGCATACAAAGCATTTAGTTATTCAGTAGGTTAATATTATGAACAGTAAGCCTTTCTTAAAAGGGCTTCAGGATCAGGTTACAGATTTTGTACTTGATCTTAGAAATCTCACAGAGTTTGATCCCAATAAGGTAAGTCAATTATCTCATCTACAGCCATATGGCATATTAAAGCCTGAACATCACAAAGGCATACCTCATTCAATTGATAAGTTTTTTCCATTCGAAGATCATGAGTGGAATTATGAGATTAATGAATATAATTTCAGAGACAACTTTCCCTTAGACGCTAAGATAAAAATAGCAGTATTTGGTTGTAGCGCAACTATGGGAACAGGTGTAGATAAAACATATTCCTCAATATTACAAGACATGTTACCACCTTTATATGGTGTGTATAACTTTGCTACAGCTGGCAACCATATTGTATCAATGTATAAAAAGTTTCTAGCAGTTACAAACTGTATGGATATTGATACAGCAATAATGACATTCCCTCATATGAAGTTAATGGCTATGCGAGATAATCAGTTTAAAGTACTATCTGCATTAACTAGAGTAGAGCCACATACAGAGGAGTGGATGCAATTAATGACAAACTTAGATCAAAAAGAGTATAATTCTTTACATAAAGAGATCACACAGGGAGCTAAAGAAGTCAAATTAAAGTTAATGCTATTAAAGTATATAGATGGTATGTTAAGAGTAGCTAAAGATAAAAATATAGATTTAATATTTGGTGGTTGGGACTCAGACTTATATTTTAGCATAAGTAAGGAATATCCTACCCTTACACTACCTAAATGGGAGTGGGCGGACTTTGCTCATAAGGCAGACCACCCTGGCATACAAGCACATAAAGATTATGCTACCTATATTCATAACAAAATGTTTAATTAGAGTCGTGCTTATGTATAAATACCAGTATAATATTAAAGAGAATAATTGATGGCATATGATAAGAAAAGATTAGACACTCTAGTAAGGCAAGGAATGATGCCAGCTAAGTCTTTACCCATATTACACAGGGCATTAGACAAATTAAAAGCTGGACAAACTCTAACACCATACGAAAGAGAAGGAATATCTAAACTTATGGATAAGGTGATGAGTTTCTCATTGGGAGACGACATTACTTACAATCGCCAAAGATTACATACTCAAAAAACTAGATATCAAACCGAGGAGCACACAGTGGCAGAAAATAAAGAAGGGGAAATAATCGTTCATGACGGTTCTGAAGATTCTGAGGAAGCTAAGAAAGAAAAGAAAGTCAAAAAGAATGCCAAATCTAAGAACGCACCCGAAGACAACAATGGCGAAGAAGTAAAAGAAGCAGTAGCTAATAGACCTTCTGATAAACAAGAGGGAGACAAAGAATCTCCTAAACAGGGTAGCTCAGAAAAACCTAAAATTGACGAGCCTAACATTAAACAAGATTCTAAACCTTCAATCAAAGAAGGCTTATCTTCCAGAGAAGAAGATGAGGCGAGATTCAAAAGATTAAGCAAAAAAGCAGGCTCTAAAGAATTAACTAAAGATGTTGCTAAAGAAAAAGAAAAACTTGAGGTAAAAGAGGACATTATGAAATTTAACACACTTTACAAGGAAAACTTAGAAAGAGCATTGGCTAACAACAAAGTAGATAATGTCAGAGACATTCCAGAATCTATTAAACAAGATCTTTTTAAACATGTAGAAGAAGCTACATATTCTGATAAACAAATTAAAATGGCTAAGGGCATAGCATTTGACCCTAGACATAAAGGCGGAGATTACTCAGGCGCTGCTAAAAAGGCAGAGAAAATTAAGAAAGGCCTATCATCTCACCCACAAGTTTCAGACGCACTTAGAAGAGCTAATGAAGAACTAGAATTAGGATTAGATGAGGGAGCATTAAAAGGATTTGCCATGGACCATGGTTACGATTTTGATAACCCACCTAAAAATCCAGACTCATGGTTAGCTAAGAAAGCTATTAAACATGGAATTGGACCTAAGAAAAAACCAGCAAAACCAGCAGCTAAGCCTGTTAAAGAATCTAAAATGGCAACTAAAGACCATGATGGAGACGGCAAAATAGAGTCTGGTAAAGATGAATACTTTGGTTCAAGAGATAAGGCTATTAAGAAAGCTCTTAAGAAAGTTCCTTCTCTCAAGAAAGAAGAAGTCGAAGAAACAGAACATCAAGCAGCAGTTAAAAAGAACTTTACACCTAATGAAGCCATTAGAGATGTACATCAAACAGTTAGAGATGTAATGATGGGCGGTAATACTTCCCAGGTTTCAGATGTACCTTTAGTTACAGATCCTTCAATGGAAATGAATAAAGGCACAGGTAATCACTTTGATACACCAGTAGAAGATGTCCAAGAAGGCGCCAGAGAAGACGCAATGAGAGACATATCAAGAGATAAGGACTTAGCTAAACCTAAGAAACCTGCTCCAACACCTGGTAAGTCAAAGCATGATGGCTCAGAGAATAAAGGCCCAGATCATATAGTAGCTCAATTAAGAAAAGCTATTAGCCTGGGTGACAAACATGATGGTGTTAAGTTCCAAGACGGAAAAACACACAAAGTCAAGGCATCACATGCTCATAAATTTTTAAATAAATATATGTCAGGTAAGCCAGCAGACAAAGAGAAAATGCAGTCTCACGGACATGCAAATCACAGTAACTTTAAAACACATATAGATTAATAGGAGAAAAATATGTCAAATTGGGGAGCAACAGACGCGGACGAAAGTAAGCCTAAGTATCTTACAACCGCTCAGAAAAAAGAAGTATTTGCCTCTGCCCGTGGATGGGAAGTTGAAGCAGGATCTAAACAAACAGGAAACGGCAGAACAACAGCTGATTCTGAGGTTTTAGTAGCCCTATCTTCACTTGCTACAAAAGTAGGCGCAGCAGATATTACACAGATTGAATGGATTACAACAGCAGCAGATAAGTCAGCAGGCTTTACGCTTTCAGCTCTAGTAAGATTCAACGAAGCAGTAGATGTAACAGGAACACCACAAGTATCAGTAACCAACGGCAACGAAGGTACAGGCACAGGTCGTGGACCACACTTACTATCATACGCTAGTGGAACAGGTTCAAATGAACTTACATTCTCACTAGTAGTAGCAGCAGCAGACGCAGCTACAAACGCAGACGATGTATTAAGCATAGGTGCTAATGCTCTTGGACTAAACTCAGGTACAATTAAAGATAAAGGAACTACCCAAGTTTCTACTATCACAAGTGTAGCTGGTATTGGTACAGCAGCTGGTACATTAACAGTCGTAGCGTAAGGAATAAACAATGGCAGATAGCAAAGTCTCAGAACTAACAGCAGCCACTACGGCTGCTGGTGCCGATTCATTGTATTTGGTACAAAACTCTACATCAAAATCAGTTACAGTCCAAAATTTATTTGGATATGTATCTACACCGGCACAGTTTTTAGATACAATACAAATCGGAGATCACGATACAATTAACGCAGCTCAAGCTATATTAGCTACAACTAATGTTACATATATCAACGATCCTTCAGGTGGCGGGACTTGCTCTATGCCTACAGGCCTCGATGGGCAAGTAAAAATCATCATCATGTCTTCCAATAGTGGCGGACATACAATTAATGTATCAGGTGCAAATGTACAAGGAGTCCTCAGCTTTGACGCTGCTGGTGAAAGTGCTACAATGCTATATGATACAGGATTATCTAAGTGGTACTTTATTGGGGGTAGTGCAACAATAAGTTAACCATAGGCCGTATATATATTATTATGAAACAAAATGAATTAAATGATGACAATTTTATGATCTTCGCTATAAAGCATTACAGAAATCCGTCTTGTACAGGGATGGAAGAATTAGAAGATGATTTAAAAAGATTTAAGTATTTGAAGCGCTTGTTCAATAGATATGAAAAGACAGGCGAACCAAACGAAAGACTAATAATAAATCATTTAGTACTTCTATATAATGTTTTCGGAAAGCAAGCAACAGATATGTTGTTTTTTAAGTTAGAAGAAAAGTATTGGAGTAACTTAAAAACTTTCCTGGTGTTCTTAAATAGAATGCCATTAGAAGAGGCTTACACTCAAGGTTTAAAAGTAAACAAAGGTGTAACAACAGTTTTAAATGATGAACTAATAACAATATTAAGGAAAATTTAAATGAGTAGAGCATTAGATGCAGTAGTTACAGTAAGAATGCTTAAACTACTAGCAACACCTATACAAAAATCACCAGCTTTTACGATGGGGATTATAGATGCTAATGGTAAGAAGCTAAAGAACCCTAGCACTACTCAAGAAAAGAATGCCTACACTTTCCTAAATAGATTTGTTTACAAAGTTCAAAGAGCATTAACTCGCTCACCAGATATGAATGCTAAAAGGTTGTTATCATTTGCAGCTGCTATGGCATTACTTAGAGAATATAAAGAAGAAGACGATGATGTGAATATCTCTTCTTTATTAGAACTATACATGAATGACGAAACAGTGGTTCAGAATGCTAGATTATTAGAAGGTAATATTGTATCTTTCAAAGACTATTATCTAGATGAAATGAATGGAGTAGGCGGTGGAGCAGTAGCCGGAATAGGCGTAGGTCCACAAGGGGAACCAGGAGTTGATCCTAGGTTTATGCCAATGATTAGACGCAAAAAGAAGAAAAAAGATGCCAACACAAACTAATAAAATAGACAGGGAAGTAGCTACAATTAAAGCAGATGTAGCAGCGATGGGGCATTTGTTTTCTAAACTTGATGATGCTATAGAAAAGATAGGTAACGCAAGTGCCAATATCAGTTCTATCCTAGCCGTTCACGAGGAACGATTAGAATCAACGGAGAAAGTAAACTTGGAAAGAAGAAGAGAAAATAACGAAGCAGTTAAAGAACTACATAGTAGAATCTCAACTTCAACCCGCGAAAACCTGGAGCAACATAATCGAATGTCAGAAAACCTAAAGAACTCAGAAGATAAGATTCTTGAAGCTATTGCTGAACTACGAAAAGATGTCAATAGAGAACAAGAGCATTTAGAAAGCAGAATCTCAAAACTAGAACAATGGAGATGGATACTAATTGGTGTCCTTCTAGCCGTTACAGCTGTCGTACCTAACATGGGTAAGATAGTTTCCGTTCTAGCCGGTTAATTTCACCAAACGGTACACAAACACATTGACTTAAGCAGTCATAGACCGTATAATAATGACTATGTTACATATAGATTTGAAGTACATTAATATGATATCTCACCGTTGGGAGAGATTTAAGCGTAAGGATGATTATCTGTTTAACTTCCGTTGCCCTATCTGTGGCGACAGTAGTACCAAAAAGAATAAGGCTCGAGGATACATCTATAAAAAGAAGAACGATATGTTCTTTAAGTGTCATAATTGTGATGCTGGAAAAACTTTTGGCGGATTGTTAAAAGAAACTGACCCTATGCTACATAAACAATATATTATGGAAAGGTACCAATCTGGTGTAACAGGTCCTCGAGCCAACAAAACTCCTGAATTTGAATTTACTAAACCTACCTTTGAACATAAGCATGATGATAAGTTAATTGATAGTCTTATGGACAGAGTAGATAAACTAGCTGAGGCATGTGGTGATACTCATACACACTTGGCAGTCGACTATGTAAAGTCAAGGAAAATTCCTGAGGACAAATGGAAAAGATTATATCATATAGATGATATTAGTAAAATATCTCAGCTGGCTCCTAAGTACAGAGACAGAATTAAAACTACAGAACCTCGTCTTGTTATCCCATTCTTTGACGAGAGTGGCAAGATGACAGGGCTAACATTAAGAGACTATGGTAATTCAACATTAAGATACATAATGGTAAAAATTGTTGAAGATTCCCCGACAGTTTTCGGGCTTGATCTTATAAGTAAAGATAAGCCTGTAAGAATTGTTGAAGGTCCGTTGGACAGTCTATTCTTAGATAATTGTTTAGCAGCAGCAGGTTCATCTTTTAATAAAATAAAAGAGCTAGGACTCGAAGATCCTATTGTTATAGTAGACAATGAACCTCGAAACGAACAAATATGTAAGATATTACATAACAATATAAAGGAAGGCCATAAGGTAGTTATTTGGCCTGACATAAAACAGAAAGATATTAACGATATGGTCTTGGCTAATCTAGATGTTGAAGATTTAATAAGTAGTAATACATTTGAAAATCTAGAAGCCGAATTAAAATTTACAAATTGGAGAAAATGTTAATGAAAGTTGAATTGGTAGGACTGACTCAACCAAGTGCACCAACAGGGTGTCATTCAGCAGGTGAACTAGTAGCATGGGCAGCTAGAGTAAGCAACCCAGGTAATCAGAATAATAAGAAAACAGCGCCAAAACTGTTAAAATATTTGATTAAACATGAACATTGGAGTCCATTCGAGATGGTTTCCGTTACATTGTCTATTACTACTACCCGGGATATATCTCGGCAGATTATTAGGCATCGTAGTTTTAGCTTTCAAGAGTACAGTCAGCGATATGCTGAAGCTCCTGATGTTATTTACAACAGGGAATGCCGTACACAGGATGAGGCAAACAGACAGAACTCGAATGAGGTAGAACCTAATTCTAAAGTGGCTAGAGAATGGAGAGTCATACAGGATGTAGTAGGACATACAGCTAGAGACAAATACATGCAAGCCCTTAAAATGGGTGTTGCAAAAGAACAAGCAAGAGCTTTGTTGCCTGAGGGATTAACAGAAACAACTGTAATCATGGCAGGCACATTAAGATCGTGGATTCATTACTGCCAATTGAGAGGCGGAGAGGAAACACAAAAAGAACATAGAGAGATAGCCCTAAGATGCTGGGATATTATTGGACAACATTTTCCAGACTTAGAAAAAGTACTGGATATTTAGGGTAAAGATAGAATGGCAAAAGCAGAGTTTCATGGAGTTACGGTTGATCTCGATAGAGATAAACTATTTGATACATTAGGTATCCAAAGATTAAAAGAAAGTTACATGAAAGAAGAAGAGGATAGTCCTCAGGAAAGATTTGCTTATGTCAGCTCGGTATTTGCTAGTAATCCAGAACACGCTCAAAGATTATATGATTATAGCAGTAAACATTGGCTTTCTTACAGCACACCTATTCTTTCCTATGGGCGAAGTAAAAGAGGTATGCCTATTTCATGTTTTTTAAATTATATTAATGACACAGCGGAGGGATTAGTTGAAAATTTATCAGAAACAAACTGGCTTAGCATGCTTGGCGGTGGTGTCGGCATTGGGTTTGGCATTAGGTCAAGCGACGATAAGTCTACTGGGGTTATGCCTCATCTTAAGACTTACGATGCCTCCTGTCTGGCGTACCGCCAAGGGCGTACTAGACGGGGCAGCTATGCTACTTACCTTGATATTAGTCATCCAGATGTATTAATGTTCCTTGAGATGAGGAAACCAACAGGCGATCCCAATATGAGATGCCTGAATCTTCATCACGGTGTAAACATTACAGATGCTTTCATGAAAATTATTGAAAGATGTATGACAGATCCTACAGCAGATGACGGTTGGAATTTAATTGATCCTAACTCTGGACTAATTAGAGAAACCGTCTCTGCCAAAGAATTATGGCAAAAGGTATTAGAACTTAGAATGGAGACAGGTGAACCTTATATTCATTATATCGATACAAGTAATCGAGAAATGAAAGACTTTCAGAAAGAAAAAGGATTAAGAATACACCAGAGTAACTTATGTTCTGAGATTATATTGCCTACTAATGAGGAAAGGACAGCGGTGTGTTGTCTATCATCAGTTAATCTAGAATACTATGATGCTTGGAGTAGACAACCACTATTTTTAAAAGACATTGCAGAAATGTTAGACAATGTATTAACATTTTTTATTGATAATGCACCAGATGCTGTATCGAGAGCTAAGTTCTCAGCATCTCAAGAACGGAGTATAGGAGTAGGAAGTCTTGGATTTCATGCCTATCTTCAGAAGAACGAATTAGCTTGGGAGAGTAACGAAGCCAAAGGTGCTAACCTAAGAATGTTTAGACATATAAGAGGAAAATTAGATGAGGCTAACTTATCACTTGGAAAGGAAAGAGGAGAAGCTCCAGACGCTAAAGGACACGGTTTTCGTTTTAGTCATGTTATGGCTATTGCTCCTAATGCTTCCAGTTCTATTATTATGGGTAACACTTCGCCTTCTATTGAGCCTTGGAGAGCTAATGCTTATAGGCAAGATACACTTAGTGGTGCCTATCTCAACAAGAACAAATACTTGGATGCTCTCATTAAAGAATACTGTAAGAAACATCCGAGAACAATTTACGACGAGGTTTGGTCCTCGATTATAAGTAATGATGGTTCAGTACAACATCTTACACAATTAACAGATGAACAGAAAGCTGTATATAAAACATCTATGGAAATAGATCAACGATGGTTAATTGAACACGCAGCAGATAGACAGATGTTTGTAGATCAGGGACAGAGTTTAAATTTATTCTTTAGACCTGATGTTAATATTGCCTATCTACATGCAGTACATTTCTTAGCCTGGAAGTCAGGTGTTAAGACATTATACTATTGCCGTTCAGAGAAGTTAGGTAAAGCAGACAAAGTAAGTAAAAGAATTGAAAGAGAAATCATACAAGAGTTAGACATGACAGCTGTAGCTGAAGGTGAATGTCTTGCATGTGAGGGTTAGATGAAGTTTCAACGGGAATTAGTAGATCCAGCAGGAGTACCTGAAGACGGAACAATAGGTGTCGTAGTCTCAGGTGGATTTGATAGCACAGTATTGTGGCACATTATTTACGGCGTATGTCAAGAGAGAGGACAGAAATGTATTCCTTTTACAGTACCTAAAAATGATGGAGCTTTACGATATGCTATTAGAATGTTAGAGTGGAGCCGACATCAACACGAAACGGATAAACAACTCCACCCTATTGTAGTAAATTATGAAGGTGTTGATTGGATGAAAACAGACTATCAAGGACCAGAGGTAACACAACAATTAACAGGTGGTATTGCTGAAATAATTAAGGAAGGATATGCAGATTATGTATTCGTAGGTGTAAATGAATATCCACCTCATCATGAGACATTATGTGATTACCACACACCTGGACCTAGAAATTTATCTAGGGATAGTGATGCAGAATGGGAAGGGCGTAAGGCAAAAGATGTTATTCTTAATCCATTTGCAGACATGACTAAAGATAAGATTGTAAAACTTGCACATGGTCTAGGTATATTAGAACAAGTATCAGAAATAACACATAGCTGCGTGGAAAGAATAAGAGGCAGATGTAATGAGTGTTACTGGTGTAACGAAAGAGAATGGGCATTTAAAGAAGCTGGTTTTAAAGACCCTGGATTAAACTAATGAAAAGAGTTCAAGGCAAAGACATACCAGGTTTCACTTTTCCTATTCCAGATGTTACAGGCTGGCCTAAGAAAGGAGTATTATTAGAACTTGGAACTTTATTAGGACAGTCAGCAGTTATTTGGGCTGAGACATTTGAAGCTAATGATATGGATTGGAGAATTGTAACTATTGATTGTGCCACTGATTTTGTAATGGTTGATAAGGTACCTGGTTATACAGACGGACAAATAAGAGCTATGCAAAATAGTATTCGTGCAAAAGGTATGGCTGTTTCGGGTAAAGAGAAAGAAAGACAAATAAAAAATAATATAAAAGGCTGGCCAAACATTACATTTAGAAAGGAAAGAATTGAATTTGACAACCATGATTGGGAGTTTAACTTAGAACCAGCATTAACAGCAGTATATTATGATATGCTACATACTTATGACGCCAATAAATGGGCTTTAGAAAGATTTAAGCATATAGATTATATTTACATAGACGACTACGACTCTAACTTTCCAGGAACAATGCAAGCAGTCGATGAACATGTAGAATTATATAACAAAAATTTAGAAATAGTGCGATCACAGGCACGAATAACAACGAGGTAAGACATGGTGGCAAAGTTAAAACTAACAGACGAAAGAGATTATTTTAAACCGTTTAATTATCCATGGGCTTATGAAGCATGGCTTAAACACGAACAGTCTCATTGGTTACATACAGAAGTACCAATGGCAGAAGATGTAAAAGACTGGAAAGACAAACTATCAGATCCTGAAAAGGCATTTTTAACAAACATATTTAGATTCTTTGTACAAGGAGATATTGATGTAGCTGGTGGTTATATTAATAACTATCTACCTTATTTCCCACAACCAGAAGTTCGTATGATGTTGTCAGGGTTTGCAGCTAGAGAGGCTCTCCATGTAGCTGCTTATGCACATTTAATCGAAACACTAGGTATGCCTGAGAGTACATACAGCGAGTTTTTAGAGTATCAGACAATGGCAGACAAGCATGAGTACTTCATGGAATTGTCAGCAGCTAACGGAACACCAGAGTCTGTGGCTACAAACATTGCAGCCTTCTCAGCATTTACAGAAGGTATGCAGTTATTCTCATCCTTTATTATGTTGTTAAACTTCCCACGACATGGTAAGATGAAAGGTATGGGACAAATTATAACCTGGAGTATTGTAGATGAAACAATGCACGCAGAGTCTATGATTAAACTATTTAAAACCTATGTAAACGAGAACCAAGAACTTTGGAACGACAAACTTAAGAAAGAGATATACGATATTGCTGAGAAGATGGTAGAGCTAGAAGAGAAGTTTATCGACTTAGCATTCTCAATGGGAGATATGGAAAACTTAACACCTAAAGATGTTAAATCATACATTAGATATATTGCTGATAGAAGGCTTATAAGTATGGGTATGCGAGGTATCTTTAAGGTGAAAAGGAATCCACTACTATGGGTAGAGGAGATGATTAATGCTCCTACTCACACAAACTTCTTTGAGAACAGATCTACAGACTATGCACGTGGCGCTTTAAAAGGAGACTGGGGTGACGTATGGGGAGCAGCCAATGCCTAAGTATACGTCTGAAACTATATTCACACCAGAGATATATGCGAAGCCTGAACTATTAGGACGCAATGAACTGATATGGAATAAGGTATTAGACTACAAACTAGATTTTAAGAAAGGACTAGAAATGTGTAGTGGTTGGGGAGTTATTGGCTCCTCACTACTATTGAAAGACGCAGTACAAGAGCTACATTATACAGACCTTATGCAGAGTGAAGTAGAAGGTTGCCAAGAAAATGTAGATGCTAGTGGCCTTACAGATAGAGCCACAGTATATCAGAGTGATGTATGGGAGAATATTGATACAACCTTTGATCTTATTGTTGTTAATCCACCATGGTTTAATTGTAGGGTGGAGTATTGGGTAAGTATGGGATTAAGAGACGAGGCATGGTTAGATGATGACTGGCAGTTTCATAAAAGATTTTTTAAAGGACTAAAGGAACATCTC
>Ga0257110_1000952_pt1 | contig 13551 bp, 3 predicted proteins | sample LP_taG_7_FD_190184 | JGI IMG/M metagenome (GOLD analysis project Ga0257110, IMG submission 190184) | Marine microbial communities from Northeast Subartic Pacific Ocean, Canada - LP_J_2015_P26_10m | ecosystem: Environmental > Aquatic > Marine > Oceanic | place: Canada: Northeast Subartic Pacific...
GCAGCGTAAGTTTAAAGTACATTATAGATCGTATATAGTGCCCCGATTATGGCAGTCAGAATAGACAAAACAGTTTCTCAAAACGAGAGTGTTGCAAATAATTACGCAACTCTAAAATCTTATTTACTTAGAAGGGGCGGAAGAAAGCTTAACGATGTCGAGTACATCGGCCTCCTAAGAAATAACGCGTTGGGAGATTTAGATGACCCAGGCGAGGCACTAACTAATATACTCGAGTATATCACTCGTATTGATGATGCTGGTGAGATCAGCATCTATGGCACGTATAAGCCAGAAGACTTTGAGATTACAAGGAAATTTGTAGATAATGAGATCTCATCTAGTTTTTTAAGGCCATTACGAGATGTCTCTCTTGCGGGCGGTGTAGCAGGTGCGACTGTTGCCACTAACCCAAGGATAAGGATTCAAGACCGCACAAACCTTATTGACTCTTTCACTGGCAAGGGATCTCTTAACGGGATTCATAAAGGCCCCACTGCCATTTTCTATAAAACAAAATCAGGTAAATTGCAACCAGTAGGTGCTTTTACTTTCACTTCTGATTTCAATCTAACCACGGGTGCCGTTAATGCTGGGTATACTGCAAGTTGGGGCACTGGTTACTCAGATGCCTTTTTTGGAAGCTCCAAACAAGCATTTTTAATCACAGGGTACACGAGCGCTGCAACAGGCAAAGAAATAAGTTTAATCGGTACAAACGTTTTCTTAGAAGCAGATTTTTCAGCCTCTCCCGTTACATTTAAAGCTGGCACTGATGCCTCCCTTCAAAGGCTAAAAGAGCTAAGGGCCATCCTTGGCACAACAGCTTTCACCTCTACAGCTTTTAGCTTAGAAAGAGAGTACTCAGCTTTAACTAAGCCGCTGTGGTTTACTCAGTCTCCCGGTTTTGAAAAAGAGTTTGGCATAGCAACACCTACTCCAGGTGGCCCTGACGATTTTAACCCTGAGACTACTGACTCTGTTATTTTCTTTGAGAGAGGCAAATTTAACCTGTACTCTGAACCAGAGTATTACAATTCTGGTGATTACGTATTTGGCAGGGTATCAGACATCTACCAAGGCGCTTACTCTGGCGATAACATAACTAAAGACTCTAACATGCGGTTTTTAAGGCCTCCTAGAGTACTTAGAGATAATAACTACAATTGGGGAGTAAGATGGGATGGGTACTTGCGCATAGACAAAGCAGCAACGGCAAGGAAGTACATCTTTGAAGTAGAGACAAACAGCGCCGTTAAAATTGATATCTATGATGGCGGAGTTACATCTGAAACGATCTCCCCAGCGGCTTGGGACACGGCAATTGACACCTCTTATGGCTCTATTCAGACCAACGCGATTCCCACAACAAACGTACTGTCTTCTAATTTTGCTCAAGAGAAGGATAGATTTGTTTCTAAGTATAGCTTTACTCTTAACGACTTAGACACCGCGGGAACTTTCTCATACGACACGTCAGCTACTACAAAATATAGGTACGTTCCGATCTCTATTAGGATGTGGAATGGAGGGTCAGATAAAGTCGACCCAGAACAGGAATTATATGAAGTCCCCCTAGAGCCTGACTTATTTTTAAAATATGCCTACTCCGAGACAAATGCTGGAGTTGTGGATAGCTTCTATGGTGGTGACATAAAGATATCCATTGCCTCTAATAACACCGATGTAACAATCTCGGATGCAAGTGATACCCCACTAATCGACGACTACTTGGCTGCTGTTGCCGCTGGTACTTTAAATGTTGCTACTAGCCTGCAACTAGTCCAGAAAGAAGAGACAGAGACCATAACTTATATAGATGATAATGGAGATCCTCAGACCATCACCGTAACTACAGAGTCTGCTATCACCCCTATCAATATAACACTCTCTGGAACAGACAACACTGATGTAGACATAGCCACCGCAACTGACGCCGATGGAGCCGATGTAAAAAGCACTTTGACAAGTGGCACAGCAATTACATACATCTTAAGGTTTACACCTAATAGATCCGGGTATTCTTACAGCACCCTTTGGAGCACTAAGATTATTGGTCCTAAGCAGGAGTTCTATCAGGGGTACGCTGATTTACTAGGAGGTAAGTCTTACACGGAGTCAGTTCCCAACTACATCGAGCCTCTATCCAATAAGTTAACTTTGGATCAGAGGCCCGAGTGGTGGAAGGTAAGTGATGGTAATAGATACATAAGATCAACCGCTCTTAGTAAGGGTAATGACCCATTAGATGGATTTAAGAGTAATAATTTCCAAGCCACTTTAAAATCAGCAGAAGGCCCAAGCAACGCCTACCTAGGATTATACGGAGACGGGGCTGCTGCTCCAAGTAGAGTATTCTCTACCAGGAAAAATCTAGTCTTAGGAGAGGCAAAATACCCTTCAGAGGCTGATAGTTCTAATTACTTAGGACTAAGACTAACTTCCAACTTCCTTGGAGAGGGCGGAAAGATAAAGTTTACTGGTATACCAATTAACAACGCTGACTTTGACTGGACTGGGAGGACACTCACTCAAGACAGAGCCCTAGGACAAGATGACTTAGGTGGCGGGCAAAATCACAAAACGGCCATTAATGCAGAATTAACCGCAAGAACCGCTACTATATATTGGGACGGGACTGAGGCTGGGGCCGATATCACTGGTAAAGAAAAATTCCTTCTACATGACGGTCTAGGAGCTTCAACTGCCCCGGTTGTTGTCCAGGACAATCCTAATACCTATGGTCTACCGGCTTTTGGAGCCGCGGGCAATGCTGTATGGTCACAACCTATTATCATAATTGCTGTTAGTGACAACACTACTAACGGCCCTAATAGCGACGGTCAATTTGTAGCGCCTCTAGTGCTAGGGGTGGAAAGGGTCATATATGACAGAGATGAAACTGCAGGCAACAGAATTAGCGAAAATTCAGCAACTGCTCTCACAGGCAATCAAGTGTATTTATTGGCCTTCACAACTGCCTACATACCCTCTCGTGCCGCTCTTAACACCAAAACAATAACTTACTACAATGAGGCTGATGTAGCGTTCCAGTTTGGTAACGTAGACACTGGAGAGTCTATTAGTTTTGCTGATGTATTAAAAGCAACCTATGATTCAGCCATCATAGACTCAAACACCAACCCAAATGGTTTTGATTCTAGCACCAGTGAGATACCTAAAGTACCCTCTGAGAGAGTCACACCGTTCGGATTTGATAGTTCTTTATATACGCAAGATATCTGCTATCCTCCATATGTTACTTCGTCTCCGCCGTTAGTACCCACGGTCATAGACGACACTGCTCTATACGCTACAGGCGGATCTGCTAAGCCAACTGGCAATTTTGATGTGTTCTGGGGGAACCACGATACCACTGGTGATGGCCTGACAGGAAGTAATTTCCCGTCCGGCAAGAACATGGTGTTAAACATCACAGAGAAGCTAGAGTTTGCCTATCCAGATATAAGTGTAGCTGGAGAGTCCCCAGCCGATATTGTAGAAACGGTTACTGGTATTCAATTAAACTTTAATAACTACTCACACAGACTAAAAGTCGAGCTACCTATATTTGATACTTTAAATCCTAATACTGCTTTAGACGAGGACGTTTATGTCCACATCGGAGATCAGAGCAAAGTTAAAGACGTCTACTACTTATTTGTTAACGGAAGAAACGACATAGCAGATGCTGCTTCAGGTAATCTACCTCAGCTTCAGGGTTAATTATCTTCTTCTGCGCCTTGTACTGTGAGTATATAAGGCGATCTTATAATGTTTGAGGTGTCTAGATAGTCGAACAGAGGATAAGCCACCACAGCACCTCCGTTAGTAGTTAATGCCTGAGTATTTAAGGTTCTATGATACACAAACCCTCCGTTCCTAGGAGAAGCGGACAGGTTCTGAACAATGGTGCCTATGTTAGAAGAGAAACCTTGAACAAATGTGCCGCCAGAGGCAAGGTATGCTGTTGAGATAGAGTATTTGTTGTCTCCGGTCTCTGAAGCTTCAACAAAAGACCCAGTAGCATAATCTCCGCTACTCTTCTTATAAAGGATGGGGCTTAGAGTAAGGTTCCCCTTTGAGCTAGAAAAGGGTTTGTCGTCTGTACTGAAAGCTCTCTTGTATAGAGCACTTCCAGTTACAGGGTCCGCGCCTGTTTTTAGCCAAATTCCTGGAGCGTGATATACCACGCCACTAATTGCCGGAGTTTCAATTCCGTCCTCGTTATCCATAGCATTTAGTATGCTAAAGTTAACATCAGTTTTATCTATTACACCATCAGGGTCTCTGAAGATAAGCCTAAATGTACTGTCAAAGTTCCTACCTTCAAAGATATTATATTGTGTTCCTAGGGTGTTTTTCTCGTCTGTTACTAGTCTTTGGCGAGTGTTATTCTGTAAAAGAGTCTTAAACGAGTCTCTAATGCTTTCTACTCTTTCTGTGAATGATCTTAGCTGACTGGCGAGACTGTTTGCTACACTAAAAGTACCGTCGATATAAGAAGAGATATTCGCGCTAGCGCTCAAAGAATCTAGGTTTAAAAGATTCAGGCTTGTGATGGTATCAAACCTTCTCATTAACAACTTTGGAGAGGTCGTGTTTGTTGGTAGATCAAATTGTTGGTCGTAGGTTTCCCCAAGGTACAGATCTTTTTTAGTAATGGGGTCATATAAAGAAAATCCATCCTCACCGGCATCTTGTGTTTGATAGAAATAGTTACTAGAAGAAAGCTCGCCTTCGTAGCCTAAGACCGCTGTGCTATAGTCAATATTGTTTGGAGAAGTTGGAACGGTGTACTTAAAAGATCTATGTATTAATCTATCTTGAAACACAGAGTAGTTTTTACATTTCTGTAGTTGCGGGGTCTCTTGCTGGCCAAACCTATTGAGCCTACATTGCTCTACAATCTTTAGTGGCTCGTCAGAAAAATATCCACTTCCTCCATCAGCAACCTCGATTAAGTCTGTTCTAGAGAGCTTACCGTTTAATATCTTAACTCTAAGTACAGCATTGGAGGCCCCAGATCTTTGTCCTACAACGTTAACCATTACTGTCTGGGCAGAAGTTGTGGGCACAGTTCTAGTTGCTGAGCCAGATGTAAGGCTACTTTGCCCTGATACGCTGGCAGAAGAGGTAAATGAAACTCCTACAGCAGCATTTGTCTCTGTAGGCCCACCAATTGAGGTCCAGTCAAAACTACCTACGTCTAATATTTTATAAGCAGTTGATGCTGCAAAATCCCCAGGCCTGTCTGTTCTTTCAATCTCATACCCACTTCCTGCACCTGTGACTACGGCCGAGACAATAGATCCATTTTCTGATAAGACAAGTGGAGCTCCTTCTGGCCCAGTTTTTCTTATCTTTGCTCCAAGAGCAACAGTTATATTACTAGCTATAGTAGTTAAGTTTCCGCCGGTGATGGGTGTTCCATTGGCGCTTCGAGATATCCTGAAGTTACCTCCAGCAGCTGCAGAATCAAGGACATAATAAACGGACGAGTCATTAGTGATGATCCTATCACCAAGTTCAACTGCGGGACCGGCCATTATCTTTATTTGCAAACTAGCGTCGGTGCCGCTAATTGCATCTGATACAACTACAATATCGGTATATTGTTGTCTTTGATCGAACCCGCCTATATCTATCTTGTCAAAGTATACAAGATTACCCGAAGAGAAAGTAAATTGATTTGTAACAAACTTTGTTCTTTTAACTACCACTCCACTCTCATTTGTAAAAGGCTTGTTAACTAAGCTCTTTACTTCATTGTCTATTACCTCAGCGAGCCCGGTATCTACGTTTGTTCTTGTTATTCCAGATCTAACTTCTGAAAAAATAGAATTAGCAAAGGCGAACAACCTAAGATCCTCTTGAATCCCAGTTTCATAGAGTTTTTGAAGGGCGTCCTTCAGATTTAACTGAACCTCGCCCAGATTCTTTTTACTATAAAGTCCTGCCATAACGCTTTAGATTATTCTATATTAACTTTAATCCATCTAAGATGGGTCACTCTCCAGTTGCATCTGGAATTGCATCGGTAGGGATGTAGCCCAGCGCCGAAAGAGAAGCGGACCTAGTTGTAGAGTTGGAGAAGGCGCTACTTGTGACCGTAGGAGTTGTACTTGGGGGGCTGTAAGTAAATCCTAGGTTAATATTCCACCTTTTGTTAGAATTGAACCTAACTCCTAGAGAGTCTTCTACCACTTGCTGTCGGCCATTGACCTGCGTTTGATAGTAGCCATTAGCCACTCCAGATATACCCGTAATCAACTTACCAGGGACGGTTATGTTCTTAGTTCCGGTTTGTACTGTTGAAGTGGTCTCTGATCCGTCTTCATTAACCGTGGTTACTTTGCTGAATACCTTAACTGTTTCAGTTCTAGTTAAAGAGATGGTTTGGCCAGAAATTGCCTCTATACTATTTGTAAACATCTGATCTTGTGAGTAGCTAGAGTGAGATCTAGTAGTAAGGTTTAAGTTTGTGTTGTTTAAATCGATCCTTACGTTGGTGAATGTACCTTGTGCCTGTATATCTAGCAACTCTTCTAACATTCCTCTAATAACAGGGACAGAAAAATTGTTGTTAGACAACGTTATTGTAATTTTTCGATTAGAACCTGCAAATATCTTGTCAAATCCCTGTATGTAGCCTGTTATGTTGTTACTAGAAAGATCAAGGGCCTTTTCAGAACTAGAGCCATCAACAATTGAACTGAATCCTGCATTTATATTAATTGAGCCGGACAACCTGCAGTTACTCATTCTTAGTCGCTTTATATCTCTAAACCCGCTCTGGAACCAGTTAGTAATATCTACAGTGTCTCTCTTGAACTCAAAAACGGCTGCAGAAGAGCCCGGTATGTCTGCGTCAATGTATATCTTATCTGTATCTACGTTAACCACTCTGGCAAGATTAGTAGTAGTACCACTAGCTCGAACATAGTCGTTGACAAGTACTTTGGTTCTATAGTTTGTTCCAGATCCTGACAACCAATACACATTGTCTTCATTATCTGAAGAGCCGTTTGTCTCCCTATTAGGGGTCAAGCCAGACACTCGGGAAGAGCCATCTCCCTCAAGGATATATTTCCCAGCGGACTGGGCGTTTCCGCTCCAAGATGCTGGATAAACAGAAGGCAGAGAGCTATTAAAGGTAATAGTCGAGATTCTAAGCTGGTCGGCACCTCCGAGCCCTGTAAGATCAGGAAGCACTCCACCTCCACCTGAGGTATTATTGCTAGGAGCGTATATAGAGAGTATATCTCTGGCTACGTATCTATTTGATTGGTTAAGATTTAAGGTCCTAAAGTCGTAGAACCCACACCCAGAGGCAACAATATTTATATCTTTAGTATCAGTGGCGGGGATTCTCTTTGTTGGGGGAATAGGGAAGTTTCCTGTGACCCCAGAAGAGTTATGGAGGTCTAGACGCCCGAGGTTATAACAATGCTTAAAATCGTTTTCCCTGAACCTCCCATTGACATTAGCACTATTTATATAAAACTCTGCCAGCTTGTGATCTGTACCGGGGTTGCCTCTGTCAGTAGCAAAATCTATTGGCAAGATGTAGTTAAAAGAGCCATCTGATATGCTTGAAATAACATTACTCGCTCCAATCCTAAAAAAAGTTAATGCATTTGTATTTGCCGGTGATCCCAAGGAAGGCATTGGACCGGTTGTAGAAGTAGCATACAGGTCTATTGATCCTAGGTTAGGACAATTAAGTGCTGGTGAACCGGCTTTAAATGTAGTACCACCAGAGGAATATAAGTTGCAACCTTGTAAAGACTCCCAAGCCGCGGTGGGTTGGAGGTTCACAGCGACATTTGAGTGCTGAACGGAGATAGACTTAGTATCAGTAAGCCAGGTAGACCATTCGCTCTCAACAGCAGCGTCCGCGATGGACCCGGAAACAGATGAGTACCTGTACCCAGTGCCTCCTATAGAAAATAACTCTATTCTATACTTGGATATATGACAAGGGTCGTTAACATCGTCATCGCCTATCGTGGCAGAGGTGCCAATGTCTTCTATGGAACCTGAAGCTCCACTTTGGGGAACGCTATATGAGATGGGATTTCCGTTATTGTTTATCTTTGGTAATGTACCTGAGATAGGAGCCCTGTACCTCGAGCCGTTCCAAGACAAGCTCCTTAGGTCGGGGAAGACATCATCCATCCTAGGATTCTTACCATAGACCCTGTCTCCTAAGGATAGAGTCTGCATTGCGCTAAATTGTCTGAACTCAGTACCAGGAGTCCTAGGCAGATTTTTTATGTATCTTGCGAAGTAGTTATTGTCGTCGTTTAGATTGCTATTATCCGTGGCCGGTGTATAGGTTCCTGACTTGCCGTTCCAGTTATTGCCATCGACGTTAATCATAGCCCCTTTCAATGGCACGGTTAAGTAGCTAACCATGGTGTAGAAAGGAAGTGAGGTATTGACAGCTGAAAGCGACGAATCTCTATAATCAAACCATCTAAGTGGCCCGTCGATCCAAGTATCGCCGCTGCTGGCAATATTTAAGTTCTTTAGTTTTGTACTAAGAGTCTTCAACCACACAGGTAAGATTTGCATGGAGGTCCCGTTAAGTGTTAAAGACTCCAGGTTGTTAAATCCTACTAAGCCAATATCTTTACCACCAGCGGTCATAAACTCAGTGATACTCATGCCACTAAAAGTAAGACTTGTGACTTTCTCTGGGTTTAGATATAAATATACGTATAGGTCATAGCTGTTTTGATATCCCACTTTTGAAACATCAATGGACACAGTATGACTAGTATTACCTTCTACTTGTGCTTTAGGCTCTAAAGGAAGTACAGTTGGTATGCCACCATCTCTTGAGACAAGAGGCTGGACTTGATAGCCAAAGAAATATGGACTAGATGCATCTTGGAAACCAAAATCAATAGTCCCTGTGCTCATACGGCACGGTAGCTTAAGAGGAGAGTTCTTTGTGGCCAAGAGCCCAAGCTTTCTAGACTTAGTTGACCGAGTAGAACCGCTGCCAACATAACAGTTAATCTTATGCGAAGGGTTTTCTTGAACAGGGGCTCTAGGGATAAACGTATAAGGATTTAGAGTGATTCGATTTACATGGGACCTCCGCCGAACTCTGATAGATCCTGTGTAAGTCGCTGAAGCAAAATATCCGCTATCTTCTTTCTCTGCATTAAACAGGCTTGCTCTAGAAGTAGACACAGCCGATGTCTTTATTTCCGGTCCTGAGTATAAGCCATTATTAGGATCTAACAGGTTAGTCTTGTACGAGGCTCCCTCGCACTGGATAGACCCGTTATAAAGCATTAAGTTCTCTACTCTAACTAAAGATCCATTGACTCCGCTATCCGTGCCGATCGGCTGCCTTGAGTTGATATAGCTCTCTAGAGAGTTGTTAATGCTATTAAAAGTCTGGCCCTCTAGAGCAAGGGTAGGAAGTAGTAAAGATGCCAGCCCACTGACAGACCTTAGGTCCTCTTTTGATACGGTGTTAGATAAACCATAGATAATGTCTAAGATCTCTGGGTTTAACCTAACGTTCCTAAGTGCTGTGTCTTGGTCAGATTTATAGATCTCTGCTAAGTTCTGAACCCCATCAGCAATTAGTCCGATGTCTGGGCGAGTTAATTGTCCGAATCCTAAAAATTTTGTCATGGGGTCTTTACTGCTCGTCGTAATTAAGTGTCATGTAGATTTCTTTTTCAGAATCAGCAGGGGTATGGCTGTTCAGGCTCCTAGCTATAAATAGTGTTGCTAAGTTAGCGTCGTCTGAATTTATGATTGATTCAGCGTCTACATTGAATATATCCTCTAATGAAATTTCAACTGATTGATCTTTAGCAACATAATATGTGGCCAGAGGAAGCCCAGTGCTGTTATTTGTTAGCCATCTGATAGGGTAGTCAGAAGGGCTTAAGATACCGGCAGAGTCAGTACCACCTCGGCTTAAGAAGCTCCCGCACTTCTTGGGTGAAGTGTGGATAGACTTGTGTGTATCTAGGCCGGTGACTGAAAAATCATCAGTAGGAGCCGTTGATCTGCCATATAAGTCAACCTGGGTCCTTGTGGTGATAGCCTTTATTGCTCCGTCTGTTTCAGGAACATTAAAACTTGAGCCGTGCGTTTCATCACCCGAGTCTTTGATATTAACAGTAGAGCGGTGTGGAGTGAAAGGATCCACGATAATACCGCGGGGAGTCTTCTGTCCAATCCACATTCCACCCATATCACAACCCTGTCGTCCTTGCATGAACACCCTGATAAACGGGATGTTACCAGGAGCAATTGCAGATGCTAAGAACCCAGTAGTCCTGTTTTTCTTATCAACCGTTGCAATGTAAATAAGGTTGTAAGAGACCTCTACCTCAGAGCTAACTACCCCGGCACCAGTGAGAGCCGTTAAACTACTACCTATTAATAGAAGATACACCACAGCATCACCAACTCTCCTTGTAACAGGAACACCTACCGGTATCGTTGCAATGTTACTCCCGTCTTGAACAGAGACCTGATATCCGTCACCTATAGTCGCCCAAGGCTCTAGAGATTGTAAGAAATATTGATTAGTATTCACTCCATCAATAACTTCTGGATAGTTTTCAATAGTGGCCTCCTTCACTTCTCGACCAGCTTTACATCCAAGGGCGTGGCATGTGCCACCCTCGCTACCAGGCACAGAGATACCAAGATCCCAAGAGCTGTTGGCATTTGAGTACTGACTTGTCTCTAGGTTATATGTATTTACGCCCAGGCTGGTATTAGTCTCGATAAATAAACAGTTATCTTTGTAGTCCTCTGTAAGATCTACAGGAAGCCCCTCATAAAATTTCTCGCCATCATATCCTACAGCGTCTGCATCATCTCTATTTGTAGCAGCTGGAGCAGATTTTGTTGGATCAGAAGGCAATTCTATGCCCCAATCTGACTTTGCCCTACTCGAGTGAATCAGGCTACTTGAGTCTGAAGTATCTGGCCAGGTGAAACCTATCTTCATTGTAGCAGCATGTGCCCCACCAGACACACCGCTCCCTCTAGACCCACCCACCCAGAAGAGATAGAACTCGTCAGAGATCACGTCTATTGTGGAAAGGAGCATCTGATCCCTACGGAAATAATCTAGTTCTATCTCATATCCCTCGGTGAAGTCTCCTACAGCAGCATAAGTAAAGGGTAGATATACGTTTTCTTTATCTACTTCATAGTTTGTAGAAGACGTGTACCCACCACCTTCTATTCTCTTTAATTTAAAATTTCCATTAGAGAGATTTGTGTTTGGTTCTACAATTGCCAAGTTAAATAGATCGGTGCCAGATATCCTATTACAGTCGTCTCTAATAACGCTCCAGTTAGCGGAATCTGCAAAGTCCCTGTAACCAGCCACATTAGCACTCTTTGCTATAGTTGCCGTGTGCGATGTTGCGTCTGTTGCAAGGATACCTAAAGCGGAGTCATTTGTGTTAAAGTTGTTAATACTGAACTTACTCCTCATTCTCCTATTAGTAGGAAGAGCTGGCCAATTATAGCCTTCCTGGTGCATATAAGCAAACTCTGGACAGGCTTTCTGTCTTACAATTTTGATCTCTGCATCTTCTTTTGAGTATATAGAAAAGCTTTTAGGAAATATCTCTTTTTTATTATAGATCTCCGATCCGAACCTATTATATAGATACTGCTTTGGTTTTATACCCATCATTACAGTGTAATCAATGGCGTTTAAGTACGTTTTAGAGTTCGTAAACTTAGGGTCGTTTAATCTCCTTTCTTTAGATTTGGCAAAAGATGAGTATAGTGTTCCTTTGTCGTATCCGTCAATATAGTATGATGCACCAAACTTATACAAGAATTGGTTGAGACGAATTGTTGACGAATCAGAAACGCTGAGTCTATATCTAAAATAGAAGAAAGGATCTCCTAAGCAAGGCTCTCCGAGCTGGTTTTCAATCACCAGGGTGTGAAGTACTACCCAGCGACATTGGTCGTTCTCTGTTGGTATATACGCATAGAACCTCGCTCCAATAGCACCATACCAACCGAACTCGATCTTGTACATGGTGACCGTATCAGGGTCAAGGATATATCCGCTCTCTCCTTCTCCATTTAAGGAGTCACCGTTCATGTTTTTCTGTTCGATTATCGTCTCGAACTGTCTGTTGCCATTCCTAAAGACTTCGGTTGTTGCATCTCCTAGATACCCAGCCTCTTCAAAGAAGTCGTTGTCTTCAAACGGTATGATAGACCTTCTTACGATTTGGAAGTCAGCGCCATCGGATAACCTGAAGAAATAGGCATCTGTGTCGTTCTCGATCCCCCACTCAATTGAGGTACCAGGCCCAGCTCCCATCTCAGAGGCCTTAGATCCGTAGGTAAATCCGCTGATCCTACCAGGCTGGTAACGGAAAGCCCTAATAGACTTCATTGTTATAGTGGAGCTAACTCCTGGGCTACCGCCAATCTTGTTCTCGTTAGTTGGGAGGTTAATTGCTTCGCCAAATGACTCACTAGGCCAACTAGAACTAAATATATTAGTTGGATCGGGTTCAATAGGAGAATCTAAGATAAAATATGGTAATTTTAGCTCTGTTTCCACATTAGTGAGGGTGGAAGTGCTCTCATGAACTGTGAAATTCCAGTCTTTAAGGTCTTGGCGCAGATAATCCCAGTCTAGGCCAAAGTACTTTCTCCAAAGGTCAGGTGTAGGATTAGTACGAATTCTGTAGTGCCCCTTATCTGTTGGCGAGCCAGAAGGATAAAATACACGAGTTGTCCCAAAGAAGTAGCTGTCCCAAGCGGCGCTTAGAGTATTTGGTACTGCTGCATCAGATTCTGTGATAATAACGTTAGAGCTTCCACCTTCTCCCCAAAGAGCAGCGCTCTTAAATGGGGTAAGAAGCATTGGGTTTGTTTCTGTTGTTACAAAGTTATAAGCTCTACCAGAAGGAATAAGAGGATAGTCCGTAAGAGCACCAAATCTTGTTTGCTTAATATCTAACCAGATCTTGTCCCACTGAAGTTCGTCGAACCTTAATCCTGAGGACGTAGAAGAGTCCTCTATAGGAGCGTACTTGCCGAGAAAATAATCTAAGTTAAATTCTGTCCTCTTTTTTGCATCAAAAGTCCTTATCATATACTCGATTAGATACTGAGCAATGATAGAGTTTAGATATTGTCCCCAGCCTCTGTACCTGCTGGCACCACCTGGATTCATGAGCTGGTCTTGTAGCGACGGTTTACCTGGAGGGGTGAATGGCGAGGGATATACAGAGATTGCCAGGGCGGAGTTTACTGTGTCTTCTGTGAATTTGCTTTCGTAATAATTACCCGCAGAAGAAGGCCTAGCATACCAGAAGCTCGGAGAACGTTGCCCAGTGCCATCAACTCTCCAATCTTTCTCATCTAGACCATAAGTACTAACGTTGCCGAATAGTCCTTGCTGAGTCGTCTCTCTATTAATACCTAGCAGAGAACGACTAACTACCGAGGTGTCAGAGAATCTTTCTTCAATAGGAAGGGCCGCTGGCCGACCCTTGCTAAATTTATTCTGAGAAC
>Ga0257110_1000953_pt1 | contig 13547 bp, 19 predicted proteins | sample LP_taG_7_FD_190184 | JGI IMG/M metagenome (GOLD analysis project Ga0257110, IMG submission 190184) | Marine microbial communities from Northeast Subartic Pacific Ocean, Canada - LP_J_2015_P26_10m | ecosystem: Environmental > Aquatic > Marine > Oceanic | place: Canada: Northeast Subartic Pacific...
AGTTCCTGTACATCTACATCTGTACTAACTACTCTTACCGGATGCCTACTAAAAAATCCACTTCCTATCATTCCATAATCTGCTCGTTTACTAGTTCCTGTCCAATTTGTTCCTCTATAATTACCACCTGTAATATTAGTAAAACCTGCACCTGTACCCCAACTCATATTAACTATAGTCGGTCTTCTATATCCTGTACTTGTAATTGGTTTATTTCTATGCCATAGTTTAATAATATCAAATGCTCCCGAAACTGGAAAGCCTTGTGTATCACCTGACAAGTTTACTCTAACACTATAGATATGTGCATTTTTGGCCCAGCCATAATTTAGACCTGCTACTGTTCCTGCACAATGTGATCCATGCCCATTCCAATCTGTATAATGTCCAGAAGGCATTGAACCACTTATACCACTTTCAGCATACCAATCAATTTGTTTTATTCTGCTATTGCCATCTGCATCATTAAACTCTGGGTGACCTATTTGTATACCTGTATCTTGTATTACAATATCAACTCCTGTGCCGTCTAATGTATAAGCAAATTGATCATCACTTGGTGATGAGAATGTATAGGGATTATTTTGTTCTATGCATCTACGCATACCCCAATTCATATAATTGCCATTATCGGATGTAGTTTTATCAAAATTTCCTGTTTGAATAGCAAGGGGTTCAATAATTATATTATCGTCTTGCTCTGGTGGGAGTTCTACTGCATCTACTCTTGAATCTTTTCTTAACTTGATTACTTCTAATGCATTTAAAGCATAATGCGTATTTCTTTTACTGCCTAGTCTAGCATTTGCTACATCTACTGTTCTATTGGGAATATCACCTGCACCAGTAGACGCAATCATTTCTTGATTAAACTGTACATAATCAACGTCTGATTTTAATGTAACAATGTACTCACGTTCTATCAATTTAAATTTACCCACGCACCATTTGCATAACCTTGGAACTTGTTAATATCAGTATTATAAATTGTATCACCGCTCTCAGGTGATGCTATTTGATTTCTTTCTACTGTTGTCATTGTTGCAAGTTTAAATGGAACCTTTCCTGTTACTTCGACTCGTTGTGCCGCTGTCAGTGATAAGTTATTACCACTTGTAAATACTACATTTCCTGTACCTGTGACTGTAAGGTTGTTTGTTGTTATACTTGTGAATGTTGGGTTTGTTGGATAACTTCCGCCACTACCTGATAACAAATTATTATTATCTGTTAGTTGACTAATATCAGAAGGTATAGCTGGTAAGTTAGTTAGACTATTATAGTTTCCATCAAATAAGTTTGGTTTGTTTGATAGATCTGCATATTGTCCAGAAAATAATTGTGTTTGTAAAGCATACGGACTTAAATCTATTGAAGGTTGATAGTTTGCTAATTCTGTTTGTAATTGTGTACTTGTTACATAGTTTGATAAAGTAGTTTGTAACTGCGTATTTGTAATACCTCCACTTGTAGAACTACTTGACGAACTTGATACACTTCCACCACTCCCTAAATTTGTTGTTGTAGCTGGTGCGGCTGTTACTACTGCTCCACTTTCAGCTAATCCTGCCAAACCTGGTTGTGTATTAGTCTGTGCTGGATCACCAACACTTGTTTCTTGTACTGATTGAATAGTTCTGGCAGTATATCCTATTACACGATTACAATGATCATATATTGGTTCTCTTTCTGCTAGTGCTACTGTAGGACTACCGTCGTTTTCTAATTTTGCTATTAATTCTGGTTCAAGTAAATATGAGAAAATATTATTTCCTTGGTCATCTACTTCATATGCTTTTAAACTGTTGTATAGTGATTGTAAATTACCAGCATACTGTTGACTTTTTGCTAGTGTCATATTTTCATTATCTACTGCTACACCAACATTTGTATTTACTCTGTTTGTAGGAGAAAATATACTTCCACCTGATGAACTTGCACCTTTAAAATTATTTTCAAATTCAATTAAATTTTCCATATCACTTTTGAAAGCATTTAGGTCATCAATCAATCCTTGTTTAACACTTGCTGGTAAGTTAGCAAGATCATTAAATTGATCACCTAAACGTTTTAATATACCACTTGTAAATAAGTTTGGGTTAAATTTTCCATCAGTTCCTATACAGCCACCTATATCGCCATCTGCCATAGTTCCTAATGTATCAAGTATACCTTTACCTGCACCTATAAAACTACCCATTGCATCTCTTAAAACATTTGGAATAGCTCTAGGTACAACAGGTGTACCACAGAAGTTAATCATATTTGCAATAGCCGCAAATTCAGCAACGGCAGAATTTAATCTACCTAATGCATTATCAATATTTGTGTGTGCTATAAAATCATCAAGAGCTTTTTCAGCATCTTCCAATGCTCCTCTTAGATCTGCTAGTGCGTCTGGGATTTCTGGTATTAATCTACCAAGGTTTACTTTTAAACATATTTGTAAATTAGGTAATCTAATTCCATTACCTGCTAATAAGCTACAAATAATTTCTTTTAAACTGTATGATTGAGTTTGTGCAGTGATTGTGCCATCATTAACATCTACATCAACTTGACCTGTTGGTATATCGACTTTGGTACCGTTGATGTAATCGTTAAAATCTTCTAAGCCGTCTTTAAAATCACCTACACTCATTTTATTTTGATCCCATGTAACCTGCTATAATACCAATCATTCCTGTTAATGACATTTTCATTAAAGTGATTACTGATTCATCTACTGGTCTATTTTCTTGTAAGGCAACATAATAGTCACCAATTATGATAACACCTAGCAAAGTAAGTACTCCTATAGTTAGAGATACTATAACTAGGTCTTTTAAATTCTTAATCATGTTATTGTCCTATATAAACGTCAGGACTACCACTATCTGATTTTGGATTGCAATGTCCAGGTAATGGACAAAGTGCATCTGCATCAGAATTGTTTGGAACGACAACAACTAATTTGTTGCCTACAAATACATTTTTGCATTGTGCATTAAGAGCACCGCCGCCATGACTGTTTGGATCTCTATCAACACTAATAGGTTGATTATTTACATGAACGTTACTATGTCCTTGTGCTTCGGTTGAGGCACCACATGAACGTTTATCTCCGTGTCTATGAACTGGTTGCATTTGCTACTGTTAATCCTGTACTTTGTTTGATATACATATCACTTGCGTCTTTAGCAGACTTAACTATGCATATAATACTATTTATCTTTAATTTGATCTTAGTATCTGGACTAACGGTAAACATATAAGGCGCTAACGCCATGCCGTTTTGAGCGGCAACAAGTATGTAAGGCTTTGCCAATGTAACATTTTCGTCGGTTTCTGAATCTAATCTTGCGATCATTTCTTCACCAGAGGAAAGTTTAATGCTTACTACATCACCTACTTGGTATTGTGTTTCTATTAACATATATTATCCTGTTGATTCACCAGTTCCATTAAAACCAGTATCTTCAATGTATTTTAGAAACTGATCATATCCACCAACTACTTTACCATATATCTTAATTTGTGGAAATGTTCTAGCTTCAGGGAAGTTTTCGAAAACTTGTTCCCTATTAAAATCTTCGCCTAATTGTTTATAGACGAATTTAAATTTTCTTGATTCACATAATCTTTTTGCGGCGTCACAATAACCACATTGTGGCTTACCCCATATCTCTATCATTATAAACTCATTCCTTCAAATGTATCTTCACCTACATCTTTTTTAACACCACCAATAACATAACTACTAATTTCAGTTTCTTGTGGTGCTACCTGAACTTCTGCACCAGCTATCCATTTCTGTGTCCATGGTAAAGGATTTGCCTGTGGAACACTATATGGACATTTCATGCCTAATGCTGTCATACGTTTAGCACATATCCATTCAATATAGTCTTGTAATAGTTTTGCATTAAGACCAATCATTGATCCATCTTTAAATAAATATTCTGCCCATGCTTTTTCTTGATCTACTGCATCAATAAACATTTGTGTAACTTCATCTTTACATTCTATTCTAATCTTTTCAAAGTCTGGGTCTTCTTTTGGTAATACTTTTGTTAATGCATACTGCGTACTTGCAAGGTGAACATTTTCATCACGTGCAATAAATTTAATAATCTTCGCATTACCTTCCATCTTCTTAAGCTCAGCAAACGCCCAGCTACAAGCAAATGAAACATAGAATCTAACACCTTCTAAAATATTAACACTATTCAATGTTAACCATATTTTCTTTTTTAAATCATACAAATCAACATTAACTTCTTTGCCATTGACAGTATGTTTTCCTACGCCTAACAAATTGTAATAACTTGTTAGTTCAATTAATCCATCATAGTATTTAGAAATGTCTCCTGCACAATCAACAATTTCTTTGCTGTCAGTTAACTCATCAAATATTTTAGTAGGATTAGCATATACGTTTCTAATAATATGTGTATAACTTCTACTGTGAATTGTTTCTGAGAATGTCCAAGTAATAATCCAATTTTCTAATTCTGGTAAACTTACTATAGGACTAAATGCTTCATTAGGTGCTCTACCCTGAACACTATCAAGTAAGATTTGACGTTTTAGATTACTTGTAAAAATATGTTGTTCATGCTCAGTAAGATCCTTAAAATCCTTTGCATCTTTACTTACATCAACTTCTTCAGGTCTCCAAAAGAAGCCTAATTGTTTATCAGTTAGTTTATCAAACTGTTTATATTTTAAAGTATCGTATCTTTGAAATCCTAAATCACCATCTAAAAAAGCATTCGCTTCTGTATGGTATTTTTCATTCTTAATATTAATAACGCCCATTTTTTTTCCTCTACTAAATTACGCAACTTTCACAATAGTCGTCGTACTGTTCATCTGATTCAAAGTCTTGTCGATCTTTAAGTGGTTTGTTTTTAAATTCAATCTCACCTTGACCATCGTATGTATTAAAATAATACAACTGTTTGCCACCGTACTTGTAAAACATTACAAGATGTTGTAGCATTGTACTCATTGGAATTTTTTCATCTGGAAAAAACTCCGGGTTATAACTTGTATTTACACTAATCCCTTGATCAATGTACTTTTGTAATACAGCCATAATCTTTAAATAACCTTCTGGACTCTTTTGTGTCCATAACAAGTCATATTTATTCTTTAACCTAGCAAATCCTGGTACAACCTGTTTCAAAACACCATGTTTAGATTGCTTCACACTTACAAAGGCACGTGGAGGTTCAATTCCGTTAGTACTATTGCTTATTTGTGCTGATGTTTCAGCAGGCATAAGAGCCATTAACGTACTGTTACGGATACCTGTATTTTTTAGTCTTTCACGTAAATCTTCCCAAGGCATACGTTCTTTATGAGGTACTAGCTCATCTACTTCTTTTTTGTATGTCATGTTAGGTGTTATACCATCACCATATCTTGTTTCACCAGTTCCAGTTATTGGACCATACTCTTCTGCAAGTTCTACACTTGCTTCTATTAAGTAATAACTCCAAGCCTCTGCCCATTCGTCAACTTTAGCAAGTCCACGTTTGCCAATGTTTTGATATGTTAAATCATTTTTTGCTAACCAATAAGCAAAGTTAATAATTCCAATGCCCAATGGTCTACGTTTCATTGTACTTAATTCTGCCGCTAAAACTGGATATTGTTGATAATCCAATAATGCATCAAGTCCACGTACTGCTAGTCTACATACTTTTTTAAATTTAGCAGGTTCACTAATGTTTCCCCAATTGATTGCACTTAACGTACATAAGCTAATTTCGCCTTCTTTGTCTCTAACACTATACAAAGGTTTAGTTGGTAAATTAATTTCACAACATAAATTACTTTGTTTAATTGGTGCTAGTTCAGGCTTGAATGAACCATGCGAATTAGCATGATCAACATTCATTAAATAAACTCTTCCTGTATTTTTACGTTCTTCCATAAACATTCCAAATAATTCAGATGCTTTAAGAACTTTTTTTCTAATATTGTTTTTCTTTTCTGCTTTCTCATACAACTCTTTAAACTTATCTTGATCTTGAAAAAATGCTTCGTATAAACCTGGAACATCTGCAGGTGAGAATAAAGTTATATCTTTATTTGTAAGTAATCTTTCGTACATTGTTTTATTAAACTGTACACCATAATCCATATGACGTACTCTATTATCTTCTGTACCTTTGTTATTCTTTAGTACTAGTAAGTCTTCAACTTCTAAATGCCAAATAGGATAATATAATGTTGCCGCTCCACCACGTACTCCACCTTGACTACATGATTTTACTGAACTTTGAAATAGTTTATAAAACGGAATAACACCTGTATGTGTAGCATCACCATTTCTAATTTTTGATCCAATAGCACGAATAGAACCTGCACCAATACCAATACCTGCTTTTTGTGAAACATATTTTACAATAGCAGATGATGTAGCATTAATACTATCTAAATCATCATCAGTTTCTACTAGAACGCAAGAAGAGAATTGTCTTTGAGGTGTACGTACTCCTGCCATAACAGGTGTAGGCAAACTAATATCAAACTGACTAGTGGCATCGTAATAATCTTTTACCCACTTCATTCTTTCTTCTTTGGGATATTGACTAAACAATGTAGCCGCAATCATCATGTAACAAACTTGTGGTGTTTCAAATATTTCACCAGACGCTCTATTTTGTACTAGATACTTTCCACGAAACTGTTCCATGGCCGCATATGTCATATCTTCATCACGTTCATGCTTAATAAAATCTTCCATTTGATTAATTTCATCTTCGTTATAAATGGAGAAAAATTCTTTGTCGTATAAACCACGTTCTACATTTTTACGAGCTATCTCTCGTAAATGAGGTGGTTCAAAACTATCATAAACTTGTTTACGTAAATGATAGTTAATAAGTCTACCAGCTACCCATTGATAGTTTGGTGTTTCTTCTGATATTAAATCAGCCGCCGCTTTGATTAATGTTTCTTGTATATCTGCACTTTCAATTCCATCATAAAATTGTAAATGACTTTTAATTTCTACTTCACTAGCACTAACACCTGTAATATTTTCACAAGCATAAAATACAACCTTGTGCATTTTTTCAAGATCTAGTTCCTCTTTTGTTCCATCTCGTTTATTGATTATTATATTCATTTTGTCCGTTTTCCCAAATAGTTCTTTGTATTTACTCAAGTAGTTTTATAGATAACTATTTGCTTAATGTACTCACATCAATGTCTTTTAATACTTCAACTTCTTCTATGATGTTAGTGGTATCTATTATATTGTAAGTATAGTTTAAAATGTACTTGTTGTCAACTGAAACTATTAACTTTATATTATTTTTTTCCACATTTTGTACCAGCAATAATCTACAAGCAATGTTACTATAGTGTAACGTGTATGCCATACCTAACGCAACAACATTTTCGTCGTAATCATTCTGATGTAGCATTTCCCAAGGTGTACTCCATGTTGATTCATCATATGGATCAACTTTTCTTACACCAACTGGTGTTGTATTCCAAAAATCTAAAACAACCTGTAATTGTTCTAATATATTGGATAATCCACAAATCCGTTTTCTTAATTCACGCCACTTTTGAATTCTTTGTCTAGGAGGCAATTGCCATACTTCGTCCATTTATTTAAAATGATTTTTGTACGTATTTAAATGTGTGTACTGTGTCAAGATCTGTAGTATCAAACATTAAACTAAACTTGTCTGTACTATTATGAGAGAGACTGAAGACTAACGGCATTGCGCCATTACTTATATCAAATTCGTCTTTAAATGAGCTTGTGGTAGGAACACCAGAACTATCATCAATTAAAATTGATAACTGTCCGTGTCTTGAAGCTGACGTTGTTTTTAAACTATAATCGATAGTAATTTTATCTTTGTTAGCACAAATAAATTCAATTCCGGATTCTTTAGGTCCTGCAGAGTCTGCTGTTGCTTTTGTTAAACTTTGAGACTGTACTGGATTTGGAAATGCTTCTGCATGAAAGCCAACTTCTTTATTATAGTAAAGTTCAAATACTGTACTAGATGTAGGAGCTGAAGATAATCCATGCGAGAATGATGCAACTGCATCTTTGAATGTTATGTTATTACCTGTTATAGAAATATTATCACTTGCTGGGTTTACTGTAATTCCGTATGTATAATCGTCTAAATTATCAATTAAATCTAAATCAATAGGATCACCATTTGCTGAAGTAAATTCTACTTTAGCCGTTGTTCCATTACTGTTACTAACTTGGCAAGTTCCATTTACTGTAGCTTGTCCAATGAATAGTCTTTGAATATCTTGTGCAAGTCCAAATTCGCCGGGTAGTAGCTTTGGCAAATCTGCCAAGTTACCTTTTCTAACTGTCATTCTAGCTGTCGTTGTTGTCATTGTTTATTCCTTAATATAATGTATTTATCTATTATAGATTATAAAACTGTTCTAAACGTTGAGCCCATTTAAGTTCCCATTCGCTGAATTCTGTAGTGTCTACCTCAAACAACTGAAACTCACCTGCTCTACTACACATAAAAACTGCTATGTTAGTTATGTCTGTTCCATACATTTCATTATGAGCTCCTGCATAGGCCGCACCTTGCATAAAGTAGTCATCAATCCATGCTCTTTTTTTAGGTTTGTTAGTCTGCTTAAAGTCCATAATAGTAGGTTTGCCTTTATATATTCCTACTAGATCCGTTGTTCCTGCATACAGCTCTTTTGCTACAAGCATAACTTCTGATCCCCATACTTCGCTGATGTCTGGTTGTATATTATCAATTACAACCTGTGCCATACCTTTTGCTTGTTTATGAACTACATTATTTCCTGGATTATATTCTTCATTTTTAAACCATTTTTCTAATATATTATGCATTACAGATCCAACATTAGATGCTTCAGTTACAATACGTTGTGCTTCTACATCACCTACACGTTTTTTCCATTTAGCAAGTCCAGCTCTTTTTTCTGGTGCCTGTGTTGCACTTAAAATAGTGGTCACACTAGGAACAGGATCGCCCCAAGGATTTTCATAAAGACGTTTACCGTCTACTGAAGTTCTCTTTAGTTCTTTATAATCATAAGGGGATTTTATTTTTAACATACTCATAGTATACTTACCTTCTATAGAAATGTCAATGAATTATTTAAGATTTTTTTGATTACCAGTATACATACCATTTAAAAGTTTTACTGGTATTGGTGTTAGTTAGTCTTTCTACTTTGTATCCTAGGTTTTGGAAATATTTAATTACTTGTTCCATTTGATTTGTTAGTCCACGATCACTAGCAGTACCTTGCCAAATGTTAAAATAATCAACACTTGTAGGATTAGATATACTGTATACACCTGCTACAAATCCAAGAGCTGTATTTGCAGTACCTGCTCCTATCTCATACGACCAAGTTGAACCCTGTGGCTCAGTTATAGTAAGTACCAAATAATTACTATCTTTTGAAGCAGTTAACCCTGCAACACCTGCATCGTTAATGTCTGCTACTATTGCATTTAATGATGTTCCTGTAGTGCCTAATGTTATTGTATTGTTATCAAAAATTAAAGTGTCGCCTACATTTATTGTTGGATTTATTTGTGTTCCAATTTTCTGAACACTTGGTGTAGCTTCAGTCATTGTTGTAGCATCATCTACATATGATTCAAAATTACCTACTGCACTTTCTGAAATAATAGATTTCATTATTTCTTGTGTTTCTGTAAACACAATCATATCTTGTGATGCTTTTGATCTGGCTTGTGCCGCGTTTAATCCTACACTCATTTGTTTAACTCTTTTTTCACTTGCTTCTTAGCCATATTAGTTACAGTCTTGTCTGCTTTTTCGGGGTCAACCTTGTTTAAATTACTAGCATCAAGACTTGAAGTATTAAAATAAACCATTCCGTCTTTAATATTATTTACTATAGGTAAATTTGATATCTCATCAAATAGTGCTTCGTTATCAGCATCAACTCCCATAGTCTTAAGTTCTTTAACTAACGACTCAAGGGGAATGCTGTCGACGCCTTCGCTACTCAGAATTGATAGTAGATCAATTACTTTTGAATCTACTTCAGAATTTAATTCGAAGAGTTCAGCGTATCTCACGTTACTACCTCTTTAATTCCGCAAATGCTTGTTTTAAAACGTCTTTGCTAATTTTACCTTCTGATTGTGCTTCTCTAACCATTTTAATTGCTTTTAGGTAAGGATCAACTGATTCTTCTTTCATCTCTCTACCTTCAGCATCTGACTCTGCACTAGCGGCATCGGCACCTTCAAAATCATCACCAGCTGGTTCTTCAGCAGGTGCGTCAATTGCATCCATATCCATAGGTGCTTCGGGTGCAGGCTCCATACTCATATCTGTTGCTGGTGCTTGACCTTGTGCTACTAATACTGCGTTACTTACATCATCATTGGCTTTTTTAACTGCATCAAGAGCTGTACCAATTGCCATTTCAGCACTCTGTGAGAATGCTTCAGCTTCAGCAGTACCAACTTCTTCTTTCATTGCGTTAGTAATACTCATTAGTTCTTCTACTTGCATACTTGCTAAATTTTCAGCCATTTTTTGTAAGTCGTCAGCCATTTGTTTTGCGGCTAGAAGTACTTCAGCTTGGTCTAATTCGCTTTCCATTACTGGTTTATTTGACATAGCTTCTTTTATACCTTCTAATACTAACAATAACTTCTGATATTGTTTATCATTTACTGCAACACCTTCGTTACGTAATGATTTAATTTTAGATTCTGTAAATGTTTTAACTTTTTGTAGTTTGGCACCGTCTGCACCAAAATTAAAGTTAACACCAAATACTTCTTTTAGAACCGAATCTAACTTGGTTATTTTGTTTACTTTTAAATTGTTTAAATCCATAATTTGACCCCTTCAGGTTTTTCTTAATATATTGTATTTATGCTTATAGGCAGGATTTGATCTGTTTTTTTGCCTCATTCATCTTCTGAACCGCTTGACCTTGCTTGGCCATTGCTAAATCTAGCTTAAATCCTTCACTTACTTTGGATTTTTGCTTGTAAAACGCCGCTTCAGCTAATTGGCTTCCATAACGTACATCTAAATCAAGTAATTGTTTAACATTACTAGTTTTACCATGCATCATACCTTTTACTATTCCCATAGCAGTCTCAAACAATGCTATTTGTTCGTGCAATACCTTACCATCTTCCTTGATAGTATAAAACATCTTTTTAATGCCTGGAACAACTTGTTCTTTGTCCATAGTGATTTCATATTCTGCAATCTTTACACTATTTCCTTGCTTTGTTGCTACAGCCATTTTAGGATCTTCGTATGCTTCTTCTACTGCTTCTTTGGCTACTTGTGTTGTAGCTTCGTCTAGTCTTTGCAGTATATCATACATACCTTTTGCATCTTTGCTAACACTATTTAACAAATTTGCTTTTAATTTTGGATTGCTTTTTTGTTCTGTTTTTTCTGGAACTGTTGTTGAACTTTCATTTAATTTTCTAATAAGTTCTTTCATTCCTTTTGTTTCTTGTTGTGTTGGCATTATAGGCTCCCTTTCATTCTTTCATAGAATACTTTATTATTTTCAACTATCTTTTTAACAACATTTTTGTTAACTAGACTTTGAATTAGATATAAGTCTCGTTCGTTTAAATCGTCTTTACATTTACGTTCTAATAAATTTTCGTAACACTGATTTTCTTGAACTGAAATGAATACTGGAATTCCGCCTGGTTGTTCGACCGTTTTCATTAACGACCTCCCATTGCCAATTGTTTTAATCTTTCAATTTCTTGTGCGTTTGCGTTTGCCTGATTGACCGCTTGGCCGGCAGTTTGTGAATTTTGTGCTCTTTGTTCATCATCTGGATCTACGTTGCTTGACTGTCTTACTGCTCCTTGTCCAGTGGCTTGTTTATTTGAACCCGCTACAAATCGTTGTGGGTTACTTGAATCTCTTTTTGCATCTTGTTGAGCATTAGTAAAGTCTCTTTGGTCATTGCCGTTGTTTGATGCTCTAATTGTAGCATTACTTGGCTTGGCTGTTTGTATTGTTCCATACCCAGCTTCATTAACTCTACTTAAATCTATAATAGAGGAAAAGATATCATTGTCATCTTTTTTGATTGCATCTAACAGTTTAAGTGTATCACCAAATGATAATCCTTTTAATTGTTCTGATATATCATCTTTTTTAATTTCTAATCCAAACTTAACGTTTGCAAAATCTATTACACTATCTATTGTACTATTGTTTACTATTTCCATTTTAACCTCTAGCTTTGTTTAATCTTGCAACAATACGACTTGCAGGATTTAACCTTTTAGAACGTACTGCCGCTTTTTGCATACGAGCACCTTTTTGTGCTCTTGTTTTTCTCATAACGAATCTCTTTTTGAGATCCATAGGTGCCGCACATTGACTAGGACTTGCTACAATTCTATTCTTTCGAATACCAACTGTGCAACGAAACTTCCTAGTTACAGCCTTTCCTCTTCTTGCAAAAATTAATTTTGCTTCAGAGATTACTGTATTATACGACTCGTTTAATAACATTACCCACTACCCAATAATGGTGTTACTGTATTTAAATTCAGTAACAACAATACTATTGTTGAGAGCAAACCTGCAATAACCGTAGCCGCGGCTCCGATAATTAGCTTGTTACTAGACATACTTGCTGATGTTTGCTTTTCTGCTACTTTACTCATAGCATTAGTTAAACCATCAACTTTAGTTTCTAATCTATTTAATTTTTCTTCTAACACGCGATACCTTTCCGCACACAGATCAACGTGTGCCTCTAGATTTTCACGCTCAAGCCTTGACTGATTCATTGCCATATTATGTTCTCACATTCTTTGACAGCGTCTTATTAAGAGCTGATTAGTATGAATACAATCTTTTGTACTCTACTAGTATTTATATGTTTTCACTATATTTAAAGTAAGTATTTTTCTTACTTACGGTATTTGTGTCAATTATCTCTGGATCAATGCTTATTGTCTCATCTAAATCTTTATGTATAGGCATCTTATCAAAGTCTTCTGTTAACATATAAACGTTATTATTATCTTCTTTCCAGGCATCTGCTGTTTCACTAGCAAATTTTAACACCCATATATTATGAGTTCCTGTAAAATTTGTACCAAACTCATATTCACTTATATTTTGCGAATTTAGCACTTGTACACTACTTAAAACTGGTTGAGATCTTAAACTGATACTTTGTATAAATGTATTCAAGTTCTGTGCTTGGAAATACCCACTTGCACTTGTTTTTGGACTTACTACACCAGAATCTGTTATATCAATTAGGGTGTAAACCGTATAAAAATCAGTTGAGCCTGTTAACACTTCAACTGGCCTTGAAACTGCCATATTACATACCTGTCATTTTACCAGCAGTATAACCAGCCGCAAATGCCGCCGCTCCACGTGCAATACGTTTACCTATACCACCTTTTTTCTTATCTGTTATCTCTAATCCTTGTTCATTTGCATACTTTGTGAATATTGGATTTAAATCACTTCTTCTAGCATTTAACCTAAAATATTTTGTTAATTGTGTAGCCG
>Ga0257110_1000958_pt1 | contig 13480 bp, 10 predicted proteins | sample LP_taG_7_FD_190184 | JGI IMG/M metagenome (GOLD analysis project Ga0257110, IMG submission 190184) | Marine microbial communities from Northeast Subartic Pacific Ocean, Canada - LP_J_2015_P26_10m | ecosystem: Environmental > Aquatic > Marine > Oceanic | place: Canada: Northeast Subartic Pacific...
TGTTTCACCGTTAACATCTAGTACTTGTATATGACCACTACCTACAACACTACCATTATTATAATTAACGTTCTCAAATCTATAACTAACATTACCATTAGCATCTAGAATGTTTGAACCAAATGTTGTGTTAGTAAAGTTAATAACAATGTTACTTGGTAAACTGTGAACAACACCTGTGTTATTAGCAATAGTAACGTTTGTATTACTTGTTAAATCTGATGTGTCGAAATTAGTACCTAATTCTATAACAGCATCCTTAACAAATGAATTTGCACTTGCATCACCATTAGTAAATATTCCAAAGTTACTAACAAGTTTTGTTTCTACTTGGTCGTATCTAGTATCTCTGTTCTTTAAAGGTATATTTGTAAAACTTTGTCCAATTTTAGTTGAGTACCACTTGTCGCCTATAAAGTCTGGAGTGGCTGTGGTATCTTCCCACTCAAATGTTTCTTCACTTCTAGATTTGTTATTAAGTGTTGTAATTTCAACAGTATCATATTTTGCAGTTCCTGTAAAACTGTCTATGATTCTGTTTGTATTAACATCATAAAATCTTACATCTTCATAACTTTCAAAAACATAACGTATGCCTCTAATAAGCACGTCATATCTATTACTTAATGTATCGACAGGAACATAAGTGAACTTTAGTAACCAACTTTTGTCTCTGCCGTTACCTGACGTATCTTCAGCATTACCGATGCTAAAGTCAGTTCCTGATGAAACGTTGTTGTTTGAAATAACATAAAAACTATTACTGCTTGGATTATATCCTAAAGCAAAACTTTGCTTTAAGGTCATAGCATTTGCAAGTGCTGTTATTTCTGTATCAAAGAATTTTTTTCTTAATGTTGTGATAACTGATGTGCCTTTCCATCCTTCTGGTACACTTGCACTGAGTGTAATTGGGCCTTGCACAACTGTACTGTTACTAACACGTCTTCCGTTATCTCTTATACTTTTAATCTTAACCCATTTGTTATCTGTGATATCTTCTGGGTTTTCAAATTTAATTAAATGACCTGGCTGTATAAGTTGTAGAGCCGGGTTTGCAATGTTTACATCTGATGCTGTGCCGTTAGCAGTAAAAGTTTCTGTTAAATATCCTGTTACGCCGTCTGCAACTTTAGGCAACGTGTGCCACTCTATACCATACAATGCTAAATTAAATTTATTTGGTTCTCTTTCTAACCATGCATCTCTAAAGTCACTGTATATGAAATCGTTTAGTTCCAACTTCTTTAAGTATGTTGGAAGTAATTTTGTAATTTGTTCTAGTGGTGTGTTATTGTTATCTATAAGGAAGTTAGCACTTAAATTACTATCTTCAATAAACAATGCACCATCTTCTGCTAATGTGTTTGTTGTTTGGAACGTACTAGTTGGATCTGAAATATCAATATATCTACTATGTCCAGCATGTGTTCTATTTGTTACTTTAAGTTTTGCAATGTTTGTACTTTTTGCCAAAGGTAACACTTGGTAATCTTGTGCTGACACCATTCTGTCTTGAGCATAAAATGCCTGTGGTGCTCTTTCTTTAATACCTTCTATTGTCTCTGCAGGCAAACTGTTATTAACAGCATTTTGTAATCTTAATGTTACAGTAAGTACATGTTGCGTTCCTGCATTATTAATATAAGGAATGTTTATAGTAACGTTTCCAACATCATCTGGTTGTATTTGATATCTAACAGGATCACTAGTTCTATATATAAACTTAAACAATCCAATTGGTACCTGTGCAAAGTTGCCATCTGCAAATTGTAAGTTTACTCCACTATCGCCTCTGTTCTGTATAGCATATAAACTAGATGTGCCAGTTGCTAATGTATTATATTGTAATGTCTGCCCAACTGTATTCGGAACTTTAGTCCACTTAGTTAAACTATCGCCTGAAGCATTTACTTGTTGTAAGTAACAATCTGTTTCATTAATATTTTCAATAGTAACAGGTACTTGTCTATTTTCTACGGGCTCAACAAAGTCAAAATCTTCTGTTTGTAATATGCCCTGTTTAAACATAAGGAAGAAACCATTATTTTTACTGCTTAATCCTAAGCCATCATTTCTGTGAATCATTCCGAAGTTATTTGTTCTATCAGGATGTTTCTCAAAAATAACTTTATTATCTGTAAAGTCTGCATTAACAATTTCAAAATCTTTAGTAACACCGTTTATGCTTGATGTGAATGCATGTACTAGTGAATTTGTTATTGGTGTATTAATTTCATATAAGTCTGTTACTATATCATCTATAGTTCCTGTTTTAACAGGCTTACTAAATCTATTTACGTTTCCAAATGCACTATTTAAAATAGTAATGAATTGCTCGTAACTGTCTGAGTTATTTGCATCATTCCAATTAATTGTTCTAGCAGATAGTTCGTTACCTAAACTGTCTATTAGCGGTTCAGATGTTGACATGCTTACAATTTTCATTAACCCACTTGCTCCAATATTTCTTTTTGGATTATATCCTAATTGTCTAGCAAGTTTGTAAACACTATCTTTTCTTTCTGCTGTTTCTAAAAAGTTTTCCCTTGTGTTAATATCCATTCTAAATGCAATACTTTGTGCCAAGTATGCAAGTAGTTCTATAATAGCAATAAATTCAGAACTCTCAATGTAGTCATTGAAGTTCTCTGGGAAATTAGTTTTGATGTAATCAACCATTGCTGAACGCATGGTATCAAAGTCGTATGCTTGGAAGTCAACTTGGCTGTATGCCTGATAGGCTACTTCCCAATCTTCCGCCGCAAATAAATTGTTTTGTCTATTGTTTACTGCCATTTTTAAATCTCTACGTCTGTCCTAGCATATTCAAGAAATAATCTATCCTCGTCTAGGGTTGGCAAAAATTTTAATTGTACTTGTACTCGTATTAAATGGTCTAAAGTTTGTGTAAAGATTTCATCAATCTGTACTCTTGGGTCTTTTTCGATAACCCTTCTCACTTCTTCTTTAACTTCTTCAATTACGAATTGGTCTAGTGGGTTCATCAAAATGTCGTATAATGTTGTTCCGAAGTTAGGTCTCATCACTCGTTCGCCTTTTCTTGCTTTTAGTTCATTCATTAAATCTTGTTTAATCAACTCACCATCAATAAGTGTATAAGGTGCCCTAACCTTCCCTACTGTACTAAACCCTTTGTATATGTTTGCCATACTGATATTTATCACTAATCGTTAAAACTAGTTTTAATACACCACTTTTTGAAGTGCTGTGTTTTGCTATGGATAAGTACATGTAGGAGCAAGATGAGAATCTTGTATTGTTTTACTCAATTCATAGGAATAATATGAAAAACGTACTAGAGCGATTTGAAAATATCGTACAACTTGCGTATTCTGTCAATAAGGAAATTCAATCCAAAGGATACGAGGGAGCCGTAGGTTACGGTCCCAGGTTCAGAAAAATGCTACATAAAAACGGCAAAAGAGTGCATTCCATGGGAATATATGACTATTACACCAAAAAGTATGTTCTTTTTGAAATGGTTAATATGGTTGGACAAAAGGACAAAATACCTCCTGAGTTCGCACAAATGGAGAGACTTGTAAAGGATGCCGCTACCGCCTAGCAAAAATATTGTTTTCGTTCACGGCAGTGGACAAAGCCATTTGAGTTTTAATTTTCTTGAGCTGTGGTTACCAGAGCATTACTCAATGTGCTTCAACTACAGCACTCAAGAAAACCCTGATGATATTATAAAAAGATTTAAGATGCTATTAGACTTAAATTTTAATGGTGAACCTATACACATTATTGCACATAGTTATGGTTGCTTAATAGCATCTTTAATAACAAAAGAGTATGACAATGTGGAATCACTTATAGCATTATCAAGTCCATGGGGAGGCAGTAGAGCCGCTAAGTGGCTTAATATGGTTTTTAGAGAAAGTAAACTTTTTGCAACCACCAAACCCGGAAGTCCTCTTTTAAAGGCAATTGCCAGTCTAAAGATAGATTTTCCGATAACTAATATTGTATCCACAGGAACTAAGTCGTCAGCAAATGCGTTAGCAGGTTTAGGAGCAACGCCAAATGATGGATTACTAACATTGGAGACACAACGGGCCGTCCCAAAAGGCTTTTCCAGTTGTGAAACAATTGATATGGAAGTTAGTCATAATGAATTGCTGATGTCTATGGACGTTGTGGAATTAATTAAAGAGAAAATATTTGATGACACAGAATATATCACTTAACAATACCTTAGAAGAAGAACTTAGAATTATGCTTGTTCAAAAGCAAAATGAATGCAATGCCTTACATGGAGAAATTAAAGCATTAAGACGATGTGTTGCTGAAGAACAAGAAGGCAAGTATAGGGCTTATATTAAGTTTGCAGATTTACAAAAAGAATTTGAAACTTTTAAGAAGAAGTAAATAATACTACGACAACAATTCTAACTGTCTACGTTTTATGCGTTGTGCCATAATACCCCAACCCATACCGTTTGCAGTAGGTGTTTCAGTTTCTAAATCATAAACATCAGGCATGCCAAACAAGTATGCTTCATAAATTCGTCTTTGTTTTAGTGTTGGTCTAAATGTACTATTAGTAACCCACTTCTGTAATAGTTGTGGTACAAGTCTGTTATCTTGTCCTGTTAGTAATGCATCCTTGACTTCACTGCCCATAAAATTATTATGTCCAACACTATTACCAAATAACACAGTTGCCAGCATGGCATTCTTACTCATGTTTGCTCCCATTAATGTACCTACCATAAACTTACCAGAGTTACTAAGTCCAGCACTACCTAATTTCTGAGATACGTTGTTAGTCATAGCATATTTTAAATTATGTATAATCGTTCCTTTAGTTCCGTCAATTGAATAACTGCCCTTAGTTCCTAGTACCTTTGATAGTCCATAACTAGGCAAGTCTGCTTCTAATGTATTTTGGATTATATCTGCGTACTCACTTGCCCCTCTAGCCATGCCAGGAGTTTTAAAGTTGCTTTGTGGATCTAATATTTTACCATCACCAAACATAGTTGCACCAGCATCTAATTCATTTCTATCTAGTACATGCCCAAGTCCTACAACTGTATTACCACTACTGTTCTTAACTGGTGTGGGTAAACTAGTACCGCAAGTAGCCAATAATTTAGCACCAGCATCTGCCATTCCGTTTTTATCCATATTGCCAGCCATACTTTGTACATCAGTTGGAACTGCTTTTAATAAACTTTTCTTGTAGTTAGGTGTTGCACCAGGTTGTGGTGCTGGAGTAAATCCTGTTCCAACATCTATACTACCATCTGGTTGAGGTACTGTTGCTGGTTTTGTGTCTGTTTGTTCAATTGCATTTGTTGGATTATCTTTAACTGTAGCATCTTGTGACACCATTTTATTAGAGTCTTGTGTGAGTGCTGTTGCAGTTGCATGACCAACCCAAGGTTCTCTAGTAGGATTAATTTCGATAATACTTTTGAATTCTGTTTTATCTCCTTCACGTTCACCGTCTGTGGGTAAAGGATTATCTTCGCCGGGATCTTCTTCATTGTACTCGAACGCAGGCTTCTCTACACTTGGATCCTCATGTGTTATCTCTGTGAATGGTTCAACGACTAAAGATTCCTTAGCCTGTTCAGCACCACCGCCATCATTAAGATGCACAGTCGAACCTATAATATTATTCTTCCCACCTGCTTGGGAATTTATTTCTCCAGTGGCGTGTTGCATTATATCTGCACCACTAATAACAGCCTTGCCAGCAACTAAAATATGTCCGTCTCCTGCTGACTGTATAGTGTATTCTCCTAAAGCACGTTGACTTATTAAACTTTCTGCATCTAAATGGAAGTCGTGTCCTGCTTTAGTTGTTATATCATTACCTGCACTAATTTTTAAGTCACCTGTTTTTTCAGAATAAACACCAGCATTAATATTAACACCTAAACCGGCTTCTAAATTTAAAAATTCATCTGCTCGTATATTGATGTTCTTTGTTGCTCTCATGTTTATGTTTTCATCACTGAATACATGCACACTTCCGTTTTCTGCTAGTTCTACCCATGCAGTACCTTTGCTGTTAATAACATAGATGATACCGTTTGTATCGTCCATTAATATTTGATTGCCTAATGCTGTCCGTAAACGTATGTGTCGTTGTTCTAACGCATCGTCCATAACAAACTGATGTCCACCACGTCTATTTGTTCCGTCTTTTTTACCTGACTTTAAGCCTAGCTCTTCTGGACCTGGTGTTAATATTCCAAATACTTGTGAAGGACTTTCTCTCCTAGCACCAGCAGTTGTTGTTCCTCTAATTGGGTCGTTTATTAAACCTTGGTCTAATATAGATTTTGTTAAAATATGATGTAAAGGTCTTGAAGCCGTTTTACCATGACTTGGATCATCTTCTCTTTTATTTTTTTCTGCAACTGGTAAAGGTAAACTACTACCGTATGTTGTTCCTGAAGGAATACCTGGAACCATATGTTGCATTTGGTCTGGGAATAAGCAACCTATAATAATTGGAAACTTTTTCTTACCATCGCCGAATATAACTAATACAAAGTTACCCGGGTCGGGTGGAACCATCCACATACCATAGGACTTCATAGTCTCATCATAACTTTTTACATTCTTGCCTATCTTCTCACTAGGAGTACTTCCTGCAAAAGGTGAACTCCAGTACGCATTAAAATAACCTGTGGGGTCGTCTCTGTCTTTTGATAGCATCGGAATGTAAACAGGTATACGTCCGCTGTTTGTATCATCTTTAGGTCTTACAATAACTTCGCCTACATATATACCGTGGTCTAACTCTGCGGCAGACCTCATCTTTTCTGTTTGATTCTTTCTAGTTACTTTGAATTCGTCTGGTCTATATCCCATTATTCATCTCCGTAATCAACGTCTGTTAGTTTAAATTTGCTCATCTGAATAGCATCATCCTTTGGTGCCTTATCAAATGTAACTGTATACATACCGCCGCTAAATGAACATGTAGTGGAAACTATTCTGTATACTCCACTTATAAAATATGATGTATCAGTGTTTCTTAAATATCCTGTGTTTTCATCTTCATCATCTATATTTGGATCTCTAACTCTAGGTGTTTGCATTGTGAATAAAAAGAAATTATCATCACCGTTATTGTATACCATACCAGCTCTAGCAAGGGCTTTGCGTTTATCATATTCTTCGATTGCTGACATTTTCTTTGTGCCTTTCTGTGCTTCTGCATAACTTATTGGTATACCTAAGTAAAAAGGATCGCCTCTTACTTTTAATCCTAGTTCTACTAATATACTTGCATCATTAACATTTTGATACATGTAACCAAATAGTGTTGCGGCATTTGTACCATCACTAGTATCTCCACTTGTTGACACAATACTTGGTCCGTACATATATTTTGTTCTAGGCTCTACTGACTTGCCTCTTGCCGCGGCAGAAATTGCCTGAGTATGAGCTCTTCGAGTTTGGGCGTTTTGTAAGTTTCCAATAACTGTTTCAGATCCACCATCCTCATCTATTAAATCTACACTATAAATATAGCCACTTGCTTCTGGTTTGTAGTCACCGTTATCTTGTGTTGCGCCAGGTGTAGTTCTACTGTAGCCGGCAGTATAGTTTGCACTTGCTAATGCTTTGGCAGTAGCATTTCTGTGAGTGTTTGATTTGTCAGTAGCAAACTTTTTATATTCCTCATCAGTCATTCTTAAATCATCTTTAAGTTTTCTATCGAACTCTCCGCCTTTGCCAATTTGTTCTAGTATTTTACTTTGTGCGGCGGCTATTCTGGCTTTTTCTACTGCGCCTGATTGGTCTTTACCTGGGTCTATGTTTGGTCCAGGTGAATTAGGGTTAGTACTTAAATCTCCTAGTGTACCTGCCGCTGGTGCTTGTAGTAAAACTTGTCCTGCATTATACTGAATATCTGCACTTAATATTTGGTCATTTAATCCTGTATACAAATAATGATATGCTTTTTTAATGTTTACATTTTTAACAATATTTGTTACTTGTTCTTCTGATAAATCTGTCTCAGCCGCAGAAGTGTTTTGACCGTTTTGTCTTGTATTATAAACTACCGGCTTGTATGTTACACGTTTTGCGTATTTGTTTCTTCTAGTATCAAAATCTAAGTATTCAATGTCTGCTTCTATTCTGTACCATTTTACAAATGTTTTGTCTAAGTCCAATCCATCCTCGCCTAAAGCAGGATCTCTAAAGTTACTCTTTCTGGAAGTAGTATTTAAAAATGAATCGCACATAACAAGTGCTGTAGTAAAGAACTGATTCATACTAGTTCCTTCTTTCATATTAATTTGTTGTTGTGTTCCAAAGCCACCGCTTTCTAATGTAATACCACCATCTAAACTGTCTGGATTATCTTCTAATGCTTTTTCAAAATCTTCTTTGGTCTTAATACCTTGAGATTCTGCATTAATTAATCTGTTTACTTGTTCTGCATTTTTTCTAGAAGCTCTGTTACTGCCGTCAACAATACTTGTATTCTCTAATACACTTTGCAGTTGCGATAAATCAAATTTGATTTCATCATGAAACTCTTCTTCTTTGAGATTGTCTTCTTTAAACTTTTTAATATTTTCTTCTAAGTTTGCTGTTAGTTTCTCTATGGTTGTACCTTGTACATACATGTCTTTAGGAATTTTAAAATTGTAATCTGCGTATGCTTCTGATTGTGCTACTGGGCAATCAAACTCGTACATACTACCTGTATCATCTATAGCAACTGAAACTTTTGCAAGTCTTAGTTGGTATATAAACGGTCCAGCAATATGTGCCGGTTCACCGCCAGCATCTTCGTCATCGATATCTTCTTCGTAGCCTTTAAATTCTACTGCTAAAAACATTGGTACATCAGCATACATATAATGTCCTAAGTGTGCTTTTGCCATTTGTATTTGGTATAGTAAATCTGCGGCTCCTGGTTGTATTAGTGTAAACTGGGCTCTTGTTGCCACAGAATTACCTGTGCCAGGTCCTTGTACAAAACTTATATCTAAGTTGTCTATTTGTACACCTGTTACACTTGTCTGTGCAATTACAACTGTATCTCTTGGCTGAGCCGATTTTGCTCCACGCATCCAGCCGCCATTATCGTATCCAGTTTTTGCTGGTATCATATAAAGTTTTAAATTATAGGAAGTGTTTTGATATGCATCTAATAGGTTGCCTTCGACAGCACCTATGTAATTATCTTCGTAAGTTACCTTTGGTTTTACTTTGTCTTTTGATGCCATTATCCAATTACTCTATCAATAGTTTGTCTGGTCGGTAAAAATATTTTTAAACCTGATACAAAGTCCTCTAGCGGATCTATTAGTAAGTCTGGGTTCCTTAAAGCAAATACCCACCACAGGTTTGTTGTACCATATAACTTATGTGCTAATAAATCGGGTCTTTTATCATACCTTGATTCTATTGTATAGATGTCGTCGGATATAGACTTAGGAATTTTAGGCAATAGATTTACGTCTAAGTAAAAATCTGTTACCTTTGCATTTCTAAGAAAACTGTCATTGCTATGAAAGTCTGCCATTAGATAAATCCATCCTTATAAGACCTACCACTTGAAAATGATTGTAAGTCAAATTTCTTTCTAAGTTTCTTGTATGTGTACTGTGGTGCCATTTCAATCATTATGTCTGTTTCAACTGGCATGTATGTAGTTGTTTCTGCACCGGTTGAAGATTTGTATTTAACTGGAACATAGTCTACACCATCCGGGAATTGGAAGTTATAAGAACGTATTACAACTGGTACCTTATTAAACCCATATTCTCCTAGATATTCGAATAACATTACTGGAGGAGGTGTACCATATGTACCTGCGTCTACAGAAGTATCTCCAAAGAAACCTTTAGTAACACTTCTTAGGAAATGAAATACTGCTAACAAGTATTGTGCTTCTTCTGTTGTGTTTGCTGTCCAACTGCCTTGTAACGGTAATGTAGGGGGTCTACTATTAATATATGTATAAAAAGGATAATTGGAACCATGCTGTGCCGCCTCATTGTATTCAACACTTGCTTGTAGGTATAAGTTAGGAGTATATGGAAATACTATACCGCCTCTATCTTTGAGAGGTTGTAGTATAGAACTTTGTTCATTGCCTTTAGCATCCACTAAGCCATATGCCCAGTCTTCTCCACCTTTCTTAGGTCGAATTCTTGCTCGCCAATCTTTATTTGCAAAATTAGTTCGGTCATCGGTATCAGACGTAATAAGTGTAGTATTCGTTGGGTACCGGCCTCTATAATCTATTAAGCCTTCGTCATTTGCCATAATCAATATCTCCTACTTGTATTTATCAGATAAATAATAACATACTTTAATTATTATAGTCATTTTACAAATAAGTTGACAAACACCTGTAAATGTGTATAATACAATATAAACGAACTATAGTTTTGAGGAGACAATTTTATGGTGCAACCAAAGAGAGTGAACTATCTTAATAATAAAGATATTCTAAAACAGATTCATAAAAGCAAGTTATCTTACTGTTATATACAGGATGACAAATTTGCTAACGTCGATTTAATCGTCGATGACGTTAAAAAAATTAACAAAACAGCAATTAAACAAGCACAGGCTAACAAAGCCGCAAAAATGCAGACAGTGGCGTACCAGCAATCTATTGCAGAAGGCAATTGGACTAAAAAGCCAAAACAAAAAGAATTTGCAGTCGACCCAAACACACTAGCAGTAGATGAATTAGTGTTTAGAGTTATGACATTTGAGCATATTCCAGATGAACCAGGTAGAAAGAAAACAACAAAAACAGTTGCTGACACAAAAGCAAAGGTAAACTTTCCACCGTTCAAGCATTACATTTTAGATAGTGCTGGAGTTAATCCTAGAGAAGTTGTTAGAAGTCATTGGGTAGGTGGATTACACAACGGACATTTTAGTGTTGACCATGGTACTATTAGTAATGAACTAGGAAAGATGTTTATGAAGTTAGTAGAACGTTATAGTCAACGTGGTAACTGGAGAGGTTATACTTATGTTGATGAGATGCGTGGTACGGCTTTAGTACAACTATCGCAAATTGGCTTACAATTTAACGAAGCAAAATCGGATAACCCATTTGCTTATTACACGGCTACTGTTAATAACAGTTTCACTAGAGTACTAAACTTAGAGAAACGTAATCAAACTATCAGAGACGACATTTTAATTGAACAAGGACATCTGCCAAGTTACGGAAGACAAATTCAACATGAGAATGAGCTCAAAGAAATGAGAGCTCAGGCTGAAACTGAAGCAGATACCCCAAAAGAGTAAATCAATACATGGCAAACCTTTTTGAAAGGGCCGCGTGTTTTACAGATATACATTACGGCTTAAAACAAAATAGTAGACAACATTTAAAAGACTGTCACGATTATGTGGGATGGTTTATCGCAGAAGCCAAGGCTCGCGATTGTGAAACCTGTATCTTTTTAGGTGACTGGCATCATCATAGAGCAAGTATTAATATTGCTACTATGAATGCAACTATTAGAGACTTAAAAAAACTAAACGATAACTTTGAAAAAGTTTACTTTATTACTGGTAATCACGATTTATATTATAGAGAAAAACGTGACCTTAACAGTATTGAGTTTGCTAGAGACTTAGAAAACTTTGTTATGGTAGATGAACACTTTTGTCAAGACGGTGTTGCTATTATTCCTTGGTTAGTAGGTGACGAGCATAAAAAACTAAACAAAGTAGATTGTAAATATATGTTTGGACATTTTGAGTTACCATACTTTAAAATGAATGCAATGGTAGAGATGCCAGACCACGGTGGTATTAAAGCATCTGACATTAGCAATCCAGAATATGTTTTTAGTGGACACTTCCATGCTAGGCAATATAAAGGAAACATACATTATATAGGAAATGCTTTCCCACATAATTATGCAGATGCTGGAGATAATGAACGTGGTGCTATGTTCCTCACTTGGGACGAAGAGCCTGTTTATGTAGACTGGCCCGATTGTCCTAAATATATTATGATGGGTTTGAGAGAATTACTTACAGAGCCAGAAAAATATTTAGATGCACAAACACATGCAAGAATAAAATTAGACGTTGGTATAAGTTATGAAGAAGCCAACTTTATCAGAGAAACATTTGCAAAACAATTTAGTGTTAGAGAACTACAACTTATTCCTATCAAAGAAGAGGAAGAAGCATTTGAAGGGACTGAGATTAAATTTGAAAGTGTTGACCAAATTGTTATTAGTCAACTTGAAACTATTGAAAGTTCATTAGTAGATACTGGAAAACTTATTGAACTGTATCGGGATATTATTATTTAATGTTAAAAATTAAAAACGTAACTGCAAAAAACTTTATGAGTGTGGGTAATAACCTACAAGCAGTAAATTTTGATACTGACTCATTAACACTTGTACTAGGTCATAACTTAGACCTGGGTGGAGACGGCAGTAGGAACGGTACTGGTAAGACTACTATTATTAATGCATTAAGTTTTGCATTGTATGGCGAAGCACTTACAAACATTCGTAAAGACAATCTCATAAACAAAACTAACGGCAAGGGTATGATTACTACTGTTGATTTTGAAATTAATGGTACAGAATATAGAATTGAAAGGGGCAGACGTCCTAACGTATTAAAGTTTTATGTGGATGGCACAGAAGCCGCTGACAATGAACAGCAAGGTGATATGCGTGAAACACAAAAAGACATAGAAAAGATTATTGGCTTTCCGCATTTAATGTTTAAGCATTTGATAGCATTAAACACTTATACAGAACCTTTCTTAGGTATGAAAGCAAATGACCAACGTGATATGATTGAGCAGTTGTTGGGCATAACAGAAATAAGTTTAAAAGCAGATGTTTTAAAAGATAGACTGAAAGAAACTAGAGATAGAATAAAAGATGAAGAACAACGAATCAAAGCAGTAACAAATGCTAATGAACGTGTTGGAAAGAATATTACTGATATTGAAAACAGAGGTAAGGCTTGGGTAACACAACATGGTTCTAAAGTAAGCAGTCTGCAGACTAGTTTAGATGCTTTAGAAGAAACAAACATAACTATGGAATTAGAAAACCATAGACAGATACAAGAGATAAATTCTAAGTACACAAAGATACAAGGACTTGAAAGCGAACTTAAAACTATACAAACAAGTTTAAGTCGTAATGAGAAAAATTTAGAAACTTATGCAACTAATATTGCACTTGCAAAAGAAGGTACATGTCCAGCATGTGGACAAGATACTGCACACTTAGAAACGCACGAAGAATATACACAAGAACTTTATGACAAGATAGCAGAAGAAGAAACGTACAAGTTAGAATTAGACACTAAAGTTTTTGACTGTGAATCTCAATTAAAAGAGTTAGGTGAATTGCCTGAGACACCTATTACATTTTATAGTAACATGGAAGATGCATTAGGACACATGCATAATGTTACTACACTAAAAGAACAAATAGAAGAAAAAATTAAA
>Ga0257110_1000959_pt1 | contig 13476 bp, 8 predicted proteins | sample LP_taG_7_FD_190184 | JGI IMG/M metagenome (GOLD analysis project Ga0257110, IMG submission 190184) | Marine microbial communities from Northeast Subartic Pacific Ocean, Canada - LP_J_2015_P26_10m | ecosystem: Environmental > Aquatic > Marine > Oceanic | place: Canada: Northeast Subartic Pacific...
TCGCTCGCGGACACGCCCTACACGCCCTGAGCGCGCCCCGAGCACACAGCCCGGCCCCGGACGCAGTCCGCGCGGCCCGCCGGCGCCGCCAAGCCCGCGCGCGCCCCATCCTCCATCCCCCCCGTGTCCATTTTCCCCAGCAGAAGGAGCTGAAGCCAGGCTGCTGCGCGAAATCGACGCGCGCCATAGACATGAACTATCGTAAAGCAATCGAGCTCGCCCTTGCAGGGGGCTAGGGTAGTAGGTTTTGGCGGGCGAGCGCGGGGGCCCGGTGGCGGGGGAAATTGCATTCCCAAGGTGCCTCGAGCTCGAGGCGCCGCGCGCGAGGTCGTCGCGCGGTCGACGGGCGTTCGGCGTGCGTCGCGCGTCACTTCTTCGACAGGTCGTGGGTGCCGAAGACCGTGTTGAGCTGCTGGGACACGCGGACGAACGTCGTCCGCTTCGGGAGCTCCTTGAGCGTCGCCGCGCCGACGTAGGTGCACGTGGACCGGATCCCGCCGAGGAGGTCGAGCATGACGGCGTCCACGGGCCCCTTGGCCGGGACCTCGACGGCCTTGCCCTCGGAGGACCGGTACTCGGCGACGCCGCCCGCGTGCTTGTGCATGGCGACGCCGGAGGACATGCCGTAGAAGAGCTTGACGCGCGACCCGTCGGGCTTGACGACCACGTCGCCGGCCGACTCGTCCGTGCCGCTGAAGAGGCCGCCCATCATGATGAGGTCCGCGCCGGCGCCGAAGGCCTTGGCCGCGTCGCCGGGGCAGGTCACGCCGCCGTCGGCGACGATGTGGCCGCCGAGGCCGTGGGCCGCGTCCGCGCACTCGACGATCGCGGAGACCTGCGGGTAGCCGACGCCCGTCTGCTTGCGCGTCGTGCACACGGAGCCCGGCCCGATGCCGACCTTGACGACGTCCGCGCCGTTGAGGATGAGCTCCTCGGTCATCTCGTTCGTGACCACGTTCCCGGCGATGAGCGTGTGGCTCGGCCAGCGCCGCCGGACGTCGCGGACGGCGTCGACGAAGGCCTCGCTGTAGCCGTTGGCGACGTCGATGCAGATCGTCGTGCAGCCCGGCACGGCGGCGAGGATCGCGTCGAGCTTCGCCGCGTCCCGGGCCGACGTGCCGCAGGACACGGCCGCGTGGGCGAGCGCGCCGGGGTGGTCGCGCGCGAAGCGCTCCCAGTCGGCAACCTATGTGTGATAGTAAATGCCTCCCAAACGGCAAATCACGTGCCATTGACCCGGTATCTCGACGGCGTAGTGCTTGTGGATCGCGACGAGGCACCCGTGCCGCGCGAGTGCGACGCACATGTCGAAGGTGCCGACGGTGTCCATGTTCGCGACGACGACGGGCACGCACGCCAGCGACCGGCCGCTGTGCTTGAACTTGAGCTCGCGCTCGAGCGTGACCTCGGACCGGCTCCGGAGCGTCGACCGCTTCGGCCGGATGAGCACATCCTTGAAGTCGAGCTTCACGTCCTCCTCGATGCGCAGGCAGCGCGGCCGGTCGCCGTAGCACGCGAAGCCGGCGACGGCCGCGAGCGCCGGCCGGGCGCCGAGGCGCAGCATCGCGATGCAGGCAGCAGCGGCGGTGAGAACTCAGCCTCGAGGTCGCTGCGGCACTGCGACCGCAACTAGGAATTCCTAGAGCTAATTCCGCAACTTGAGCTTCTCAGGTGAGCTGCGCACGCAGGCCTACTTGCAGGCCCGTGTGCAGGCCTCCACATGAGCCAAGTCATGAGCCGTCGCGCCCGCTTCTCCCGGCTTTCCCCGGCGGCGGCTCGACCCCCGGATGCTGCGTCCCCCCGGCCAGAGGTCGACGGCGCGGGGTGGGGAAGCCGCGCCGTTAGGTTAGGGGGGAGGGCGGCGCCCCGGGTCACACACAGCCGGCGCGCCGCGGCCGGTCCTTCGCGGCGGGCCCTCACTTGCCCGGCTCGAGCATGGACGCGAGCGTCGCGGCCTCGGGCGACGCGGCCGCGTCGACGAAGTCCCGGGGCACCTGGCCCTGCTCGTTGGCGACGGCCGGGTTGCAGCCGGCCTTGAGGAGGATCGCGCAGCAGGGCGCGCGCTTCTCGACGTTCTTGTCGTAGCGGGACGCGAGCATGTGGAGCGGCGTCTGCCCGCCGAGCTGGTTGAGCGCGTCGAGGTTGACGCCCGGCGCGGCGACGAGCGCCTCGCAGGCCTTGAGGTTCGCCCAGAGCGCGGCGATGTGGAGCGGCGTCTGGCCCACGGCGTTGGCGAAGGCCGGGTCCGCGCCCGACGCGAGGATGCCGCGGATGGCGACGACGTCGTCGCGCTGCGCCGCGCCCAGCAGCGCGTTCTGCTGCCGCTCCATGACCTTGACGCGCTGGACGGCGTCGATCTTCGCGCGGTTCGCCGGCGCGTCGAGGCAGCCCGCGAAGGCCGCCTCGAGCGCGCCCTTGTCGAGGTTCTTCCCGATGAAGACGAGCTTGTTGGTCCGGGCCTCGCCGGGCGCCCACGCGCCCTCGAACTCGCCGTCGAAGATCATGTGCACGGCCTGGTAGACGAACTTCTCCGGCGCGCCGGCGATGGAGAGCACGCCCTTCATGCGGTAGATGTCCGCGCCCTTGTTCTGGAGCACGTCGGAGATCCAGTCGTTCACGAGGAGCATGTGGACGTCGCCGGGCGTCGTGATGGACACGCTCGACACGGAGTCGTCGTGCTCGTGCTCCGCGTCCGTGTCGAGGAACTCCGGGTCCATCTCCAGCGTCTTCGTCAGGTCGAAGGCGCCGATGCCGAGCACCTGGTCGACGGAGACGCGCGACCGCTCGGACCGGACGATCGGCGCGAACGCGTTGATGCCCCGGAGCCGCTTCTCGACGCGCGCGAGGTCGTCGTCCGTGACGAGGTCGACCTTGTTGACGATGAGGCGGTCCGCGAAGGCGACCTGCTCCACGGCCTCGTTCTCCGCGCCCTCGGGCTTCTCCTCGTCGAGGTGCTGCTCGACGTGCTTCGCGTCGACGAGCGTGATGATGCCGTCGAGGCGCGCGAACTTCTGGACGCTCTCCTCGACGAAGAAGGTCTGGGCCACGGGCGCCGGGTCCGCCATGCCCGTCGTCTCGATGACGATGCCGTCGAGCTTGAGCTCGCCCGCCGCGACGCGCTTCGCGAGTTTTTGGAGCACGACGACGAGGTCCTGGCGCACGGTGCAGCAGATGCAGCCGTTCATCATCTCGATGATCTCGTCCTCGGACTGCATCTTCGTGTTCGCCTTGAGGAGCTCGTCGTCGATGCCCACGGCGCCGAACTCGTTCTCGATGACGGCGATCTTCTTCCCGTGCGTCTGCGTCAGGATGTGGTTCAGCAGCGTCGTCTTCCCGCTGCCGAGGAAGCCCGTGAGCACGGACACGGGCACGCGGTCGTCGGGCGGGCTCACGGCGTCCATGGCGGCCATTAGTACAGACTCTTTGCGCGGGCTCGGCGAGATGGGCGCTTCCGCGCAACTGCGCCGCTTGCCGTCAAGATGACGTCAACATCGAGGTACGCGTCGCCGTCAACCCGCTCGCCCGAGCGGTCGCCGCGCGCGGGGGTCGCAGCGCGGGCGCCGGCGGCGATCTCGGCGGCCCCCGGGGGCGCCCGGCGGCTCGTTAGCCGCGCGCGGCGCGCGCGGCTCCTAGGCGAGGGCCGAGAGGGCAGCCTGCCGCTCCTGGGCGATGGCGTAGGCCTTGGCGACGTCGCCGGAGCCGCGGCCCGCGGGCCGGGGCTTCGACGCGAAGGGGACGACGCTCGCCGTGTCGAGGATGTCGTACTGCGTGTCGCCGAAGTAGATGACCATCTTCTGCTTGGGCTGGTCCTTCTTCGACCCCGGCCGCGGCGGCGGGACCGCGTCGAGGAACTTGGTCGCCGCGGGGAGGCAGAGCTCCGCGGGCCACCAGGGGTGCGCGCCGGACTTGCCCCAGCAGACGACGCCGAGCTTCTGGACGCTGATCAGGTCCGCCTCCGGCGGCGGCGCGCGCGCCGCGGCGCCCTTGGACGAGCCGAGGAGCCGGTAGCGGTTCCGCGGGTTCGTGAGCTCGAGCCACTCGACGTGGCCGTCGTCGTACTCGACCTTGTGGCGGCCGTCGCGCTTCCGGTACGCGGCGACGGTGGCCGCGTACCAGGTCTTGTCCCGGGGCCAGAAGACCTCGACGCGGTGGCGCACGAGCGCGACGGGGTCCCGCGGCGGCTCCGCGCCGCCGTCGCCCGCGGCCGCGGCGGCCGCGCCGCCGGCGCCGCCGCCGGCGGCGCCGGCCGCGGCCGCGAACGTCGCCGCGGCCGCGGCCTCGGCGCCCGCGCCGCGCGGCGCGGACTCGAGGAGGCCGAGCCACCGGTGCTCGAAGGCGCTCCGCAGGACCTGGGCCATGCGGTAGACGACGGCGTCCGCGCCGTTGGGCGACGACTCGCAGAACGCGGCCGCGTTGTCGCAGACGAGGCGCACGTCCGCCGCGAAGCCCGCGGCGCCCGCGGCCGCGTAGGACCCGTCGCCGAGCCGCGCGCCGATGGTGCCCAGGTCCATGGGGTTCGTGACGACGGCCGCGTAGGCGGGCACGCCGCGCACGGGCGCCGCGAAGGGCTCCGAGACGTCGAGGTGGCGGAGCCACGCGAGCGCCGCGCGGCACGGCGCCGCGCCGACGCGCGCCTCGCCGCCCGCGGCGCCGCCGCCGCCGGGCCCCAGGGCGCGCCAGGCGCCGGGCCGGCCCTCGTCGATCCACTGGAGCGCGAGGTCGCCGTCGAAGAGCACGAGGTGCTGCCTCCCGGCCGCGGCGACGACGGAGCACGCTTCGCCGCCGCACGCGACGCGCGCGGGCAGGCGGCCGCGCACGTCGCGCGCCGCCGACGCCGGGTCGCCGCCGAGGGGGGGCGCGGGCGCCTTCGCCGCCTTGCGCGGCGGCGCCGCCGCCGCGGCCGGCGCCGCGCGCTTCCGCTCGGGCGCGAGCGGCGCCGCGGCGGGCGGCGCGGCGGGCGGCGCGGCGGGCGGCGGGACCGCGGCGGGCGGCGGCGGCGCGGCGGGCGGCGGGACCGCCGCGGGCGGCGGGACCGCGGCGGGCGGCGGGACCGCGGCGGGCGGCGGGACCGCCGCGACCTCGGGCGGCGGCACCGCCGCGACCTCGGGCGCCGCGACCCCGGGCGCCGCGACCGCGGGCGGCGCGACCGCGGGCGGCGCGTCCGCGGGCGGCGCGGGCGGCGCGTCGACGGGCGCCGGCGCGGCGACGGGCGCCGGCGGCGCGGTCCCGTCGTTGCGGCTGTCCACGTAGTCCTGGAGCTGCGCGCAGACGCCGTCGCCTGCGGGGGGTCGCGGCGGTTTCGCGCGCGCGGCGGCCTCGCGCGCGCGCGGTGTCGTACCGATCTTGGCGAAGTCGACGGTGAACTCGTCGCCGATGACGATCTCGCGCGACGACCCGAAGATGATGTGCACGACGTCGTTGAGGCAGGGGGGCGGGAGCGCCGACACCGACGAGCTCAGGGCCTGGCGCGCCTCGAAGGACCAACTCGACATGGCGCCGTCGATGGGCGTCCGGCGGTCGGAGCGGGGTGCTCGGCGGTCGCGGCGCGCTGGGACGGCGCGCGGGGGGTCGCGCCCGGGACGGGCGGATAAGCTTCGCGCAGGCGCTCAGCCAGGCAGCAGGACCTGGTCCGTCTCGGAGAGCGAGGTTCAAGGACTGATGCACCTTGGGATTATTTTTGCCGCTGGTAAGCTTTGCGCCGCCACCCTGGTCGCGGCGCCCGCTGCCTCGAGCGTCGCTGCGCCATCCCGATTGCTGCGCCGGCGCTCGCACGGCGCACGACGCGACGTAGAACACCAGCATGCCGCCTCTCATCGGCGTCAACTGCGCGCGCCTCGCGAATCCCGCGACGCTGGCGCGGGCCCTGGACCTCGGCCTCGCGGCCGTCGTCGACCTGCCGGGCCCCCACGCGCGCAGCGTCGGCGTCGTCGGCGACGTGCTCCGGTCGCGGCCCGGCGACGCGCCGCGGCTCGTCGCCAAGGTCGGCTACTGCGCCGCCGCGGACGCGCCGGCCGGCGCCGCGGCCGTCGACGGGGCCGTGTCGCACGGCCTCCACGACGCCGCCTGGACGGCGGCGCAGGTGGCGCGGACCGCCGAGGCGCTCGGGCGGCCCGTCGACGTCGCGCTGCTCCACAACCCCGAGGAGGTCGGCGACGGCGCGCGGCGCGGCGACGCCGTGGCCGCCGCGGCGGCCGCGATCCGCGCGGCGGGCGCGGCGCGGGCCGTCGGCGTGTCGACGAACGACGTCGCGTGGCTCGCGACGCTCGACGACGTGGCCGTCGCGCGCGTGCCCGCGCACGCGCTCGACGCGCCGGCCGCGCGGGCCGCGCAGGCGGCCCTCGGCGCGCGGGCCGAGGTGCTCGGCTTCGGGCCCTTCCGCGCGGCGACGGCGTCGTCGTTTCGGCGCCTCGCGTCGCCGCCGCCGGGCGCCTTCGACCCGGCGGACTACGTCGCGGCGTCTTCGCGGCTCGTCGCCCACTTCACGCCCGGCGACGGCGCCGACGACGAGACGCGCGAGGGCTGCGCCTGGGTCACGCAGCTCGTGTCGGACCTCAACGGCTCGCTGCCGCGATTCGAGGCCTTCGAGCAGTGGGAGCTCGAGATCACGACGCAGCTCGTGCCCATGCTCCACGCCAAGTTCGAGGAGCTCGACGAGGACTCGGCGGACCTGCTCATGGCCTTCTTCGCGGCCTACGGCGCGGCCGTGCGCGCGTCGGCCGACGCGGCGACGCGCGAGCTCGCGCGAGCCGCGCCGTCGCCCCTCGGCGACGGCGAGGCCCTCGAGGCCTGGGCCCTCCGCGACGTCGCGGCCCGGCCGGGCCTCGCCGCCGTCCTCGTGGCCCTCGAGGCGCCCGAGGACGCCGACGCGCTCGCCGCGCTCCTCGCGGGGCTCCCCTAAAAAAAAGGCCCGGGCACGATGTCCTTCAACGCCCGCCCGACTTGCGCCGTATCTCGCCGCGCGACAATGTTGCACCCAAAACCGCGGGGGCTGGGCTAGCCCGCGGGCGTCCGGACGGGGGGCGCCGGCGGCGGCCGGCCATGGTCGACGGCGACGACGAGCACGTCGTGCCGTGGCGGGCGCTGCTCCACGGGTCGCCGACCCTCGACGAGGAGCCGGCGGCCGCCGGCGACGCGTCGGAGACGCCCGAGCGGCCGGCGCGGAGCCTCGGGTCCGTCGACGGCGACTGGCGCGAGGGCCGCCCGGGCGACGACGGCGACGACGCCGGGCCGCGGCGGCGCGTCGAGGGCGTCGCCTGCGTCGCGCCGGGGTCGCCGCCGCGGCGCGCGTCGCCGCCGCCGCGGCGCGGCGACGCGGCCGGCGACGCGGCCGGCGCCGCGACGCGGTGGCGCGTCGAGGCGAACGCGCGCGTCGTCAGCGGCGCGTCCGTGCTGGCCTATGCGGCGCAGCTCCTGGAGCGCGAGGTCGCCGCGCCGACCTTCCCGAGCGTCGACGCGGCCGTGCTCGCGCAGCTCGCCGTTTCGCTCGACGCGGCCGCGGCCGTCGGCGCCAAGGCCGCGGCCTTCCTGCCCGGCGGCGACCCGCGGCGCGGCGGCCTCGAGAAGCCGCGCGGGGGCAGCTTCCTGCCGCCCCTGGCGAAGCCCCCGGGCGGCGGCGGCGGCGGCCTCTACGGCGCGGGCGCCGCGGAGCCGCGCGCGGCCGGCGGCGGCGGCCGGCGCCGCGAGAGCGAGCGGCTGTCGCTGCTCGCCTACGAGGAGACGCTGGGGGACCTGCGGAAGACGCGGGCGGCGGCGGCGGAGCGGCGCGCGGAGCGGTCCCTGTCCCTCGCGCGGCGCGCGTCCGTCGCCGTCGGCCGCGCGGGCGCGCGAACCGCGCCGCCGCCGCGGCCCGCGGCGTCGCCGCCGCGGCGGAGCGGGCGGACGGCGCCGCTGCTCGGGCCGCCGGGCGACGACGAGGCCGAGGAGACGAAGAAGGAGGACCGGGCGCCGCTTCCCCGGAAGAGCCCCGAGGAGCCGCGGCCGGCGGCGCGCGTCGCGCCCGCGCCCGCGGTCCGCGTGTCGCAGCAGCACGTGCTCGAGGCCGTCCGCGGCGACGCCGCGGGCCTGCCGAAGCAGGAGGCGGGCATCCGGAACACGAACCTCGCGGGGGACATGCAGGCGCTGCTCGCGGAGCGCGCGGCCGTGTCCTGGGGCGAGCGGCTCCGGCGGTTCCTCGGCGCGCAGCTCGCGCTCTGGATCCCGCTCTGCAACCTCTACGTGACCTGCATGCTGCCCGTCTACCTCTGCTTCGCCGTCGAGCGGTCGCTGGCCCTCGACGCCATCGACGTCGCGTCCGAGCTCTTCGCGGTGTTGGAGCTCGGTCTCCAGCGGAGCCGGCGGCTGCGCGTCGCGCTCCGCGTCGAGGACCCGGACCCGGCGCCGACGTCCGCGGCGGAGGCGCACCGGCGGCCGCCGAAGGACCGGGACCGGAGGCGGCCGAGGGAGCCCGCGTGGTCCGTCGCGCTCGACGTCGCGCCCGTCGCGCCCGTCTGGGCGCTGCGCGTCGCGGTCCGCGCGCGGCGCGGGTCGGCGCTGGCGCAGGTCGTGCGCGGGCTCCAGCTCCTGAAATTTCTGAAGCTCCTGGTCATCTGGCGCGAGGCCATGGGCGCGACGCAGGGCCCGGGCCTCGTGCACTTCGACTCGATCCTGTTCCGCATCGCGCGGCTCGTGTCCGTCTTCTTCTTCGTGCTCCACTACCTCGCGTGCACCTACCACTACATCGGCCGCAAGTCGCGCCACCGGAACGGCGACGAGACCTGGAAGTACTACGCGCGCAACGGGTCGGACCGCGGCGTCGCGTTCCGCTGGGTCCAGTCGTTCTACGCGGTGCTGGCCGTGGGCCTCGGCAACAACCTGTCGCCGACGAACACGCTCCAGGCGCTCCACTCGTCCGTGACGCTCCTCGTCGGCATCTCCATGACGTCCATCGGCATCGGCGCGATCACGTCGCTCCTCGCGAACAAGGACGTCGTCCAGGCGCGGCGCCGCATGAAGCTCAAGCAGATCGAGTCCTACCTGAGCAAGCACGAGGTGCCCGACGAGCTGAGCCGGACCATCGGCGAGTACTACGAGTACATCTGGGCGTCCCAGATGCAGCTCGACGGCGAGCTCTTCGCGGACTTGACGGAGGTGCTCAAGTTGAAGCTCGCGCTCGCGATCAAGCGGCGCTTCATCATGGAGTGCCCCCTCTTCAAGGAGCTCGACGCCTGGGCCATCATCAACCTCGTGCGCAAGCTCGCCCACGAGGTCTTCGTCCCGGACCAGGTCGTCATGGCCGAGGGCGAGCTCGGCGACGCGATGTACTTCGTGATCCGCGGCCGGCTCCGCGTGACGGCCGTCGGCGTCCGCGTCGCGCTGCTCCACGACGGCGACCACTTCGGCGAGGCCTGCCTCATCTCGTCCAACGAGCCCCGGAGCGCCACGGTCGTCGCCGACACGTTCTGCGAGCTCTTCGTGCTCCACACGGCGGACTTCCAGGAGGGCCGCGACTTCGCGCAGCTCCAGCAGTCCATCGAGGCCGAGGCGCACCGGAGGGCCATCCACCGCGAGTGCGCCAAGAAGCTCCGGCGCTGCAAGTGGAAGATTTTGGCCATCATGTACTTCATCCGCCGCTACCAGGCCGCGCAGCGCGCCAAGGACGGGCCGAACAACGGCAAGCTCAAGAGCCGCGCGCAGGCCATCATCCACGCGAGCCGGCTCAAGCAGCTCACGGCCGCCGTGTCGTCCGCCGCCAACTCCGTCGTCCGCGGCTCGACCCAGGGGGCCCACGGCGACGGCGCGCCCAAGCCCGGCGGCCTCGGCCTCCAGCGGTCCAAGGTCCAGACGAACTTCGGCCCGCTGCCCCCGCCCGACGACGAGGAGGAGGAGGAGGACGACGGCGGCGGCGGCGGCGGCGAGGCGCCTAAGTCTTAGTGTGTGAGAAGAACGGCGGCGGCGGCGGCGAGGCGTCTAGACATGTGGGAAGAAAATTAGCAGCCGCGGCTCAGGGGCACGGAGTACTTGTGGAGCATGTTGTTGTGGGCCTTGTCGCGCCACTCGGGCACGCGGAGGTGGGCCGGGAAGTCCGGGTGCCAGAAGTTCATGAGGAGCACGCAGCGCGGCGAGTCGCCGTCGTGGGTGACCTCGTGCTCCCAGGAGTCGTCGAAGACGATGGAGTCGCCCTCGACCCACTTGCGCCACTCGTCGCCGCAGCGGATCTTCACGTCGCCGTCCGGGACGACGACGCCGAAGTGGCACGTGAGCCGCGCGTTCGTCGATCCGCAGTGCGGCCGGAGCCGCGTGCCCGGCGCGAGCGTCGAGAAGAGCGTCTCGCCGCAGCCGCAGAGCGCCGCGCCCGTCGCCTCGGCGATGGCGTCGACGAGCCGCGCCGTGCGCGGGAAGCGGCGGCACGTCTCCTCGTCGCGGTAGCCGCCCGCGTAGAAGACGTGCTCCTTCCACGACCCGGCGACGGTGAGCGTGCCGTCGTGCGCGAAGCCCGGCCGCGAGCCGACCTCGTGGCCCGGCGCCTCGGACTCGACGGCGGCCGCGTAGGAGCGGAAGCCCAGGTACTCGTCGCGGATGGCCTCGAAGTTGTCCCGTAACAGCTTCGTGAACCAGTACGCGGCCGCGTCGTGCCACGGCTCCGACTTGAGCCCCGGGAACCAGTGCGGCGGCCGCTGCATCGCGTGCGACCAGAGCACGCCGTGGTCCACGGCCGCGGCGCCTAGAGCCCGCACCTTGGTCGCGTCGCCGGGGCCGCGCCGCTTCTCGAGCGTCTGGATCAGGTTCACGTACGACGCGCCGTGCTTCGGGTTCGCCCTGATGGCCCGCGCGTACGCGTCCGCGGCGACGTCGTCGAAGCCCGCGTCGATGGCGACGGTGCCGAGCTCGTACCAGGGCTCCGCGTCGCCGCGCGCCGCGTGCCTCGCCACGGCCGCCGCGAAGGGCACCGCGTCCGCGGCCTTGCCGGAGCCGCAGAGGAGGAGCACGAGGTTGTGCGCGACGTTGCGCCACGTGCCCGCGAGCTCCGCCCGCGCCGGCGCCGCGCGGTCCCGCAGGTCGACGGCGTCGGGGTAGAAGCAGAGCGCGTAGGCCAGCAGGTAGCGCTCCTCCGCGGCTAAAGCGCGGCCGAGCTGCGCGAGCGCCGCGCCGGCGACAAACTCCAACGTCAGCGCGAGCGACGCGCCCACGAGGGCGACGCGCGGGTCGCCGCCGCCCCCGGGGCCGGACGGCGGGTAGCATGTCGCGAGCGCCTCGGAGGCGGCGTCGAGCGCGGCCTGGTGGCGGCCGTCGCGGAGCGCGACTTCCGCGGACCGCGTGAGCGCCTGGCAGCGGCCGACGGCCGCCGCGGGGAAGGCGGCCGCGCGCCGCTTCGCCGCCGCGCAGGCGGCGCCGAGGTCCCGCGGCGGCGGCCGCGCCGCGGGCTTCGGCGCCGCGGGCTTCGGCGCCGCGGGCTTCGGCGCGGCCGCGGGCTTCGGCGCCGGCGGCGCCGGCGCCGCGGCGCGCGCGGGCCGCAGGCGCAGGTGCGGCGCGTCGCCGTCGACGATGTCGCCGATGAGCGTCGCGGACTCGACGGCGTCGCCGCCGCGGCCGACGACCTCGAGGGCGCCGCAGGGCTTGCCGCTCTTCGCCGCGCGGCCCGCGAACGTTTTCACGAGTTTCGACGTCGGCAGGCCGAGCCACTTCTCCGGCAGCTCCAATTTCACGCTGAAGCCCGCCGCCGCGCCCTCGACGAGCGTCAGCTGCACCTTGACCATGGCTGCGATCGGCGGCGCTTCGGCCGGCGCCAATGCTTTCCTGCCACAGCTCGCCTGAATCATGAAGTCGACTTCTTCATCAAAGTAAATTTGCCCTTTTCAATGTGCGATACAAATCCAGCGCTCGCAACAGCCCGGGGCTGCTCGACGCCGTCGTTGCTGGGCCCGGCGGTCCGGTCGCGCCGCGTCGACCGCCATGCCGCCGAAGAAGAAGAAGGACAAGAAGAAGAAGAAGAAGGGGGGCGAAGTCGAGAAGGAGCAGGAAGAGACGGAATATGACTCCATGGACCTCGAGATGCTCCAGGAAGTCGTCCGCGCCGCCGCGTCCCCTCGCTCCGCCCCCCCGCCTCGTCCGCCGCGCGCCGCGCGCGTCCGCCCGAGCGAAACCGCCCGCGTCAGGTGCCCATGCTCAAGCAGCAGCTCGCCAAGTGCACGCTCGACCGCAACTACGTGCAGCTCGAGCGCGACACGATCCAGATGTTCTACGACATCACCAAGGGCGAGGTCCAGGACATCGAGCGCCAGATCGCCGCCAAGGACCGCGAGATGGAGCTCATGGAGGACAACCACCGCGTCGAGGTCCGCGTCTACCTGCAGAAGGTGAAGCATTTGGAGTACGAGCACAACAACAACCTGCGGAACATCGCCGTCGAGGGCGAGCACTTCATGACGGAGGAGCACGAGAACCACGACAACCGCGCCTACGAGCTCAAGAAGACCAAAAAGTCGCTGAAGCTCGAGCTCGCGGAGCGCGAGTGGAGCAACGCGGAGGAGATCAAGCAGGTGAAGCAGCAGCACGCGAAGAATCTGCTGAAGATGCGCGAGGGCTTCGAGGGCCAGCTCGGCGAGCTCAGCGACCGCTGCGGCAAGCGCCTCGAGCAGCTCGCGGCGGACCTGGAGCTGCGGCGCAAGGTCCACATCCACGAGATCGAGGAGCGGAAGAACCTCCACATCAACGACTTGATGCGGAACCACGAGAAGGCGTTCGGCCAGATGAAGTCCTACTACAACGACATCACCAACGACAACTTGAAATTGATCAAGTCCTTGAAGGACGAGGTCGCGGAGATGAAGAAGAAGGCCGTCGCGAACCAGAAGCTCATGCACGACATCAGCCAGGAGAACATGCGGCTCAAGGAGCCGCTCACGGTGGCCGTCGCGGAGGTCGCGGAGCTGCGGGCCCAGCTCAAGGACCGGCAGAAGGACCGGCTCTCGCTGCGCAACTCGCGCGCGCGGCTCCAGGTCTTGGAGCAGCAGCTCCGGGATCTGGTCGAGTCGCACGAGGCGCTGAAGCTGGGCTACGCGGCCGTCGAGAAGGCGCGCGACGAGCTCTACAACACCTTCGAGGCGTCCATCGGCCAGATCCAGCAGAAGTCGGACTTCGCCAACGTCATGCTCGAGCAGAAGCTGTCGACCATGCAGCACTCCGTGGAGAACGCGGCCGAGCAGGTCGCGCAGATCATCTCCGCCGCGGGCCTCGACGCGGCGGAGATGGAGGGCGTCGGCGCGTCCCTCGAGAACACGCTCGCGGGCCGGAACCAGTCCATCCGCGACACGCGCTACGAGCTCATCCGCATGACCAAGGTCTACAACGACTCGCTCCGCACGTACACGCAGAAGCTCATCGAGCTCGGCATCCCCGCGAACGAGATCGACTCCATGGGCTTCTCCGCGATCCCGACGTCCGCGTCGTCGGGGCCCGCGGGCCTCGTCGTCAAGTAGGGGCGCGTGTTTCGCTAAGGCG
>Ga0257110_1000960_pt1 | contig 13471 bp, 20 predicted proteins | sample LP_taG_7_FD_190184 | JGI IMG/M metagenome (GOLD analysis project Ga0257110, IMG submission 190184) | Marine microbial communities from Northeast Subartic Pacific Ocean, Canada - LP_J_2015_P26_10m | ecosystem: Environmental > Aquatic > Marine > Oceanic | place: Canada: Northeast Subartic Pacific...
AATATATAAACTAAATAAAGAAAATAAACGATATGGCTTTACCACATTATTCAGAAGACCAAACTAGTAGAAAGGGCAAGAACTTTGAACCAGTACAGGCAAACCTATTCGAGGTAACAATTTTACCACCGGATGGCGTGTCAGGACAAGCATTGTTCTTACAACACATTAACTCAATCTCAGGTTTGGAAACTCTTCACAGAGAGGTAGCAGCTATCGAGCAAAAGTATAAGTTCTCAACAAGATCTTATTCAGGTATGCCCGATGGAACTGCAGTAGATATTACTGTCAACTTTTCATTAAACTTAAACGATTCAAATGAGGCTTACTTATATAAGTCTATGAGAGAATGGTATAGAAAACAATATAATCCTGAGACCGGAGAAATGGGTCTTAAAAAGGATTATGTAGGTACTGTCGTTATCGTTCAATTTAATAGAGCAGGTGATATTTACAGAAAAGTAACTCTAGATGACTGTTTCATAACATCAGGCATCGGATTTACTGGAGAATTAAACTACGAAACTACAGAAGCAGCTGCACTAGAAGTTAGTTGGAGATGCGATGTTTGGAACGAAGAGCTTAATTAAGAATTAAATTAAATTAATAAAAAAGGAGGATGCTAGTCATCCCCCTTTTTTTAACCAAAGAAAATATAATATAATATTCAGTTAATAACAGATTATGAGTGACAAACTAACAAAAAAACTTCAGGTACTTTTAACTGAAGGAGAAGTTCGCGAAGTCAACCGTGTCATTTTGAATGAGGCGCTTGAACAAGAGGAACGACCAATATCTGTAAGCGCTTTTATTAGAAACTTGATACAAGAAGAATTATCCAAGAGAAGCGTAGAACAGAAATCAATAATTAAACAAAATCTTAAAAACCTAAAAGAAAAATAATATGAGTGACGAATTAAATAAATTAGAACAAGAGCGAGAAGCAGCTGCTGCTAAAGCACTTGAAGCAAAGGACAAAGCAGTATCCGGTAATAACGATACAGCCGATCAGGCAAATGCTATGACTGCGGCCGTAGATAACAAAGGCTTAGGTAGAGTTAATATGGACAGTTTTGGTCCTGAAATAGCTAGACCAGCAGACGAAGTATTAGGATGGCATGTTTTAGACTTAGAGACTTTACCTTCATTAGGTAAATTCTACCCAGCAGATACAATAATTAAAATTAGATCTGCAAAGGCTGCTGAAATTAGACATTTTTCCACTATGGACGAAAATAACTATATCGACATGGAAGAGAAGTTAAATTCAGTTGTAGAATCATGTACTCAATTTCAATCGGGTGATAAAAGACTATCTTACAAAGATATTCTAGAAGAAGATAGAATAGTTTTATTACTTTCTATTAGAGATCTTTCTTTTCCAGAACCAGAAAATAAGTTAATGCTTAAAGGTAAAACTGAAAAGACTAAAAAGTCTGTTGAAATTGAATTATCAGTGAAAAACTTAGTTCCATCTATTATAGATGAGCAAATTGAGAAGTATTACTCTTCAAGAGAAAGAACTTACGTAATTAAGACTAAGTCTGCAGGAACTGTAAAAATGAAGCCGCCTTCAATTGGTATTATGCAAGAGCTTACATCTTATCTTAAAGATCGTAACGAAAAAGAGCAGGATTTTGATAAAGCATTTATTCAAGTACTACCTTATATGCAAACAGACTGGAGAACTTTAAACTTAAATAAGATCTTCCAAATGGAAATGGAATATAAAGGCTGGGACGAGAAAAAGTTCATGGTAGTTTACAGGCTAGCTGAAAGAATGAAAATTGGTGTAGCAACCAACTTAGAATCAACCTTTGATGGTGAGACGGTGAAAGCCCCTCTTGACTTCCCAGGTGGCATCAAAAGTCTTTTCATTATTTCAGATCTCGCTGGAGAACTACTTTAAGACTAAGTTCTATCTGGGTATTCATCTTAGGATGCAACCGTCAGAAATTGAAAACATGTATTACTACGAGTATTGGTACTACGTCAAGAATCTTTCGGAATACATCAAAGCTAAGAACAAACAACAATCGGACCAGCAAGAACAACAGGAGAAACAATCCTCTTCTCAACGAAGTGCATATAAAACTCCTAAGATGCCCGCTGCTCCCTCTTTAAAGTCGCCATCGATTAAGATGCCGAAGTTCTAGAGATATATAATATAGTAATAGGAACACCACGCAAGTGGTGTTCTTATATGCTTAAAAAATCTACTGAGGTAAAAATTTAATGGCTAATAAATTTATGCAAAGTATGGGCAGTGCTTTTGATCGCTTAGGTGGTCAAGGGGCTAGTCTAACTGCTATAGAAGAAAATACTAGGGAAACTAAAGAGAACCTAGCAATTGGCGGCGATCTATATTCTCGTATAGATGAGCTGGTAACAGCAATTACTGACATACAAGAAGGTAAAGGGCCCGCTGGAGGCTCAGATATTAAACAAGCTTTAGCACTTGCTATTGTAGCACCTAGTATAAAGACTGTTGGTATGGGACTACAATATGTAGTAGATGCTGTTAATTCATTAGAAGGTACTGGCGATGAAATAAAACTTAAAATGGAATCTCTTATTGGAGGTCTAACTAAGTTAGGCGATGTAGGACTTTCTATACTTAAGTTCGCAGGCTATATGGCCCTAGCAACACCGTTTTTATTAATCGCGGCAGTCATGTCCCCGATAATAGCTTTAACATTATTCATGATTACTGCGGCTATTACGATGAGTACTAAGATGCTAACTAAAGAAACTATGGAGAAGATGGAGAAGCTTCCTAAGTTAGGTTTAGGAATCTTAGCACTTATGGCATCATTAGCATTATCATCATTATTTATACTCCCTGCAATAAAAGGTATGTTTGCGGTTGCTATAATACTACCAATCATGTTTTTCGTCTTAGCCTTAGCAGGTATTTTCGTATCAGATAAAACAGAGAGGGTAACAGATCAATTATTAAAAGCGGCTTTAGGTATATTAGCAATTACTGCTACATTAGCTATAGTAGGTTTAATTGCACCGTTAGCAATGAAAGGTATTATGCCGGCAATGTTAATTGTTTTAGGTATTGGTATAGTATTTGGTATTATTGGTATATTTGGAGATGCAATAGAACGAGGTGCTAAAGGTTTACTTTTAGCAGCAGGAGCTATTTTAGGTCTTGCGATAGCCTTAGCTCTATTTGAAATCATTTCTCCACCAATGGATCAACTCTTACCAATCGCTATGATAGTAGGAGCAGTTGGAATAACATTTGCATTAATAGGTATCTTTGGTAGTTTAATTGAAAAGGGCGCTAAAGCAATGCTTTGGGCAGGTCTAGCAATTGTAGTCCTAGGACTTTCTCTTTTAATATTATCTAAAATTGTAGGTAATGTATCTGGAATGGAAGCCGTTAAAACAATTGGAGCATTAATCTTAATTGGTCTAATCGGTGCAGCATTTTATCTTGCAGGTACACAAGCTCTACTTATAGCACAGGGTGCTGGAGCAATGATACTTGTAGGTGTTGCCATAATGATTATAGCAATTGGTTTCGCAATATTAAGAAAAGCAATAGGAGACGATGGTTGGACATTTATTGGACAAACAATGGCTCTAATTGGAGGTATTGGTGTGGCAATGGGTGTTGCAGGTTTAGCAGCTCCATTTATTGCAATTGGTGCCGCATCAATGATACTCGCTGGTGTTGCCTTGATTTTAGTAGGAGCTGCCATGGCAATCTTAAAGAAGTTAGACTTTAATGCGATGACTAAAAAGGGTGGCATATTAGGTCCTTCTGGTCAAAAGACAAAAGGTTTCTTAGGTATCGGTGGTGGTAGAATGAAAACTAACCTAGAACTCATGTTAGAGTCAATCGCAGTTTCATTCATGTTAAATCCATTCCATGTTGCAGCAATGTATGCTGGAGCACCTGCATTAATTATGGCAGGCGCAGCATTACTTTCAATTGGAGCTGGAATTTCTAAATTTCAAAAGATTGCTGCGGAAACTAACCTAGATACTTTAGGTAAAAACGTTAATAATATTGTATTTACACTAGCCAATACATTTGGCACGATAGGTAAAATGTTCCCTGGAGGACAACAATCTCTATTTAGTTCTATATTTGGAGGTGGCGGTGGTTCTGCAGTAGCTCAAGGTATTTCATCTACGATGGGTATGGGTAAAGCCTTAACAGGTATTGCTAGGGGTATGCAGGCAATGGCGAACTTAAAGTTTCCAGTAGAATATGATAAAGAGGGTAATCCAATTAGATTTGAATCTATGGATTCGGATGCTCCACAAAGGGTTGCAAAAAACGCAGCATCTATTACAAGTACATTAGCAACAGTATTTGCTGAGATAGGTACAAAATATCCAGGTGGTAAAAAATCATTATTCCAATCTATATTTGGAGGTGGAAAATCTTCTGCAGTAGCAGACGGTATTTCTGCAACAATGGGTATGGGTAAAGCCTTAACTGGTATTGCACAAGGTTTCCAAGCGATGGCAGACCTTAAGTTTGCAACTGGTTATGATAAAGAGGGTAAACCAACTGGCTATGAATCAATTAATATTGAAACATCTATTCCAAAGGTACAAGAAAACACTAGAATGATTGTTGAGGGTCTATCGGGTGTATTTGCTCAAATAGGTAAAAACCCAGATGCTAACGATGGCTCATGGTGGGGTGGTAAATCCACTATTGAAAAAGGTGTGGCAATTGTACAAGGATTTGGAAAACCATTAATGAATTTAGGAAAAGGAGTTCAAGCAATGGCAAATCTTAAATTCCCAACAGGATTTGATAAAGACGGTAAACCAACTGGTTTTGAGACTATTAAAGATATTAAAGGTATTAAATCTAAAATCGGTAGAAATACAAGAATGTTAATAGAGGCACTAACTGATGTATTCACGGCTATTGGTGGTGGTAAATCTAAAACTTCATCTTGGTGGCAAGGAGCAACTAAATTTGAAAAGGGTATTGAAATTGTTAACATGGTTGGAGAACCATATAAGAAATTATCTGATTCTATTAAAGGTATTATAGATCTAGTCGGTAAATTAGATACAAAGGCTTTCCAAGGAAAGGTAAAAGATATTATTAATGTATTTACGGCTGATGAAATCATAGGTGCAGATTCTGCTTTAATGAATTCTAGGAAGCTATTAACAATTGCAATTGGAGATGCTTTTACAAAATTAAGTAGTTCAGTACCTGCTATTACATCTGCATTAGCAGACTATGATACGGAAAAAGGTAAAGCATTCTTTGGTGCTTTTATTGGACCTGTAGATCCTAAAGATGTCAATACTTCTTACGATAGTCAAAAATTATTGTGGAACGCAATTGGAAGCTCAATTATTAAAACTAAAGACTCAATGCCTGGTATTACAGCTGCAATTAATGAGATGGATCTTGAAAAATTAGTTGAATCTAGAAAAATGTTCGAAGCACTTGGTGTACTTTCAAATGGAGGTGAACCTAGTGATATACTTGCGGCAATGGGTGAATCACTTGAAGAAGCTCTTCAAAATCTAGCTGATATGTTAGGTGAATTCCAATCTAGTGTAGCAGAAAATTCAGCAACTACAGGCGGTGCTCTTAGTGGCTTGACAGATGGTATTAAGAAAATGGCTGGCGTTGGAAGTCGTCCAAAGACTAGTGGCGGTGGCGGCGGCGATAGCGATGATGTAGTTAGAGCAGTTAAACAACTACAAAGCACACTTGTTTCTCAAGGTATTAAGGTTAAATCTTCCGGAGGCTTCTTCGGTTAATATATAATTTATGGTTTATATATGTGTACAACCATCGACATTTTATTATGCATGGCAAGTTGATGCAATGTTATTATCATTTGAAAAGTGTGGTATAAATTTCAATAACGTACATATAGTATCTGTTAAGTATCCTGAAAAAGGAATTGATACTCATTTTAAAAATGTAGAAAATAAATGGACTCAATCCGGAGTAATATTTTCTTATTATGAAGATACTAGATCTACAAATCATTATATTTCATCAATTAGACCACATCTTTTAGAAAAACACTGGATGGCTTTTCCAGATTTACAAAATCAAAGTATATTCTATCATGATTCTGATATAGCCCTAACAAGGCCAATCGATAATTTAAACAATATGCTAAATGATAACATAGTGTATCTTTCGAATACCATTGATTATATCGGAGCAAAGTATATTGAATCTAAAGGTCATGGTATCTTTGAACAAATGTGTAAGATTGTAGGTATTGATAAAGACCTTGTTAGATCTAGGGAAATGGATTCAGGTGGAGCACAGTATATTTTAAAACCAGGTATTACTTCTGAATTTTGGAAAAATGTATACAACGACTCAGAACAATTATTTCACCAGATTACACTTAAGAATATATCAATAAAAACTCCAGACTATCATGAACTTCAAATATGGTGTGCTGATATGTGGGCAGTACTTTGGAATTTATGGAAAGAAGGTTACGAAACTAAAATCCCAAAAGAACTAAACTTTACATGGGCAACTATGCCTAAGACTATGTGGGAGATAAATTCAATATATCATAATGCAGGAATTATAGAAGAATTATATGGCATGCCATTCTATAAAGCTCATTATATGACTAAAGCTCCTATTACAGCTCCAGTTCCAGATAAGAAGTGGGCTTCTTATGAATATTTTAATCTAGTAGTTGAGTCATGGAACAAAACAACAGACTTAACAAAGAAACAAATTGTACGCAAACGTGTATAACTCATAAATTAAATTATGGTAACTAGCACAACATCACATTACACAAGTTCAACTATTAATTCAGCAACTTACAACTTTACAGACAAAACCTTAACTGTGGTTTTTAAATGGGCAACTTATGTTTATGAAGCAGTTGATGTAGCCACATGGGTTAACTTTAATTCAGCAGATTCTCAAGGTAAAGCACTTAATGATTATATTAAGGGTGAATTTGAATATGCTAAGTATGAAGTAAAGGAAATTAAAGCAGAGCCTAGTGGATTAGTTAAAAACATTACGGCACCTGGTAGTTTATTAAATGAATTACCGCCGAACGATTATCAATTAGATAATTAATATGAAAAAGTTAAAACAAATTTGGGCCTATATAAAATGGATAGAAGAGCAGAGAATGAAAGCTGCAGAATATTCATGTAGTGCAGGTCCTTTAATGTAAAGTAAAATTATGACAGACTATCAACAATCAATAGAGAACTCGTTTCAAATGTTAACAGGACAAGCAACTATTGAAACTATTTGTATGGCACTAACTTTTCAATTAGAAGATACTGATGAGATTCCAATGCCAATCTTTTTTTTAGAGCCGGAAGCAATTCCAGAGCCAAGTCAATTAGATAGTATGATTGACCATTTTGAATTCTATGAAGAATATGAAAAATGTGCATGGTTAGTGGCATATAAAAAGAAACTTTAAAGAAAGCAAAACTATAAACTATAAATATACTCAAATGACAAAGGCAAGTATCGTACAGAGACTATTAGACAAAAAGCAAATTACAGCTGAAGAGGCAGTAGTTTTACTTAAAGAAGATGTTTACAATCCACCGTCATATCCAATGTATACGCCTAACCCATATTATGATACTCCTAATATAACACCTCCTCCAGTTTGGTGTTCAACAGATACAATTACTTCCCCAACTATTGGTGATAACTGGGAATACAAGGTTACTAAATCTACCCCTCCTCCAACAGAAGAATAAATTCAAACCAATTTTCTAATGAAAACCCCACATAAGCCGTTTGAGGCTCAAGATGGAGATGACGTCGAACGTCGCAAGAAGTTGCAATTTAAAAAGAAAAAGCAACGCCAAAAAGAACATAATATTAACTACAAAAACGTTAGGTCACTAACAGATTTAGATGATTACGAGGAAACATATAATTTCTGAGAAACCAGTATTCATTTTTTGGGAAGATAGTTGGAATGTAGATAAGGTTGAAACACCGGATAAAGAGTCTATATAACAACTAAATAACACTATTATGCCAGAGTTAGCGGAACTCAAATTTACAGCAGACTACGTCAATCAAGTATCAGAAGGGATTACTTTTACAAAAGTAGAAAAGAATCCAGTCCATAAGTGTGATGACCTAAATATTCCTTTTACAAAGTTTAAGATTAAAGCTAAATCAAAAGGAAAAGAAATGGTACTCTATTTCTTAGATAACTATTCAAATCAATTTGTTACAGTTAGAATTACAATGGGCATGTCTGGTCATTTTAAGCTAACCCATACTGGACAAGAGTTAAAACATTCCCACCTTAAATTTTATTCTGATGCAGATACTACATTATCATTTGTAGATGTCAGACGTTTTGGTAAATGGAAACAGGGTTTAACATGGTCGGGCGGCAGAGGTCCAGATCCAACTACAGAATATGATGAATTCTGGAAAAATGTAATGACTAACTTAACTAAGCTAAAGAAGCCACTATATGAAATGCTAATGGACCAAAAGTATTTTAATGGTATTGGCAATTACCTAAGAGCTGAAATCATTTTTAGAGCAGGAGATGTAGATCCATTCTTACCAGCTGGTATGCAATTTGCTAAATATCCTAAGCTATTAGACTTATGCCGCGATATACCACTTCTGGCGTATGCTAAAGGCGGTGGAAGCATAAAGGATTGGGATAATCCATTTGGAGACGAGGCTATCCAAGAACGCTTTATGTTGTGTTATGGCAATGGTGAAATGTCAAAGAGAAAAGATAGAAACGGACGAACATTCTGGTATGATAAGAAATGGGATAATGTACCAACTAGTAGAGACGAATTAGGAGACTATTTATATGACAGCAAAGGAATGGCTAAATAAAAATGAATGGCCAGATGTGGCCGTTGATAGTGATGCATTTTCTCATTATACTAAATTGAGTAAGATCATGGAACAATACGCAAGGGAATACCATGCAAAGAAATTAGGACAGGCTAAAAAACAAGAAGAAACAAAATTCAATGAGTATCTGTAAGAAAAAAGAGAGAATGCAAAACCTGATTATTATCGGACATCCGGATGAGAAATCATTTTGCTACAATGGTATTTTTAAAACCATACAAAAAACATTATTAGAGTCAGATTATCTGAATGAAATTGAAGTTATCGATTTATACAGAGATAGTTTTCAAAGACCTAGAACAGATCTTATTGAAAAATATAAAGAGCTGGTGAAATGGGCAGATCGTATTTACTTTGTATCTCCAGTTTGGTGGTTTAGATTAACTCCAAGAATGGAAATCTTTTTTGATGAGGTATTAACTCCAGGTTATGCATATCAATTCGTACCAGTTGTAGGTCCGTATGCTTATCCTAAGCCATTCTTAGGAGGCAAGAAGATAAGAACATATATTACACATGGAGCTCCGGCATTGCCAGTTAAAACGCTCTATTTAAACTCACCTAAACTAAGATTAGTGATGGGAGTATTTACATTTGTCTTTGGATGGAGACTTTCGTTATGGTTAAAAACCAAACAATTCTGGTCAGTACCATTTGTTTCTACAGCAAAAAGAAAGAAATATTTAGAAACAGTTCGAAAAGATATTGTAAAAGACTTGAAGAAGCATCAAATTAAACGAAAATGACAGATTTTATTTATCACGTAATGGGTTTCTGTGGAGAGCATTGGCACCCTAACGCAATTAATATAACAGCTATGATACTTATAGCAACACTAATTTCAAAATCAATAAAAAACAAATATGAAAAAGCTTAAAAACATTTTATTCGAATGGTATGCAGTTATCTTTGCATTCGGTTGTTTACTTTACTCAGTAGGGCTGGGTTTAACAGGTAGCTTTGCAGAAGCACAATATTCTGCACATTGGCCAGGTACTATTCTTCTATTTGCAATCGCTGCAAATCAAATTCAAAACAATAGTAAAAATAGAAAGTTATGAATCCGGTAATGTTTCTTGTTGGTGGTATTATTTTTGCAGCTTACTTATATTTCTTAATTTGGAATATATTCCATAATGCTAAAAGAAATAAAGAAGAGAATTATCCAGATTACTATGCTAGACATGGCCAGCCAGATAATATGGATTATGATGGTGCAGGTAATTTTACTAGGTTTCCAAATGCCGCAATGCCAACACCAAAAAGACCTAAAAAGAAATCATCTAGAACTAAAACAAAAACCAAAAGAACCGTATAACAACTATGAAATTAATCCTAGTAGGTAAAGCAGCAGCTGGCAAAGACTTTTTAAAGAATAGACTTGTTGCTAAGAATTTTAAACCAGGTATTAGTTGTACAACGAGACTACCAAGACATAACGAGGTTGATGGTGTTGACTATCATTTTATGACAGAAGATCAATTTAAAGAAACTATTGATTCTGGTGAAATGTTAGAACACATGATCTTTAACAATTGGTATTATGGATTAACTATAGAAGAATTTGAAAAGGCAGATGTAATGATAATGTCAAAGGATGGCCTAGATGTTTTACCAAAGGACTATAGAGATAGATGTATGGTAATTTATTTAGATCCACCTAGAATTACTAGAATTCAAAGACTAGAACATAGAAACGACATTAACGATTCTATTATGAGAAGAATGAATACTGACGACGAGCAGTTTAAAGACTTCAGAGATTATGACTTAAAAGTCAGAAATGAGGACTTTTAAAATTAAGATAAATAATTAAACTAAATTAACAAAAATGAGCAAATCATTAGAAAACCAAAAGAAAGCTTTACAAGAGAAGGCTGATGAGTTACAAGTAAGAGCAGCACAAGAAACTTTTGCAATCGAATTTGATGATAGAAAACAGGTAAAAACTGTAATGGATCATCTAAATAAAGGTTACAATTGGAAAACAAATAATGCTGCAGTATTAGTATCTCTTTATGACCAACTTAAAAAGCAAAATAAAGAATTATTAAGTTCAGATGCAGAAGATACTGTAGTCAACTTGAGAGGACATGAATTAAATGCCCTTTATCAAGCACTTTTATCATGTGAAGGTACTGGTGTTGAAAGCGCTAGAAAATTCATCATCATGTTAACTCATATTGGAGAAACTGTTTCTAAAGCAATGTCTAAACTAGCAGAATTAAATACTGAAATCTCAGAAGCTCATAAAGAGTTAGCGGAGATAGAAGAACAATTAAATGCTGCTGAGGTAGTTGAGCCTGAGCTAGAAACAGCGACAAATGAAACAAGCAAGTAAATCTCAAAAGAGAGTAGAATTTTTAGATCTTATTTCTGAAGCTATCACACATGACGATATTTTTGGAACACTTAACTATAAGAAAAAGTCAGAAGATCAAATTAAGCAATTTATTTACCCACACCTTGTAAGAGACTTAACTAATTATGTAGTCTCTGAAGGTGAGGATGATAAAGAAAAAGCTAAGGAGATTGTAAAATCTTCAATCAACTGGGAAGGTGATGTAAATACTACAGTATCGCACATCCTCTTCATGGGAACTAGAAATAGACCAGATATGACAGTTGATATGAATGGTATTAAAATTGCCATTGAATTTAAAAAAGGTAAAAGAGGTTCAGATCTTAGATCTGGTATTGGTCAATCATTGATTTATGCCACACACTATGATTTTGTACTCTATCTTTTTATAGACATATCAGACGATAAAAGAATACAGAACGCTCAGGGAGGAGTTAACGAACTATCGTTAACAGGAGAACTTTGGGATAACTACAACATTAAATTTATAGTAGCGTAATGGGTAAAACATTTGTAACATCTAATCTTCAACTTGGTAGGCCAGGTGCAATTAAAAAATACGGAAGAGATCATAAATCAGTAGATGAAATGACTGAAGATCTTATTAGAACTTGGAATTCTGTAGTTACACAAAATGATACAGTTTATCATTTAGGTAATTTTGCATGGGATCCTAGAACTGCACAATCTGCAATGTTATCACTAAATGGTAAAATTAAATTTAGTTTAGGAGAACATGATGAAGCTATAGAGTTATTAGACAAAAAGGGAATGCTTAGACCTGGTTGTGAAATTGTAAAATGTATTGAACAAGATGTGGATAATGAAGCAGTCTTGTCTTATTGGCCACTAGCTTACTGGCCAAACAAACCTAAGAAATGGTATTCTATTATTGGATTTCCACAAAAGTCTTTTAAATCTGACCCTAAAAAGAAAGTAATTAATGCTTCTACTGACTTTTGGTCATATAAACCACAAGAGTTGCAAAAACTTATGGGTATTTTTAACGATTTCTAAATTGTTAATAACTTTTACAAGAAAACTGCCATAGAATTTTTTTATGTCAGTTTTTTTTCGTATATTTGTACTGTAATTATGTAAGTCTGCGAAAAAGCATGTAATAATACTACTAACAGACAAACTAATTGCAAAATAATTGCCAAAACATTTTTTTATATCAGATATTTTTCGTATATTAGTACAGTAATTAAAAACATAACCTAAAAAAAAGCATATATGCCAAAGAAACAAACATCCTACAGAATCCTTACAGAGAACTACATCTCTACTAAATCAGAAAAAGATTACAAAGCTCTTTATACTAGAGTTAGACCAGGTCTTAGAACTTATATCTATAATGTAGTTAAAGATAATGAAGCTACAGACGATATTCTAACAAACACTTTAACTAAAATGTGGACTAAGATAGATCAATTTGATCCACAATATCAAATTACTACTTGGCTCTACAGAATTGCATTTAACGAATGTCTAGGCTGGATTCGTCAAAGAAACAAGAAAAGATCTCTTGATGCAATGAAAGATTATGGTATCAATACAGAAAGATACTTATCTAAAACCTCTGCTAGAGATCTACTAGTTGAGATGGAATACAAATCAGAACAAGAATGGATTGACGAAGATAATTATATCATGAATCAATACGAAACTGTTCTAAAAAACATTGATAGCTTAAAGCCAATGTACAAAGGCATCTTAGAAGACAGGTTGCTAAACAACTTGAAATACGAAGATATAGCCGATAAATATAACTTACCACTACAGACTATTAAGAATAGAATTCGTAGAGGTAAAGCAATCATTGCTTCAAATACTCCGAAGTAATGATAATGCTCCGGTCGTCTAATGGTTAGGACGCCAGGTTTTCATCCTGGTAATCGGGGTTCGATCCCCCGTCGGAGTACTAATTAATTGTCCCTTGGTGTAACTGGCAACACGTCTGGTTTTGGTCCAGAAGAGTGGAGGTTCGATCCCTCCAGGGACAACTTTTTTGATAAGAAAAGAAACTTCTCACATTCACCGCAGTATAAGCACTGTAACATTCCTTAAATTAAAATCAAAATGCGACAGGCACTTACTTACGATGACATTCAACTCATCCCTAATTTTTCAGCGGTTCAATCTCGTCAAGATATTAAACTACATACTAACGTTAGCCGTAATTGGTCAATTGATATTCCAATTGTAGGTAGTTGTATGGACACAGTAACAGAATTTGAAATGGC
>Ga0257110_1000963_pt1 | contig 13454 bp, 5 predicted proteins | sample LP_taG_7_FD_190184 | JGI IMG/M metagenome (GOLD analysis project Ga0257110, IMG submission 190184) | Marine microbial communities from Northeast Subartic Pacific Ocean, Canada - LP_J_2015_P26_10m | ecosystem: Environmental > Aquatic > Marine > Oceanic | place: Canada: Northeast Subartic Pacific...
TGTTTCGGCTTTTGGAGAAGGTGATGCTCCGAAGTTTACTAATACCAATGACAGCGTATTTAATGGGAATGCAATTCAAATAAACGGAGATTATCAGATTGTAGAGAACTTATATGTTTATGGAACTAATCCAGCGTCTAATGGATTTTTTTTAACAGTTTGGAAATTGGGAGGAATAAAAGCGAACTTAGGCGCAGACCATGCAATAATACGCAATAATGAAGTGGTAGATTGTCCTATTGGGATAAACTCTTATAGTGAGTTCAGTCTTATTACCAACAACAATATACATGATTGCAACCGACCTATTTTTCCTCCAGGTTGGGGTCCTATTGGTATAAGAATTGGAATGGGAAATACTGAAATATCACATAACATCATACACAACTATCATAGCTTAGGTGGAACTTGGGGTGGCGATGGTGGAGCGATAGAAATTGATGATGGAAGAAATCCTCGAAATAATATTTTTATTCATCACAATAAAAGTAGCTTAAATATGGGCTTTTGTGAAATAAGCTATGGCTTTGATATATGTGAAAAAAAGCATCTCGAAAGAGCATTTAGGCTAGGTGATAGTCGCACTTGTAAAAATGAAGACCGAACTCTTAAGAATCTGATTATGGCTTACAACGAATCAAGAGACTACAGTGCTTTTACACAAATATTTTCACCAATGGTAGATTCATATATTGAGAATAATACAATAATAAGAACTGTTGAGCATCCTGATATCGAATCTAATGTATTTCGAGAACACGACCCAAATAATCAAGCAATAGATAGTCCAACTAAATACAGAAACAACCTTGTTGTCCTTGTGTCAGAAAAAACTCGCAAGGGATTAGGCAATCAAGTGTATCTTGGTTGGCCTATGGCAGAATTCAATCATTCAAATAATCTCTTTTTTAATTTGGATAGCCCCATCATTGTATTCAGCGATAATCCAGCTGAAAACAAAGAAAATGCTAAAGGGGAAATTATTGCGAATCCTCTTTTGGTAAATTTATTTAAGGGAGATTATCGTCTTACAGCCAAGAGCCCTGCCATAGATAATGGATATGACGATGGACATTACTCATTTGACCTTGATGGAAATCCTATTGTTTCTAAAAGAGATATTGGAGCTTACGAATTTCAGTTGAAATAAAATAGGCATATGTATCTAACTTGCAGTAATTTAGTATATCTTTTCTTGTGTGTATTTCCTCTCTTAAAGTTGTTTATCATTGATTGAAAAATTGTAATTTTAGAATGTAAAAACCACTTACCTATTGAATTCAAAAGCTATAAATATTGTTTGGTTAAAACGGGACCTTCGTTCTCAAGATCATGAACCTTTATTAAAGGCTGAATGTGCTGGGATACCTTATCTTATTATCTATCTCTTTGAACCTTCTAGAATTGAGTATCCAGATACCAGTCAAAGACATTTGCAGTTTGTATACCATTCAATTGGTAATTTAGATAAAGTATTAAGTGAGTTTAATAGACGAGTTGAGTTGTTTTACGGAGAGGCTGTTGATGTATTTAATCATTTAATTAAGGACTTTGATATAATTTCTGTGTTCAGTTACCAAGAAAGTGGAACACAAATCTCTTGGGAACGCGATAAAAAAATAAAACAGTTTTGTAAGTCCAATCAAATCATCTGGAAAGAATCACAACGAGACGGTATTTTAAGAGGCATTAAAAACAGGAAAGATTGGAATAAAAAATGGCATCTTAAAATGCATACACCTGTCATTCAAAACAAATTTACAATCTCCAAAGAATCACACTTAGAACATCCCTTTCTAATGCCATCAATATTAGAGTCTCAACTAAAAGAATACCCGAATCAATACCAACCACCAGGTGAAAAAAATGCTTGGAGGTACTTAAAATCATTCACTAACCATAGAGGGTTTAACTATCATAGACATATATCCAAACCTATGGAAAGTAGAATGTCTTGTAGCCGCTTATCTCCTTATTTGGCATGGGGTAATATGAGTATTAAACAAGTTTTTCAGTTTATTGGAAATCATCCAAATGGAACTAGAAATAATAAAGCTTTCTCAGCCATGCTTACCCGACTACATTGGCATTGTCATTTTATTCAAAAATTTGAAATGGAGTGTCGCTATGAAACTGAGTGTATTAATAGTGGTTATGAGATTTTGCCACATGAAAAAAATGAGGCATTTATAAAAGCATGGAAAACAGGAAATACAGGCTATCCTTTGATTGATGCTTGCATGCGAGCTGTTGAATCTACAGGATGGATTAATTTTAGAATGCGGGCTATGGTTGTATCTTTTTTAACACTCAATTTGGACCAAGATTGGCGTAAGGGTACCTACCATCTTGCATGTCAGTTTTTAGATTATGAACCTGGCATACACTATCCTCAGTTTCAAATGCAGGCGGGGACTACAGGAATAAATACAGTTCGTTTGTACAATCCTGTTAAAAACTCTAAAGAGCATGATCCGGAGGGTATTTTTATAAAAAAATGGATTCCAGAACTAGCAAACGTTCCAGTGGCACATATTCATGAACCTTGGACCATGACAGTCATGGAACAGACCTTTTGTGGAGTTTTGATTGGAGAGGCTTATCCACTACCAATTGTGGACTTACAAGAAAGTTCTAGAGCTGCCAGAGATAAAATATGGGGTCATAAAAAGCATCCTGCCGTTCAAGAAGAAAAGAAACGATTATTAAAAACGCATGTAAATGCGATTTAAATGTAGAATAGTTTTTACTATTTTTATATTTAATTAAATAGAGGGACAATGAGCTTACTAACAAAAAAACATTCATAATTCATGTCAAAACAAAAAAATATAATTATATCCATAACAATCATTTTTTTGTTTGGAGTTTTTTTAAATTATAACTCTGAACAAAACATAGATTATAATTCAGTCCGAGAATTACATAAAGATAATCTCGAAAAAAGCCCATTTAAGAATACAAAAAAACTCAATAAAAAAGAGAGAAAGAAATTACAAATTCCTCCAAATGCATACAATGATCGTTTATGGGAATTGACAATGGATCCAGTTCTTGGTAGACCTAGCACTGAAAATATTTTTTTAATTCAAGAGGAATTAGATAAAGTATCAAAAATCAAAAAACCAGGTGTTCCTGGAGAAAATCCTGATATGGCTTGGGTTCCTAGAGGACCGACTAACATAGCAGGCAGAACAAACGGGATGATGTTTGATCCAAACGACAGTACTAATAAAAAAGTTTTTGCTGGTGGAGTTAGTGGAGGAATTTTTGTAAATGAAAATATCATAGATGCTGAATCTGAATGGAAAATGATTGAAGGAGTTCCTAAAAATCTACCCATTTCCGTACTAACCTATGATCCTAATAATTTCAATATTTTCTATGCTGGAACTGGAGAAATATACACTGGAGGTGATGCTATGGGTAATGGACTTTGGAGATCTACAGATGCAGGACTTACTTGGCATAATATATTTGGAGGAAGTTCTGATTCTGAACAGGTATTTAGAGGTCAAATAAACGAGATTAGCGTTGTTAGTCAAAATAATTTTGATCCAATCAATTTTTTACAAGCTTCGTTTGGCCCCAATCTTCCGGGACCTCCAATGGACTATTTAAGTGAGGAAATAGTAATTGCAAACCCGTTAGATGGTTGTTCAACTTTATCTAATTCAGAAAAAATTAAAGATAAAATTGTATTAATTGAAAGTGGTTCTCTTGATGGAAGTGACTGTGATTATCTAAAAAAAGTGATTGAGGGTCAAACAGCTGGTGCTAAGGCTGTGGTAGTATATAATAAAAATACGGGCGATTCAGGATGGTCAGATGATTTGATAACAATGAATTCAAATAATGGGGATGCTTCTACGGTCAACATCTCATCCATATTTATAAAAGCTTCATCAGGAAAGAAAATAAAAGAACTTATTGAAAATGAAAAAACAACTATAAAAATTTCTAAAAAAACTAATGTTGCTAATTCTAATTCCACAATTGTCCCAGGAATGTTTTTTATTAATGATGTGGTTGTGCGTGATAACGAAGGAACATCAGAAGTTTATGTGGCAGCTGGATCTAGATTATGGGATATTGGGGGAAATCAAAGTACAATTTTAGGATCTGGACACGATGCAGTTTACAAATCAGTTGATGGAGTAAATTGGTCTAAAATAGAATTATACCATCCAATAGACAATGATAATGACATTCATAATTTTGCTGTTGTTCCGATGGATTTAGAATTAGATAATGATAATAGATTGTGGGCATCATCTACTATAAGTCCTCAGTACAGGTTAACTGGAGACCAGTGGGGTGGTAATCCACCCAAAGGTGGTGGTAAAATCTACAGATTCAATGAAGAAGGAAATTCAGCAACTTTCATTAATTCTATCAATGTTGATGTATCACTTCAAACTGGTAATACAACCATGCAGGGGAGAAGAACGGAGATGACATTTACAGCCGATAATCAACTTATTGTTTTGTGTATTGCCCCTGAAGCTAACGGAGGTTATTGGAGACTTGTTCCAAGATTATATAAGGGTTCAATTGATAATTGGATTTCAGGAAACTACGATGAGTTATCAAAACCAATTGATCAAGATGATGGTATTGAAGATTACGATTTTGCAAGAGGACAAGGATACTACAGTGTTTCACTTGCAGCGCATCCAACAAATAAAAATGAGGTTTATGTTGGTGGCATCAATCTTTTTTCATCTAATCAAGGTGGTAAAGACTGGGGACAATTGACTCACCAAAGAGGAAGGTATGCGCAATATCTCCATGCAGATCAACATTCAGTTATTTTTAATAAAAATGATCCGAATAAAATTCTTATTGGTAACGACGGAGGAATTGGATATAAAACAGTCGGAGATTTATTACCAAGAAACAATAAATTTCATACTGCACAATATTATACAGTTGCTGTAGCTCCATTTGGAATGTTTGACGATTACACTACTATCGTTTCTGGATTTGATAAATTAGTTGGATCTTGGGATTCATCAGCAGAACAAACTGTTTATACTAAGGAAACAACTATTAACGGACATATGGATGTCTTTGCGGGAGGCATGCAAGACAACGGCACCTCAATACAAGCAGATAATAATAATGGTTTTTCCGAAGGGAATGATTTTGGGTCAGGTGATGGAGCTGGAACAATGTTTTCACAAAATAACAATAACAAGTATGTAGTATACAATTATGTTTACAACAACTCCGTTAGAGTTTTAAACATGAATAATCCCGGAAATGACGGCAGAAGTAGGTGGTGGAGAATATCATCAAATGATGATAACGAAGGTGATTTTATTAACAAACAAGCTTTAGATTCAAATTTTGGAATAATTTATTCAAATGCTGGTAATGGTAAAGTTAGAGCCTATCACAACTGGGATAATTTTGGTCCTGGTTCACAGGGAGAAATAAAGGACACATACCTAATTGATAATCTAGGATCAAATATTTCTGCATTAACAGTTTCTCCATTTCAAACACAGTCTTCCACTTTATATGCAGGAAATGATAATGGTGCATTATGGAAAATAACAAATGCTCAAAATCCTAATACCCAAACAAAAGAACAAATAAGATGGGATGAGTTTTCAGGAAGTATTTCTGATATTGAATTTGGTGAAGATGAAAAACACATTTTTGTAACTTTTTATAATTATGGAGTTGAAAGTATTTTCTACAGTGACGATGGTGGGGAAAATTGGTCAAAAAAAGAGGGTAATCTTCCAGACCTACCAGTATATAATATTTTACAAAGTCCATTAGATAAAGATGAAGTTATAATTGGGACCGAATTAGGAGTTTGGTTTACAAATAATTTTAGTGCTGAAAATCCATCTTGGAATCAAGCAAATTCCGGAATGAAAGATGTAAGAGTTACTGATATGGATTTAAGAAAGGGAGATAATAAAGTTTTTATATCGACCTATGGTCTTGGGATTTATTCAGGTATTTTTCAAGATACAGAGCCTACATTTACAATGAATTCATCTACGAAATCTTTAGAAATTTTAGTAGGAGAAAAAAAGAGTTTTGATGTTGATTATAAAGTTTATAATAATTTTAATGAAGAAATTGTATTTTCTCTAGAGGGTGCACCTGAAAATTCTAATATCATTTATGATCCAGCAAAGAAATTAGTAGTTAATAGTGATGGTAAATTAAAAGTTGAATTAAAAATTGATCAAAACTCAGATGTTGGTAGTTACGATTTAACCCTAAAAGCAGCTTCAACCAGTAAATCAAGAGAATTAAAAATTAATTTAAAAGTAACATCAGACAGTGATAATGATGGTGTTTTATATGACGTGGACAATTGTCCAAATACAGCTAATGCTGATCAATCCGATTTTGATGGTGATGGAATAGGGGATGTTTGTGATGATGATGTAGACGGAGACGGCGTATTAAATGCAGATGATAATTGTCCCAACACACCTGCTGGTTCAACTGTTGATTTAGACGGTTGTGAAGTATTTGATTTACCACCTACTAATAACAAAGTCTCAGTTACTAGCGCGAGTTGTATTGGTACTACTGACGGATCGATTGGACTTAGTGTTGAGGATGCTAGTTATGCTTATTCAGTTACTGTTACAGGTCAAGATGATCCAATTACATTAGGCGGCGAGACTAAGACGGCTTCAGTCACAGGTCTTGGAACAGGTACTTACACGGTTTGTTTTAAAGTTGACGGACAAGAAGCCTACGAGCAGTGCTTTGAAGTTAATATAGGGGAGCCTAAAGCGTTAAGCGTGTTTATTGATGTTGATAACGACAACAGAACTACTAGCATACAATTAAGCGGTTCTTCTAGTTACAATTTAGAAGTAAACGGTGAGCGTTATGAGGTTAAAGGAGATAGGTTTACAACTAATCTTCCAACAGGACTTAGTATTATTAAGATAAGCACAGACTTAGACTGTCAAGGAATAATAGAAAGAGAGATCTTTATCTCAGAGGACATATTGTATTACCCTAATCCAACACCAGGAGACGTTAACGTGTACGTTAATGGAGAAGACAGTAAAGTAATGATGAGCGTGTTTAGTTCTAAAGGAGATCTAATCTTTACAAAAGAACAAGATATACAAACGAGTAGAAAAACAGATTTAGACTTAAGTGGTGTTCCAGCAGGTACTTACTTAGTAACCTTGGACGGACTTACAGTTAGAAAAACATTTAAAATAGTAAAACGATGAGAAACCAGATATTAAAATACTTTAGTTTTTTATTCACACTTCTTTTAGTTAGCTGCGGCGGAGGAGGAGGAGACGATACCGGCGGCGGAGGCGGAGGTGGTCCAGTAGATCCACCACCAACACCCCCAGGCAAGTCTACTTTAGTAGCCCCAGCCAACAACAAGACTTGTGAGACTGGAACTAGTGTGTCGGATACTCAAAGTACAGTAGCATTTAGTTGGAACGCTTCGGCTAGTACCAACACTTATGATGTTAGTATTGTTAATCTAAACACAAGTACAGCTACAAACAAGAACGGAGTTGCTTCAACAAGCACTACAGCAACACTTGATAAAGGTGTTCCATATTCTTGGAAAGTAACCTCAAAAAACACAAGTAGTACAACAACAACAGCTAGTGATACATGGAAGTTTTACTTAGCAGGTGATGGTGTTGTAAACTATGCACCGTTCCCAGCAGATCTTAAAACTCCAGCATCTGGTTCAACTGTCACTCTTAGTGATGGAAAGGCTACGTTTACTTGGGAAGGAACGGATCCTGACTCAGGCGATACGCTTAGTTACACGGTTTATGTAGACACTACAGACGGTAAACAAACACCAGCCTCGGCTTTAACAAACCTATCAGCTCAGACTGCTGATGTGGAACTGGAAGCGGCTACAACATATTACTGGAGAGTGAAGACATCAGACGGAACTAACGCTAGTTACTCCATTGTTTACTCGTTTAAGACACAATAGGATAAAAATCTTAATCTTTAATTTGTAAATTTTGAATAGATACATATTATTTGTTGCCATTTTCTTTAGTTTAAATCTGTTGTCTCAGGAAACTGAAAAAAAACCAAACTTTCTTTTTGTTCTTGTAGATGATCAGCCTTATGATGCTGTAGGATTTTCAAATAGATATCCGTTTTTAAAGACTCCGAATATTGATAAGTTAGCAAAAGAAGGCGTAAATGTAAAAAATTTCTTTGTTACTCAATCCATATGTTCACCATCAAGGGCTAGTTTTTTAACAGGAACCTACCCTCATATACATGGCGTAAATCAAAATAATAAATATGTTGATCCCGATTGGACAAACTATGCGCCTTTCTCAACTCATTTGCAAAAATCTGGATACGAAACAGCTCATATAGGTAAAATTCATATGGCTTGGAAAAGAGGTAAAGAACATATAAGACCAGGATTTGATTATTGGTTTAGTTTTATTGGTCAAGGACAATATTTTAATCCTAAGGTTAATGATAATGGTAGAGAAACTCAGATAGAAGGCTATATGACAGATATTTTAACTGATAAAACTGTTGACTGGTTAGTAAATAAACGTGATCCTGATAAACCTTTCAGTCTAAACCTTTGGCATAAAGCAGTTCATGAAAAACATCTTCCAGCACCAAGACACGAAGATCTGTTCCAAGACGATCCATTGCCTGAACCTCCATTTGATACGCATAAGGAAACATTTAAGGGTAAACCAGAGTGGTTAAGAAGAAAAACATATGGATTTAAATGGAATGAAAATGATAAGATTCCTGAAGAACTACCTGAAATAACCTGGCCGATTAACAAACATAAGTATATGCAGCTTCTTAGAAGTTTGATTGCAGTTGATGAATCACTTGGAAAAGTAATAAAAACTTTAGAAGAAATAGGAGAACTTGAAAATACAGTAATAATTTACAGTAGTGATAATGGGTATTTTATGGGTGAACATACTTTTATTGATAAAAGATTAGCATATGAAAATTCTATGAGAGTCCCTATGATAATTAGATATCCTAAATTAATCTCAAAAAGCTCTGTTGTTGATGAACAATGTCTAAATATTGATATAGCCCCTACAATTTTAGATTTAGCTGGAGTAAATAAACCTAGCTATATGCAAGGTGAGTCAATGCTAAAATTAATAAGTGGAAAAAAAGATAAATCTTGGAGAAAAAGTATGCTTTTCGAATATTATGTTGATGATGCTTGGCCATATGCAGGTCCTAATCAAGTTGCAGTTAGGACTAATGAATATAAATTAATTGATAATTTCTTAGAAGATGATATCGATGAATTATATGATTTAAAAAATGATCCAGGTGAAATGAAAAATTTAATAAATGATTCTAGCTATGATTTAGTTGAAAAGGAATTAAGAGAGGAATCTATTAAATTACAAAAACAATATAATTATAATCCTGATAGAGATTGGTGGTTAAGAACACAAATCAAAAAGTAATCATGAAAAATATTTCATTAATTTTCTTAATATTTTTTTCAACATCAATTTTTTCACAAGACCTTTTATTAAAAGGAACTGTTTTTGAAAAAGATTCAGACATTACTCTCCCTGGAGCAACAATTCAAGTAATCGGAAATGACACTGGTGTAGTTACAGATTTTGATGGAAATTTTGAGATTATTTTATCTATTGGTGATAAAATCAAAGTTTCATATGTTGGAATGGAAACAACCGAGTTAACTATAATATCCTCCCCGGTTTCTATTTATATGGAATCTGACACTAACGAACTAGATGAAGTGACTGTAAGTGTTGGTTATTTTGATATTAGTAAAAAAGATTTATCTGGATCTATAATTCAAATAACATCCGATCAACTTGAAAAAAATAGAAATGGTTCTTTAGAGAGTGTTTTACAAGGTCAAGTATCTGGTTTAGTTGTTACAGAAAGTTCCGAGCCTGGCGGCGGCTCAGGGGTATCAATAAGAGGAACTAATTCTATTTTAGGAGGAACCCAGCCTTTATATGTTTTAGATGGTATACCTGTTTCTCCGTTATCTGATGCCCAAGGAATGGGTGGAAGTGGTGGACAACAAAGTTCTCTTAGTTTTATAAATCCAAATGACATTGAGAAGATTGAAGTTTTAAAAGATGCTGCTGCTACCTCAATTTATGGAGCAAGAGGAGCAAATGGGGTTATTTTAATTACCTCTAAAACAGCTAATAATGAAAATGGAAAAGACAAAATATCTTTAAGATATGAAAGTTATGTAACCTCTGTAAGAAAAAATATTGATGTTTTAGATGGTTCTGGTTTTGAAAGCTATATGAATCAAAGAGTTTTAAATCAAATCTTTCAAGATATTACTGATCCGACCAGAAATGGAGGCGCATATGATGGTTCCCAGTTAATAAATGCTGATAATTTCCCTGAAATATCTGAGTACAATTTTCCATATCCTCAATCTACAGGGAAAAATACAAATTGGCAAGATGAAACTTATAGGCTATCTCTAAGTAACAAATACAACTTAAATTATAGGGGAGGAGATTTTAAAAGGAATATTTCAATGGGACTTGGAATTAATAATCAGGAAGGTGTAATTATTAATTCAAATAATAAAACTATAAATTTTAACATGAATGCCAAGAGAAAAGCATTTAATGATAAAATAGATGTTTATTCCAAAACATATTTTACTCATAAAAAAGGAAATGCTGCATCAGTTGGTAATGGTGAAATATTTCAGCAAAGAGGTGTTGTTTCTCAAGCGTTACAATTTCAACCTATTTTTTCGTTACTAGAACCTGGTCAAGATGATGATATCTATTCTACTCTGAACGAAGGTAATGTTGTATCCAACCCTTATAATTTAGCTCGATACGTGATGGATATTAAAAAATCTTTTTCTTTTCGACAAACATTGCAAATCGTAGCTAGAATTACACCAAAATTAACTGCTACTTTAAAAGGATCATATAACTTTCAAAAAAGTAACAGAGATAACTATTATCCTCTAAATACCACAAGAGGAAGAAATACAAATGGTCAAGCATCACAAGCTTTTTTAGAAAATAGCAAAACATATGCTGAGGTTAATTTTAGATATAGAAATAAGTTTCAAAATCATCGTTTAGATGCTACTGTTGTTGCAACATATGAGAAAAATGAAATTAGATCTATGTTAAATAAGGCAAGAGGTTTTGGAACAGATGCTACAGCCTTTTATAACTTTGCTTCGGCTGAAGAAATTCTTACTCCAATTTCACAATTTAGAGAAGTTGGTTTGTTATCTGCTTTATTCAGAGTTGGATACAATTATAAAAGAAAATATTTTATAGATGTAAATGCAAGAATTGATGCATCCTCAAAATTTTCAATAAATAATAAAAGCGCGTTATTTCCATCAGTTGCTTTCTCTTGGTTTGCTTCAAAAGAAGATTTTTTAAAAAAATATGATAATTTAAATGAGCTTAAATTTAGAATATCATATGGTAAAATTGGAAGTAATCCAATATCGCCATACCAGTCATTGGCTCTTATGACCCCTATTCGTTATAATTTTAATGATGAAATAATTACTGGATTTTTTGAATCTAATCTGGCAAATGATGATCTAACTTGGGAAACTACTGATCAATTTAATTTTGGTATTGATTTAGGTTTATTAGATTCAAAACTAAACTTTACAGTAGATTTATACCATAAAGTAACTAGCGATTTATTACAAAACGTTCAACTACCTCCATCAAACGGATATACAAGTAGAGTTGACAACTTTGGAGAAGTTGAAAATAAGGGTATCGACTTTAGCATAAATTCAATAATCTCAGAGAATGATAGTTTTAAGTGGAATGTAAATGCTAACTTAGGTTTAAACAAGAATAATCTTAATAAATTAAACTCAAATTTAGATTTTCAGTTAGGACCTTCAGTTGGTTTTTCACAAGCATATCCTATCCTTTTTAAAGTTGGCCAACCCTTAGGGGTTTATTGGGGTGCGCAAACAGATGGAGTATATTCTGATTGGGATGAAGCGATTAGTAGCGGAATTTCTGGAGCTGCACCTGGTGAAATTAAATATGTAAATAACTTTATTGATGTTGATGAGTCTGGTCAACCATTAGCAATACAAGAAATTAATTTTGATGATTATGTGAAAATAGGAGATCCTAATCCAGATTTCACTTATTCAATTACAAATAATTTTAACTTTAAAAACTGGGATGTAAGTATTCTTTTCACTGGTCAAAAAGGAGGAGATATATTTTGGGTTGATTCGTGGCAACTGACTGGTTTACAAAAAACAACTAATGTGTTAACTTCCTCTTTTGAAGATTCCTGGATAGCACCACTTACTTATGAAAACGGTAATTATTTATATGATTCTTCAGCTGGTAGTTTAAATAATGTAAATAATCCGGGTGCAATGTTAGATACTGGAAAAAGAGCAATTTCGTCTGATAGAAATATTTATGATGGATCATTTATAAAACTTAAAAATGTAAATATTGGATATACTTTTGAACTATCTGAAGCTAGAAATATGAGACTTTATATTTCTGGACAAAATTTAATCGTTTTGACAGATTACCCAGGTTATGATCCAGAGGTTAGAACTTATACCAAAAACCCTCAAAAAAGAGGAGTTGATTTTGGAACATACCCAGGAACTAAATCTGTTTTAATGGGTTTAAAATTTAATTATTAATACTAATGAATAAGAATTTAAAATACTTTATAACTTTTTGTGTAGTTATTATTTCATTTATTTCATGTGATGTACTTGATGAAGACCCTTTTACTCAACCAAGCACAGAAAACTTCTATAATAATGCTACTGATGCTCAAGCAGCACTGACTTCTGTTTATGCAAGGCTAAAAAGTGGGGAAGGTTATTATAAGCAACAATTTTTATCAACTCTTGTTGCTTCTTCTGATCAAGGCTTGTCTTCTTATTTATTTAACGATTTTAAAAGAGGAATTGTAACCTCAGATAATCAAAGTATTAATAATTTATGGAAAGAACTTTATCTAGGAATCAGAGAAGCAAATAATGTAATAGCTAAAGTTTCAGATATTGAAATGGACCAGGATTTAAAAAACAGAATTATTGGAGAAGCAAAATTTTTAAGAGCTCTAAATTATTTTAATCTCGTTCGCTGTTTTGGAGAAGTTCCTCTAAGAACTGAGCCTGTTGAAGCTGGTGATGATCAAGGATTAGCTGTGTCATCTATTGTTGAAATATATGATGTGATTACAAATGATTTAAACTTCGCTGCAGAACATTGTTGGGGAAGAAATGAATCAAGAGGAAATTTTACAAATAATTTAGGAAGAGCTACTAGTATTTCTGCTCATGCACTTTTAGCAAAAGTTTATCTAAGAATTGCATCCTCAAAAAGAACAGCAGGCGAAGGAAGTCTTGGTAATAAACTCTATCTTGAATTTCCAGAATCACATATAAATTATTATCAATATGCAAAAGATGA
>Ga0257110_1000964_pt1 | contig 13451 bp, 8 predicted proteins | sample LP_taG_7_FD_190184 | JGI IMG/M metagenome (GOLD analysis project Ga0257110, IMG submission 190184) | Marine microbial communities from Northeast Subartic Pacific Ocean, Canada - LP_J_2015_P26_10m | ecosystem: Environmental > Aquatic > Marine > Oceanic | place: Canada: Northeast Subartic Pacific...
TTCAATCGTCGTATAAACATCATCAAATCTCATATATAAATAATGTCTGTGGCTGGGATTGATTTCGGATCGAAATCGAACGTGGTCGCGCTCGCGCGACGGAAAGGCATCGATGTCGTCATGAACGAAGAGTCTAAACGGGAGACGCCTTCATTGATCAATTTTGGGGACAAGTACGTTTAGTATTCTTCGTTTTTATATATTAGATGATGATGATTTTTTTTTTCTCATCGTCTTGTCGTTTCGTCGAAGAAGGGAGCGAGAGAGAGACGATCAAATTTCGAAACTTTCGTTGCCGTTTTCTTCCATCTACGAGCAGCGCGCGCTCATCAAAGCCACTTTAAATAAAGTGTTTGTGTATTCGTTATTCATTGGTTTCAGTAAGAATCTGATGATGATATTGATGATGATGAAAATGACCGGAGTGAATCGACCGAAGCAGAGAGGTGCAGGAGGCAGCCGGCGAAAGAAGAAAAAGAAACTTCCTTCTTTTTTCCTTCTTTTTTCATCTTTTTTGGAAACGACGTTTCGTTTGATCAAAGCATCATCATCAACAGACACAGAGTTCCGAGGAGGAGTTTTTCTTTCGCAAAGTTTCTCTCTTTTTCTCTTTTTCTCTTTTTCTCTCTCGTCGCGCTCGTGAATCACAACACGCACTCACCACATTAATTCTCTTTTCTTAATAATAATAATAAAATAGGCAACGATTCGTTGGATGCGCGGCTGGCGATAAGATCAACATGCAACCGACGAATACGGTCGCGTGCTTGAAACGCTTAATCGGGAAGAAATTTTCCGACCCAACTGTCCAAGAAGACATCAAGGAATTCTTGTATCCAGTGAAGGGAGACAAGAAGACGGATAATATCATCGTTACCGTGGAGTATATGGGGAAACAAAGAGAATTTTCGCCGGAGCAGTTGTTGGGGATGATTTTGAGCGATCTGAAGAGAATCGCCGAGTTGGATAACGAGGGGATTAAAATTACCGACTGCGTTTTGTCCGTGCCGATTTTCTTTGACGACGTGCAAAGACGCGCGATGATTGATGCGGCGAGCATTTGTGGGTTGAACGTCATGCGATTGATGCATGAAACGACCGCCACGGCGTTGGCGTACGGCATTTTCAAGACGCAAGAGTTCACGGAGAAACCGGTACGAGTGGCGTTTGTGGATATCGGACACTCTGCCATGCAATGTTCGGTGGTTGAATTCACTTCGAAAGGTTTGAAAGTGCTCTCGACTGGATACGATACAAACTTAGGTGGCGGCGCGTTTGATAACGCGATGTTCCACCACTTTTGCGAGGAGTTCAAGGAGAAGTTCAAAATTGACGTCAAATCGAATCCCCGCGCGAGCTTTCGTTTGAAATCAGCCATCGAAAAGACTAAAAAAGTATTGTCGGCGAACCCAGAAGCGCCGATTAACATCGAGTGTCTCATGAATGACGTTGACGTGCGATCGATGATTACGAGAGATAAGATGGAAGAGTTGGCACAAAACGAGTTAAACGGTTTGATGGGTCCGGTGCGACAAATGGTGGTCGATGCCAAGTTGGACATTGCCGACATCGCCTCGGTCGAACTGGTCGGTAACGCCTCGAGAATTCAATCGATTCAAAAAGCGTTGGAGGATTTCTTCCAAAAGCCAATCTCGAGAACGTTGAACGCCTCGGAATCTGTGGCGAGAGGGTGCGCGTTGCAAGGCGCCATGCTCTCGCCGTTGTTTAGAGTGCGCGAGTTCGACGTCATCGACGCGTTCGCGTTCCCGGTCAAAATGTCCTGGCCGGGAGACGCGAAAGGGGAAGTGAAAGACGTGGAATTGTTTGAGAAATATAATCCGATTCCGAGCACGAAACAAATGACGTTTTTGAAAGCGAAACAGTTCACGGTGCAAGCGACGACGAAAACGGACGAATCCTCCGAGGAATCTTCGTTGGGTACATTCGATATCGGACCGTTACCGGCCGTCCCGAAAGGCAAAGACAAGCACAACGTCAAATTGAAGGTGAAATTGAACTTGAACGGCTTAGTCGAGTGCACGGAAGCGCAAGTGTGGGAGGAGTACGAGGAAGAGGTGCAAGTGCCGATTGTCGAAGAACCGAAGAAAAAAGAAGAACCGAAGAAGACAGAGGGGGATGCGAGCGAAAAGATGGAAACCGAAGGCGGCGAAGAAGGTGGGGAGGACGGAGAACAGAAAGAGGAAGGAGAAGAGGAAGCTGCCAAGGAGGAGGAACCAGAAGAAACGAAACCGAAATTTAAGATTGAGATCAAAAAGAAAACGAAGAAAACGGACGTGCCGATCAAATCGACGTACACGGGCGGTTTACCGGACAAAGTGCTCGAAAAGTGCAAGCAAGAAGAATTTGACATGGCGTTGCAAGACAAGGTCATGGAAGAGACGAAAGAGAGAAAGAACGCGGTCGAGGCGTACGTGTACTCCATGCGCTCAAAGTTGGAAGAAGGCGGACAGTTGTTCGATTACGTCAAGGAAGACGTGAGAACCTCGTTCAAAGAGTTGTTGAACAACACCGAAGACTGGTTGTACGAAGACGGCGAAGACGAGACCAAAGGCGTTTACGTAAAGAAACTCGAAGAGTTATCCACTATTGGTAACCCGATCGAAGAAAGATACAACGAAGAACACAAACGACCGGGCGCGATTGCCGCCTTAGAATCTTCGTGTCAAATGATCAAACAAACGTCTCAAGATGAAGCGCACGCGCACATCGACGCCGAAGACTTAAAGAAAGTGCAAAAAGAGTGCGACGATGCCGCAAAATGGTTGGCTGAAAAAGTCGAATTACAATCCGCTTTACAGAAAACCGACGACTGTGTGTTGAAATCAGAGGACATCGAGAAGAAACGATCTGTGTTGGAGCGCTTCGCGACGCCGATTTTATCGAGACCAAAACCAAAACCGAAACCGAAGAAGGAAGAGAAGAAAGAACAGAAAGAGGGTGAAGAGGAAGAGAAACTCGATGGCGACGCGGAGATGGAGGATGGCGATGCTGGTGCGGCGGCGGCCGAGGGCGAGGATGCGCCGATGGAAGAAGATGCGAAACCGGCGGCGGGTAGTGCGGAAGACTTAGACTAAATATTAATACGATACTAAATAAACACAAATTATTCATGCAACTAATGCGTATCATCTATCGACGATACTCTACTTCTATACTTAAATCCATTGCGTCGAGGGACGCGCATTCATTTGACTATGTCTCGGCGACCTTTGTTGTTGAGGACTCACGTCGCCGGATCGGTATCCTCTCGGACTCAACGCGTAGCCTTCATTCACTGGCTTATTCCTTTTCACGACGGGTTCAGAAACGTACACCGCGTTCGATAGTTTACTCGCTAAAGATTCCGTCATGCCGTCCTCCTCGCCCGGCAACGTATCGTATTCCGCGTTCAACAGCGGCACCGAATCCTTCTCGACCAAATGCGACGGTAAATGCCCAGCCCTCGTTCTCAATTCGTCTGCCTCTTTCGGTCCTCGACTACCGTATGAATACGTAGTCATCGGCAAATACCCGCTCTCAATCGCGGAAACCAACGGATCGCACACCGCCCACGCGGCTTCGAGTTCATCGTTCCTCACGAAATGCGATTGGTTCCCGTTGATGACGTCCAATATCAATCGATCGTAGGCGCGTCGAGGAGCTTCCCCGCACGCATCTTTCCTCGCCTGTTCCATTTTCCATCTCGAACTCAATTCCATTTCCGAAGCCGTAGGTTTGACTCCTAACCCGGGTTCTTTAATCGTCACTTTCATGTACATCTCCTCTTTCGGTTGCATGCGCAAAACAAACTCGTTCGGCCCGGCGGCGTGTAATCGAGATTCGTCGTCGTCTCTCCCGAAAACATCCCCGGGGGATTCCTTCAACTGCACTCTAATTTCCGACCTCTTTTCGTTCATCCCTTTCCCGGCTTTAAAAATAAATGGCACCCCATCCCATCGATCGTTGGCTAATTTCAACACCGCCATGATAAACGTCGGCGTGGTTTTCGAATTTTCCGGGCGTTCCTCCATGTAGCCCAAATGCTTCCCATTTTTCGACTTCGAGTATTGCGCGACGACGGTGTTTTTCAACACGTCAAATTTATCATTACTCATCGCCACTTGTCTCAAAACTTTCAACTTCGCGTCTCTTATATCTTCCGGATCTAACGATACCGGTGCGTCCATCGCCAGCACGGCTAAAATTTGCAACAAATGGTTTTGCATGACATCCCTAACGATCCCATTCTTATCGAAATAATCCCCTCTTTGTTGATCTTCCGCGCCGTACGGTTCTTTGAATATAATCTGTACGTTCGCCACGTTATCTCGATTCCAAATCGGCGATAACAATCGATTCGCAAACCTCATCACCAACAAGTTCTCAATCACTTCTTTACCTAAATACCTATCCATGCGGAACAAATCGCTCTCGGGCCATCGTTTGCTTAACTTCACGTTCAGCTTTTCGCACGTCTTTCGATCTCTACCGAACGGCTTTTCCAGAACTAACCTCGTCCATCCTTTCTTCTTCATCTTCATCTCCGCTTGCGTGTGGTCCGTGAAATGCACCTTCCTCGTCCTCGTGAAGTAGTGGATTTGGTTCGCGCAGTCGACGATAAAATCCGAATGTAAACAGCAATACCACATTCGATTCGATGCCGGCGCGTCTTCGTTCTCTTTCTCCCACGATTCAATGTGCTTCGTTATCGAATGAATGGATCGATAATTTTGTCTCATCGTTTCTTCGTTCACTTCTTTATTATTACCATGAATATCGGATTCCGAATCCGATTCCTCGTCCTCTTCTTCTTCTTCGTCTTCTTCTCCTCTTCCATCGCCTCGAAGATTTACTACGGTCGTCTTCTTTTTATTCTTTTCTTCTTCTTCTGAAAGAAACTCCTCGTCCAAATAACACACCTCCACGTCCTCTAAGAACTCCTCCATCAAACCTTTGGTCGGTTTCGTCGCGTTCGACCCATCCGGCGGTTTCCAAACCCGATTGATGTGTTCCGTCAATTCCGTTTTGAACTCGATTTCAGTTTTGCTTTTCCTTCTTCGCAAAGAGGCGAATATTTTAGTCCTGGTTGGTAAAAAACCCGCGGAGTGGAGGTTGAACAAAGACGGGAAGAGTTTCTTAGAGGCTAAATCTCCAGTCGCGCCTAAGATGACGACAGATAAGCCCTCGTGGCGGACTTGGAGGCGAGACGGAAGCGGCATTAGTAAAAGGTATTTTTAACGACGATGAGTTTGTTGTTTTGTTCTCTTTCGAATTTGTTTAAAGTGGCGATTTTTATCAGACCTTTGGAAGAAGGTATATATACATTTTTATTACAACTCTCTCTCGACATCATCGGGACGAGGATATCGATGCTACTTATCATTATGCACACGCAGTAGCATTTACTGCTACTGTTGTTGTTCTTGTTCTTGTTGTTGTTCTTGTTGTTGTAGTAAATTAAACGGTCCTCCACCACTGGCCATGGTGTTCATGACGCTCGAGAACAGCTCGTTGTAAGGTCCGGGCATCTGCGTCGTGTCCACGGTGATCTTTTCCGTTTTCGTTTCGCCTTCTTCTTGTCCGTCGACGTTTTTCTCGTTCACTTCGAAGGAAAACGTGCCATCGTTGTTGTTTGAGATGGTTTGCGAAATGGACGCATCGCCAGTTCTGATGGTGATTTGGGAGGAGGACTCGGTCGGTTTGCTCGCTTCGATCGTCACGTCGATGTCTTTTTGTTGTTGTTGTTGTTGTTGTTGTTCGTCATCGGACGACGCTTTTCTTGACGTTTCCTGGTGCACTTTCGCTTTGAAAAGAGTCACCGGGTCGTCCATTTTCTCGTTTTCGACGTTCTCTTGTTCGTCGTTACCGAGAGACGCCTCTTCGTCGTCGGCGTCTTTCTTCACCAACTCGACGTCGCCGAGCAAATAGCAATTCAACACTTTCAACTTGTTGTCTTTCGTGTTCGTTTCTTTCGTTCTCGGTTTAACCAACGCGGAGCCGATTTCTGGTAACAAAAAATTCCCCGGGCTCGCGGCATCTTCGGAGACGTAGTCGTCTCGGCATAGCTTACCGAATAAGAAACCATCGATCATGTCCGCTCCTTTCCGGGAGATGAAATTGAACGCTTTATATGAAAAATCTGGACCGATTGCGTAGGACGACAAACCGGCGCCCGGGCCATCCAAAGGCCAATAATAGAAATACATTCTTCGTTCGTACCCATCTCGAACTGGTTCTTGATTCGGTCCCGGTGCGCCTAAACGAATGAAATTCTCCGACCGTTTGCAATTTTCCGGTCTATCTGGACCGCAAATCCCTAAAAAGAGCTCTCTCTTCATCATCAAGAAGTCGTAATCTTTCGGCGCGTTTTGAAGTAATCGAGTCATTCTCGGTTTCATTTGGTTCTCGTCCACGTACGCGTCGGCTTCCATAATCCAAGCGGGATAGATTTTATCGTTTCCTTTATCGTAAGCCATATCGTCCACCGCTCGCCACGCGTTGAAGTGCGCGTACATGCATCCGATGTGATGCGCGATTGGCATCCGTCCGTCGCCCAACTTCCCAGTCTTTGGATTGCGTTCATCGATCGACGCGATCCACTGTATGCCTTTTAAATTATCCGGATTTCTCCTCTTATCATCTACTTTCCACGTGAGACTCTTGAAATTCTCGCGGTTGAATATCCTCAAGGGCTGTAAACCGTATTCAGCGTCTTCGAGGTTCTGCGGCCACCGTCCGGCGTTCACGCCAAAGATTGAATTCGCATTCGGGAAGACTTTTTGAATGCGTTTCAAATCTTGATAGTCTTTCTCGTTGTCGCGTTGAACGATAACTAACGGGTTGAATCGTTGTTGTTCTTGTTGATCTACTTTATTCACTTCTTCTTTTGATGTCTTTGATATCGTCGCTTTCTTCTTCTTATTTTTATTATTAGTATTAGTATTCAGAGCCTGTCCTGAAGCACCCACCCCCGCGTTCCCAGCGGAGATTGCATCAACATTACTCAGGCTTCTTACCCTCGGCCTCTCGAGAGCAGCAGTAGTAGCAGTACTCGTTTTTGTCGTCCTAGTAGTAGTAGCATACGTGACGAAGAGTAAAACCAAAACGAACCCCGTGGTCATCATCGTCATCGAAGAAGAAGAAGAAATCTTCTTCTTCTTCTTCTTTTCAACATCTTGAATCAACAGTCCGTCTTTTTCTTCTTCCTCTGAATGATAAAACATCTCTCTTCTCTCTGATCCTCGTCGTCTTCGTCGTTTGAATCGTCGTCGCCTGAATCGTCGAAGAGTGTATTCCTACTACTAATTCTTCTTCTTATTGTAGTAGAGTAATATTCTTGAAAAGAAGTGAACAAAAGAGACAAAGCGCGTTCAGTGTACAAATTTAACGATGATTGTTGTGAGACAAACCCCCCGTGCACAAAAAAAAGAGCAAAAAAGATCCTCCGCGTTTGCGTCAAAAAAAGACAGTCTGAAAAAAGCAGCTTTCGTAATAATAAAAAAAAGGAAAACAAACAAATGTTTTTCGTCCAGGCTTCTTCTCTGCCGGCGACGACGACGACGACGAGAGGAGCGACTCAGAGAAGTACAGGTTTAAGTTTAAGAGGACGAGAAGAAAGAGATGATGTTGGAAGAAGAAGACAACAACAAACGATGAGTTTAAGAAGAAGTTTGATGATGCATCGTCCTAATAAAAGCCCCAGATGTCATCAGCGGTGTTGTTCTCTTTGTTGTTGTTGTGTAGCAGGAGATGGAGGAAAAACAACGTCACCGGATGAAAAAAAGCGTCCGAAGGGTCGTCGTCCCTTCCTTTCGTCGCCGCCGCATTTGACGACGACGACGACAAAAACGTCTTCTCGACATTTGTTCGATGTCTCCACCAAAGCCGTCGCGTACCCGAACGAACGAGAAGATAAACAACAACACGAACAACACCATCAACAATTGATTAAAAAAGGCGACCGGATTCCAACTTCTTCCTTGCAATATTTCGATCACGAAGGCAACTTACAATCGATCGAGACGTCTCAGTTATGCTCGAAAGGAAAAACGATCGTCGTGTTCGCCGTGCCCGGGGCGTTCTTACCCACGTGCACGAATAAGCATTTACCAGGGTTTATCGACTTAGCCGCGAAAATGAAACAAGCCGGGTGCGATCTTATCGCGTGCGTGTCCGTGAACGACGCGTTCGTCATGGACGCGTGGGGGAAGGCTGTCGGCGCCGCTCCCGTGCTGATGTGCGGCGACGGTAGCGGCGACTTTACGAGAAAGTTAGGGTGCGAACTCGATTTGATGGATAAAGGCTTAGGAGTGCGAAGTAGACGATACGCGATGATCGTAAAAGACGGTATCGTGGAGTACATCGAAATGGAGAGAGGCGGCGCGTTTACGAGATCGAGAGCGGAAGACGTGTTACAGGTCTTGGAGGAGATCAAAAGTTAGAGAGAAGAGCTATTAGAAGGGAGAGAAGATTTTACCTGCGCTTCAATATAGATTGTATAATATATATAATAAACACGAAACGGTTTGTATATAATCGCACATTTCTCTCTCTCTTTCTTTCTTTCTCTCTCTTTCTCTCTCTCTCTTTCCTTCTTCTTCTTCATAAAAATCAAAGGCTTTTAACCGCGCCGACTTTGCCTAAACCTCGATCGGCTAACAAATCCTCCAAATACTCTTCGTCGATGTCGCCCGTGATGTAGTCGCCATCGAAACAGGACGCATCGAATCGGCTAATGTTTGGGTTCATGGTCTTACCGGCTTGTAACAAATCCTCCACGGTTTGGTAAATCAACCCGTCCGCGGCTAAGACTTCGCACACTTCCTCTTCCGTTCGTTGGTTCGCGACAAACTCTTCGCGAGACGGCATGTCGACGCCGTACACGTTTGGGTGTCGCACTGGAGGTGCAGACGATGCCAAATACACTTTACTCGCCCCGGCGTCTCGAACCATGTTTACGATTTGGTTCATCGTCGTCCCGCGAACGATCGAGTCGTCCACCAACAAAACTTTTTTCCCGTTGAACACCGATCGCATGGCGTTTAATTTTCGTCTCACCGATAACTCTCTCGTTCTTTGATCTGGCATAATGAACGTTCTCCCGACGTATCGGTTCTTGACTAAACCTTCTCGGTAGGGTAAATTCAACGCGCTCGCGATTTCAATCGCAGACGGGCGACTCCCGTCTGGAACAGGGACGACGACGTCGATGTCCCACCCTCGCTCGGTGATGTGTTGCGCCAATCTTCGACCTAAATCCAGTTGGAATTCGTATACCGAAATACCATTCATGGTAGAATCTGGCCTGGCCAAATAAATGTACTCGAAAATGCACGGACACGCGTCCCCGGCCACGCACTGTCTGGAAACCATCTTCCCGTCGTTGGTGATGATAATCGCTTCCCCCGGGTTCACGTCTCGGACGAATTTAAAGCCGAGCGGTCCAAACGCCGCATCTTCCGACGCCACGCACCACTCATCCTTCCCATCTTTGTTCACTCTTTGACCTAAAACCAACGGACGAATCCCGTTCGGATCTCTGAACGCGAATAAACCGACGTCGTTGACCAAAGAAATCACTGAATACGACCCTCTTACTTTTTGTATCGTTTGTGTCACCGCGTCAAACATTTGCACGTGCGGGTCTCTCAGCGGGTGCAAATTAATTTCTCTCTGTAAATCTTCCGCGAAGACGTTTAACAAAACCTCCGAATCCGAATTCGTTCTCATGTGTCTCGCGTTCAAATGCCTCAATCGTAACTCGTCCGTGTTGGTCAAGTTTCCGTTATGGATTAAATAAATCCCGAGCGGCGAGTTGACGAAAAACGGTTGCGCCTCCGTCGCGGATAAACCGCCTTGCGTAGGATACCTCACGTGTCCTAACCCGATGTTCCCGTCTAAATAGTTCATCGTCCTTTTATCAAAAACGTCTTTCACTAACCCGTTATCTTTCTTCTCTTTAAATCGACTTCCGTCCGAGGTGACCATCCCGGCCGAGTCCTGCCCTCGGTGTTGGAGCATCAGTAACCCTTCGTATAGCTCCGCGGAAACTTTGTTCTCGTGCGTCATCACGCCGATGATCCCGCACGCTCTCGTCACATCTCTTCTGTTGTGATGTTGTTTTCTTCTGGTGTAATCGTTCTTTTTCTTTAATCTGTTCACTACTTTTGTTGATCTTCTCAACTCTTTTGAGTTGTTCAAAAATGATTTGAACTTTGTGGTTTGAGAAGAAGACGACAAAACTTGTTCGTGGTGGTGTTGGCTCATCATCATTTTCATCATCTTATTATTATTATCCAAGAATACAAAGAAGAAGAAGCAAAAACACCCTCAGCGCTTTTAAATACGTGTGCGTATTACTCGAACACTCTTTCCGTCTTTTCAAACGTGAGAAAATGGTGGAACTATTACTACTAAACGACAGAAGAAGGATCAATAGCAAGAGACGACTCTGAATAAGAAAAACAGAGAGTTTTTTTTGTGACGAGAGAAGCTTGCGAGAGGTTTTTTAAATTTTTTGAAAGAAAGAGATCGATCGTCAGGGGGATACTCAGCACACAGCGCGTGCACGGGGAAGTCCTTCTCAAAATTGCAAGAGACAAGAAAACTCCATAGAAATTGATGAATTTTGAAAATAATACTATATATACAACTTGACCGTGCTGCAATCTGTGCGCGTTTTCTGCTATGGATGTGTACATTTTATGAACTTGACTCTGATTTACCCCCTATTCACGACAATCTGAACGATCACCTTCTCGATGAATCGGTTTCACTGTCCGAACTCAATCCAGCAAACGGTTTCCCGAAGTAGTAGTCTTCCAAGTTTTCTGCGGCAAGCGGGTCTGTACCAACGAGAAAGCGAGCAAGCATCGGAGAAGTTGGACGATGCACGGAACCTTCCTCGTTAATTGAATCTATCGCGGGAATATATCGATTGTTCTTCGTCTCCAACGCAGCAGGATTCATGATCGCGTCCGTGCCTTTACCTTGCTCTGGGCTTTCCTGCTTTTCTCGATCCAGTACCTTTTTAAAGAAATCATTGTACTGGTTTACAGTTCCATCTCCGCCGATTGTTTTACTCGACACGTTGGCACCATCGTCCGATATAACTTCATCCTCATCGTGATCGCCCGCATCCATAGCAACCGAAATAACGCCGCATAAAACAAAAAGAACGCCGAAACCAGAACCAAAGGTAATTATATCTCCAAGAGCAATCCAGCCTATCAATGAACCCAAAACGACCGACCCGCCTACAACGGTCGAAGTCGAAATGGAGACGGGAACGCCGAGAGATGAGACGTAAAAACTCAATATTTCCGCAGTCCCAACCGAGAAGCCTGCCATACACGCCCAGAAAATACCTTTTATGTCGTAATGTAAGATCTCAGAAAAACCGGCGCGAAGAAGAATGCCCAGAAAAGATGAACCCAGAATCATGGCAACGATTTGCAAAATGACCCCGCCAAGAACAGGATTCATAGTATCCGATCCATGTTTTATGAAAACATTATACAAAGCGTACGCCATCGCACAAGCAATCGCCGGTCCTATCCAATCAACCAATTCTAATTCTACCGTCTCGTTTGCGGCAAGAGAGGAACTGCCGAAGCCCAACAATGCCGCAATTGTCACGCTGCCACCTTCCGTTCCAGTAACAGACGAGGCGACGCTACTAATACCTGCTACGATGACAGGAACGCCTAGCATCGCTTTCAAACCGAAACTTTCATTCAAGAACGAGACGCCGAGGATGACGTCAAACACTACGGACCCTCCGATGATTACAGGTATCGATTGAGACGCTGAGACGCCTAAAGACGAGACATAAAAGCTCAACATTTCAGCCGTCCCCACGGCGAGACCCGCTCCGCAGCACCATATCATACCAACTCTGTCAGACTCTTTCAACTCTTGCCAGACGTTGTAATCGCTTTTCCTCCGATCGAATACTAAGAGACCGACACCTAATAAGCACGCAACGAATTGTAAAATAACTCCTCCCAACACCGGTGAAATCGAGTAGCTTCCCAGTTTGATAAATACGTTGTACAACGCGTACGATGTGGCACACAAAGCTCCTGGGATCCCCCAGACGAAGACGTGTGGCGCGCACTGTCTTTCCTGTTTGTCTTCTCCTACTTTCTCCAGAAGCGTATCGGCGTTTGACAATCTATCGTTTCCCTGTACCGACACCGATATCGAACTGATTGTCGAACTCGCCGAGGACGTAATCGACAATCCTTCTTCGCTGCTTCGGCCTCGTCTGCGCATCGCGCTTCGACGTCTGGCCAAATCCGAAAACGATTCGTTGTTCTGACTTCTTCTCCTCCCCAAACCGGATTCTAAATCTTCTTCCTCCAAGTCTTCTTCTCCATCGCCCGCGACAAAACTTCCTCCAAAGCCGCTCAGAGAGTGAATAGAACCAAATCTTCCGCCAACTTTCAACGAGCGCACAGAAGGCGTCACCACGCTTCCCAAATCTGAACTTCCCGTACTTCCCGCTTTAATTGATGAGGAGGAGCAGTCGGAATCCTGCCTCGCGAAAAGAGGTGGAGAAGGACGACGACGACGAGTGACGCTCTCCTCCTCATCGGTCGCGCCGTAATTCACTTCGCTTCCGCTCATGCTGATATCGGTGGTATCGTCATTATTATCGTCGTCGCTTCTTCGTATTCTCCGGGGTGTGTTTGTTAGTGAGTCCCCTCTAACTAACAGTCTCGCCTAAAAAGAAGAGTTTTTTAATTCCCGAAAAGTCACACTGATATGGATGAATGTCGAGTCGCCGTTTCGTCGCGCAATTGAAATATACTATACGTGTTGTACCGATAGGTAGAGCTGATGCGCGTTATTACTGTATCGTGTATGTCTCGACTCTTACGCGCTTTACGTTTGCTCGTACAAAGTGATGCTCTTTTTCTTAAAAATCTGCCACCACTAAGCTTGGCATATCAGTATAGTGTTACCCAAGAGACTAGAGAAAAAAGGTTTGCACCGTCATCACAAAGACAAACACGCATAAACGCGAGCAACTTTTGACGACGAGAGCACTCTCTCTGTATCTCTCTCTGTGAACCTCACGTATTCTCTCGCAGTCAGTCGCTCACGAAAGAATCTCTTTCTGAGAAGAAGAAGAAGAAGAAGTGAGGCCGTTGGCGAGCAACTCATATAGTAAGAAGCCGTGATGTGTACTAAATGGTGTTGAAAATTGGAGATTGATGGCAACAACAACAACAACAATAACGTACTGCTGATACACCGAGGATACCATCGATAAGCAACACATTTTGCTTTTTAAAAGAAAGAGCTAAAGCTGTCATCATGACGTACGTCAAAGGGACGTTCTACGCGTTCATCACCGCGATATTATACGCCTTGGTTTCCATTTTCAGTAAAGTGTTGGACGAGAGGCACAGATCGATATATTTCGCGCTTCTGTCCGCGTACGT
>Ga0257110_1000965_pt1 | contig 13449 bp, 10 predicted proteins | sample LP_taG_7_FD_190184 | JGI IMG/M metagenome (GOLD analysis project Ga0257110, IMG submission 190184) | Marine microbial communities from Northeast Subartic Pacific Ocean, Canada - LP_J_2015_P26_10m | ecosystem: Environmental > Aquatic > Marine > Oceanic | place: Canada: Northeast Subartic Pacific...
TTTCTTGATTGAATATTATTAGCTATTGCTTCATCTTCTAGTTTAAACTTTTCTGCTTCTTCTATCATTTTATCTATTTCTTCTTTTGATAGTTTATTATCGTCTTGTTTTATTTCAATATTTTTAGTATTACCTGATGATTTTTCTAATGCTGAAACTGTTAATATAGAATTGGCATCTAATGAAAAGGTTACTTCAATTTGCGGTTGTCCTCTTGGCATTGGAGGTATTCCTTCTAAATTGAATGATCCTAATTTTCTATTTTTATCTGCAATTGGCGAAACTCCTTCTAATACTTCGATTGTTACAGCAGGTTGGTTATTTTCAGCAGTGCTAAATATTTGCGATTTTTTAATAGGAATTGCAGAATTCTTTTCAATTAGCGGTGTCATAATTGAACCATTTGTTTTAATACCTAGATTTAACGAACAACAATCAACTAACAGGAGATCTTTAGTTTTTTCATCATTTGTTCCGGTTAATATAGCACCTTGGATTGCTGCACCATAACATACAGCTTCATCCGGATTTATTGATTTATTTAATTGTTTATTATTAAAATATTCAGATATCATTGATTGTAATTTAGGAATACGGGTGCTACCTCCTACTAAAACTATTTCATTAATTTCATTTATTTTTGTGCCAGTATCATTCATAACTTGTTTGATTAACGCAATACATTTGTCAAAAATAGGACTACATATTTGTTCAAACTTTGCTCTTGTTATAGAACTATTATAATCATTTCCTTCAAATACAGATTCTATTTCTATACTTGAGGTAGTTGATGTTGATAAGTTTTTCTTTATATTTTCAGCTACATTTTTAAATCTTTTCATTGCTTTTGGCGAACTACTAGGATCACATTTAAATTTACGTTTAAATTCAGTTACCATATATTCTACAATTTTATTATCAACATCAGATCCACCTAAAAACTTATCACCAGCCGTTCCCTTAGTTTCATATAATCCACCATCTATTGATAAAATAGACATATCAGCTGTTCCACCACCAACATCAACTATTAATATATTAATTTCCCTTGATGAATTATTCTTTTCAATACCATATGCTAATCCTGCACTTGTAGGTTCATTTATAATTCTTAGGACTTCTTCAAAACCTGCAATTTTACCTGCTGACTTTGTAGCATTACGTTGTGAATCTGCAAAATGTGCTGGAATTGTTATTACTACTTTTGTAGCTTTTTTACCTGTATATTCTTCCGCCATTTCTTTCATTTTTGATAGTAACATTGCGCTAATTTCTTCAGGATAAAACTTTTTAGTTTCATTCTTATATTCCACTTCAAAATATATTTTATCATTATTATCACCTTTAATTGTAAAAGGATATCTTGGTATTATTTCTTGAATCTTAGGATCACTGAAGTTCATTCCTATAAAACGTTTAGCATCATATATCGTATTAGTAGGATTCATAGTTGATTGACTTTTTGCTATATTTCCAATAGTTCTTTCATTTTCACCAAAAGATACATAAGATGCTATTGTTCTAGCACCTGTATGAGGATCTATAACAATTTCAACATTACCATTTTGATAAATACCAACGCAACTATATGTTGTTCCTAAATCTATACCTATACATATTTCCATTGTGTTAGTTGATTATAGTGATAATCCTTTTATATGTTTTTAACGTATAAGAAAACAGCGGTCATTTTATCAAACTTTTCATAACCAGTTAAATAAGCTGTAGAACCATTCAAATTATTTATTATATGTAATACAGTATAAACTTTATTACTTCTTGCTGCTATTATTAAAGCGGATTCATTATTACTATTTAGTAAATCTATATTAATATATTGAGAAGTTATATCTAAAACATTATTAAAACCATTCTTTGCAGCTAACATATTTGGATTATTACCTTCATTTGTTAATAATGTAGTATTAGCATTATTTTGTATTAATATATTGCATATTTCACTATGACCATATTTTGATGCTAATAATAAAGCAGTATATCCTTCGTTATTTTTATCATTTATTGTTAATGTTGATTTATTTAGAATATATGATACTATATTATAATCACCTTGTTTTGATGCTAACATTAAAGCTGTATTATTATTAATATCTTTCAGTTCGGTATTGATATTTAATTTATTTATTAACGTATCTGCTACTAATGTATAACCATATTTTGATGCTATTATTAATGCGGTTTCATTATTATTATTTATTTCATTTACATTCATATTTAATAATAAAACTAATGTTTGAACCATATATTCTTTATTTTGTATTGATGCTAGTAATAAAGCATTATCACCTCTATTATTTTTAATATTAATAGCAACATTAAAATCATTAAATAACATTAAAACTATTTCATTATAACCATAATATGCACTTATCATAAAAGCTGTATTACCATCTATATTTTGTAGATTTTTATTTATACCATTATTACATAAATATGTTATTAGTTCTTTATTTTTAATTATACAAGCTTGCATTAATGCAGTATATAATAAACTATTAACTGTATTTATATCTATATTATGATTTTCTATTAGATTTCTAACAATATTTAGATATCCACGACTTGCAGCAATAATTATAGCACTATTACCAAATTCATTTAATTTATTTAATTCGGTTTTTTCATTTTGACTTAATAATTCTACAATATTATTATGACCATTATTTGATGCTATAATCAACGAATCATTTACAACATCTTCATCAACTACATTATCTATTAATAAATCTATAGTATCTATATAACCTTTACGTGATGCTATGGTTATTATGGTTTCACCTGTATTATTTGGTATATTAACATCTATATCATAATTAGTTGTTATATTATTAACAGTATCTATAAAACCATTTTTTGAAGCTAATGTTATTAGAGTTTCACCGTTATTATTTTGAGCATTTACATTTGTGTTATATCTTTCTATTAATTCGGTAACAGTTGTAGTATTACCATTATTTCCGGCTAATATTATTACATTGTTTCCATTATTATCTTCATCTAGAATATTAGCATTAAACTCATCTACAAGCATATTAATTATATTTATGTGCCCATTTTCTGCAGCTGCTAATATTGCACTTTTACCTTCAGCATTTTTAACATTAACATCCGCATTGTAATCTCTTAATAATTTACGCACAAAATTAATATTTCCTAATTCTGCATTTATAATTAAAGCAGAATTACCATCTTCATCTCTTGTATTTACATTAACATTATATTCTGTTAATAAAGTATCTATTATTATTGTGTTATTTCTATAACAAGCTATTAAGAAAGCAGAATTTCCAAAGTTATTTAATATATTTAGTTTAGCACCGTATTTTAGTAATAATTCTAACATAGGTAGATTATCTTTATTTGCCGCTAATATTAGTGGTGAATTACCATTTATATTTCTGATATTAACATTAGCGTTTAGTTCTACTATTAATCTTTCAGTTAAATCTAAATTACCTCTAGATGAACTTATACATAATAGGGTGTTATTAAACGCATCTTTAATTGTATTTACCTCTAAATTGTCTGATTTAATTAGATCAATAACTACATTTGTATGATTATTTTTAGTTGCTGTTATTATAGCACTTTCAGTTATACCAAATATATTTTTTAAAGCAAATATAGTTTCATAATGACCGTAAATACACGCAATATCAAGTGGATTTGTCATTTAATTTATGTTTTATTTAATAAAACAATGAAAGAATGTAAATGTAAATGCGGTGGATGTGTTAAAAAAGGAGGTGGATTTATATTAGAAACCATATTTATAAATGGTGGATATACATATGATGATCTTAAGAAATTATGGGGTCCAAAATATTATGATTATTTATTTAACATTTATTCTAATTTAATTAATAATTTAGAAGATTCTAATAAAATAATTTTACTTATTTTAAATATAACATCATTATTATCAATACAAAGTTTAGATAATAGCGATCTTAAAAAACTACAATCGTTATTTGGTTTTTTATCAATACACGATGTTAATTATTTATATCAAGCTATTAATGATAATATTCATATGGAACCTTTCTTTGTTTTAAGAATGGGTAATTGTTATAATTTTGTATATTCTACCAATTTTACTCAAGAATTATTAAAACAAAATATTGTTCAATATAATCTATATACATCGTATTTAAATACATTAATGAATGATCAATATATAGCAGACTTTAGAGTAGCATCATCTCATTCAATGTATAAATCAACAATAGTTTCGTTCTTTTCTGGTGACAATTTAGAGTTTGTTAAAAATAATGTTAATTGGTCTAAACATTCTAATGTTATTAGCGCTCACGTTCTTATGCTTACTACTGATTTAGATACTAATAAATTAAAAGTTTTAATGTTAGCACATAATCCTTCATCGGTTAGAGGTAGATTAGTAGAAACTGATTGTCGTTTAGGACCACCTGGTGGTATTATAGATCCTACTGATAATACACCATGGGATGCTATGATACGAGAATATAGAGAAGAAACTGAAACTTCTTTTCCTAGAAATTTTACATTAGTAAATACATTTATTTGGAAGAAAAAACACGTAGTATTTGTAGTTAATTCTGAATCTAGAATTAGTAATAAAATAATTAGAAATGATGAAATATATTCACGTCGTTTATTTCATATTGATGATCTTAAAGCTATAATTGCTAGTAGTAAAGGATCTAGACAAACTAAAGGACAATTTAAAATGCGTAATGGTGCTATAGATTCTACATCTGCTATTATAGATTTTATGGGTTATTAATTATTATCCAAATATATAAGTTCTTTGTTGTATTACAATAGCTAGTATAAAAAATACAATACCAAGACTGATATGTAGCCAATGAGGAGGACACTGTGTCATTCCAAACATTTTTGCTAATTCGCAATGTTGTTTATGTGTAAATAAAGACCAAAATAATGCATTTATCACTAAGAATATTACAATAATATTGTATAACATTTCCATTTTATTTTAAGATAATATAAAAAAATGATAACTATTTATAATTAAAAACAAATGATTCCAATTTATACTGATGGTGCTTGTTCTAAAAATGGTTATGCTGAAGCAAAAGCAGGAATAGGAGTGTTCTTTGGTGATAATGATGAACGTAATGTTAGTGCTTTAGTTGATAGTGGTTATAAACAAACTAATAATGTAGCAGAATTACTGGCTTTTATTAGAGCTATTAAAATTGTAGCAAATGATGGTAATAAATACATAATATATACTGATAGTGAATATGTTATTAAGTGTGCTACTAAGTTTAATAGTTGGTTAAAGAAAAAAGAAAAATCTGAAATTAAAAACTTTGAATTAGTAGAAGAACTTTATCAACTCGTAGAACAAAATAATATTAAATATGAACATATTAAAGCACATACCGGGTTTGATGATGAAAATTCTTATGGTAATGAACAAGCTGATAGATTAGCTAATAATGCTATTGGTAATTTTGATATTGTTAAACGTATTTCGTTAAGCATTCCATTTGATTCTAAAGATAAAGCAAAGGAATTGGGTGCTAAATGGGATAAAGATATTAAACGTTGGTATTATGAAGGGAATGATGTTAATGTTATTGAAGAACTTAAAAAATTAGAAGTTAAAGAACATTATCTTAATATACCGTTTGCTAATAAAGATCAAGCAAAAACATTAGGTGCTAAGTGGGATGGTAATGTTAAAAAATGGTTTTATTTGGATAATTTGGATTGTGATAAAATTGCAAAATTATTGAAACTTAGTAAATAAATGATAAGTGCTATTATTATAGAAACACCTTTAGTTGAATTTTATTATTCTTTCAAACATCACAATAATATTATGTTTGTTGAAATAACTGAAAAATTATTATATACTGAACATATATTTACTAAATTATATTATTGTTTGTATAACGAGTTTATTACTAAAACTAATTGGTTTGATTTTTATAAATTGTCTTTAATTAGCTCTAAACCTATTAATAATAACACTGAAATGATAGTTAATGTTTTTTGGTGTCTTTATAATAAAGTTAGACCAAAATGTATTAAAGCTATTACAGAATTACATTGTGCTAATAATCTTAAGTTTTTTGTATATTATCCTACTACTATAATGATAAATGCTCTAATTAATTGTATTCTAAAATCAATTAATAATGATATTTCAATAATAGAAGATGTTATTGATACTGTTGCTATTTATCATAAATTAGTTATTTTTTGTATATATGCTGAAAAAACACTAAAGATTAATACAAATTGCATTGAATTGATATTAAAAGAATGTTGTTAAGGTTTCATTTTACGGGAATCAACACCCCATTCTAATAAGTTTTGTTGTAAAACTGGATGAAAATCTATTTTATTACTTTTTTCTTTTGTTATTAGATTTTGATATCTTATGCGAAATCTTCCACTTTCTGTTGATGCGAAGTTTATCCATCTTTTTATTTGTCTATCGTCATCCTCTGTTCTTTTACCATTATAGAAATGACAATACCATTCTATCCAACCTCTAGGTGCTGTGGTTTCATCTATCCAATCTTTATCCATCCAATCATTGTAAGAAGATCCTGCTTTTACTTTATATTTATTAATATTTTTATCATAATTGTTTGTTATTAATTTATGTTTTGATATTTTATTTAAAAACTTGAATTGTTTATGATCTTCGGTGGTGTAAGTAATATTGGTTTTAGGTGATGTAATATTTCTAAAATATGAACCACCAATTATACCCGCATTAAACATTTTATAAGGTGTTAAATCAGGTTTAAAATTTGGATAATCGTTAAACACTAATACCATTATTTTTTTTACAAGATGTAATAAAATGAAATGAATAAAAACTTATTACAAATATATAAACTTTATAATATTGAAACATTTTATCATTTACAAAAATTAAAAAATAACCTTGCTTTAATCTCGCAAAATATTAATTGTCTTAAAGATAAATTAAAATCTTATAAATATGTTTATATACTAGAGAATGATATAATATTTGATATATCACAACATATTATTTATAAATGTTTAAAAAATTACAATTTTGATAAAATTAACCAACAACAAAACAATAAATATATGAATGTGATCGAAATACAAACATTAAACAACGAATATTATTTTAAAAACACTATTAATTTTAGTTCGCCATTATATCTTAAAATTGTAGAGGTTATGCATAATAATTTTCATTTTGTTTTTATTTTACATCCTAGTGACAATATACCAATTGGTATTCGTAAAAATAATAATATAGAAACTACATTATTTCAATTTAATTTTTTTGGTAAAAAATTAGAAAAAAGTATTAATAATAATTTAGCTATTATACTACACGATCACGAGAAAAATGCTTTATTCTTAAATACAAATTATAATACATTTCCTACAATTTATTTTGTTTATGAAGCACGAAATCATATTTTAACTAATCTTATAAATATTTCAAATGATCGCTATCTTGATGAAATGGTAAAATATGTTAGAAATAAAGGTTATGTTGTAAATATACATAGACAAAATAACCAATTCGTTATGGGATTGGTTCATTAAACTTTAAACGCACCTTATAAAGTCAATTTCTTTCGCATACTCATCTTCATTTGGTGTTTCTAATATAATCATAACATTTTTAAGATTTTTAGCAAATGTTGTAAGTTTATCTATAGGTATTGTGTTAGTATCACAGAATAATTGTTCGTGGCGATCTTTTAGAGATCCTTTTGGTGTTTTAGATCCGTTAAAATGTATTACAATTATATTCTTGTTTAATTTATTATAAGCTTCTACAATATCAAAACCTGCTGACCATACGTGGCAACTATCAAAACATATACCGAAATACTTTTTATCAAAATCTTTAGTAAAATTATTAAAGTCATCTATATCTACGATCATTTCAGTTCCTTGACCTGCACCAGTTTCTAATATTATTTTTGTATTTAAATTATTCTCTTTAATAAACCCTATAATTTCTAACATAAATACTTTCATTTGTTTCATACAATCTTTCGGATTGTTTTTAACATATTTTCCTACGTGTAATATTACACCAATAGCCTTATATTTATCTGCAATTATTAGATCAGTTGTAATTGTATTCATATTTAATTTTATTTGTTTAAGATCTAAAGATGCTATATTTATTGTATATGATGCGTGTATAACAAAATTACATTGTAGATCTTTTATCGATTCATATTCTTTCATATATTTATCCAAATTAGCTGGAGAACAATTAGACGGATTTGATGTAAATATTTGTAAAGCATTACCTCCATATTTATACAATTTTTCTATAGTTTTCTTTAAAGTTTTTTCACGATTTATATGAGCACCTATTATTTTAGAAGACATTATTACATTATTAATAATATCTTCTAAAATAAACATTATAATATTTTCCATTTTATAATGTTTAATTTATACCACATCATTTTTAATTTGTATAGCAAACTTGGTATTATCTTTTGACATATCTAAATAACTTATATTTTTATAAACATTTTTTACAAACTTATTAACACCAGTATAACTAAATATTCTTCCATCTTCTAAATATTCTTTTTTAAAATCTTCAATATTTTCCGGCATTTTCTCCTCTGTTATTAAATTAAGTATTTTTATCAATTGCATAGGATCTTGTATATACGGTGTAGCTGTCATTAACATCAATTTACACGTTTTATGTTTTATAGCCTCACGTAATACATTTATATTTGGTGCTTCTAACCTTGATAATGATCCATCAAATAACTTATGCGCTTCATCTATAATTATTAAAGTATTACTTAAATTATCTCTAGCATATTTATTTTTATTTTGCAACATATTTGTAAAAGTTTTATACGATACTGCTATTAGACCTTTATCTATTTTCGCTTTATCATAACATAATTCCACATTTTTTTGAATATCTTTCAATAAAGTTCCACGTGATACCCAGATTACTGAATATTTCTTATCTATAAAATTACGTGCTACACCTAAACCTAAACAAGTTTTTCCTGAACCAACGTAATGCCAACATAATATACCTTTAATGTCAGTAGATGGTTGAAAATAATCTTTTATCATTAATTGCGTTGGGGTAAGTTCAAACTTACCATAACACGATGATTTATTATTGCTATATATTTCGGAATATTTATCATATAAATTATTCTTAAAATCCATTACATCTTCAGACATACCATTACTTGATATAAAATTTGTTTTTAAACTTCTTGTATAATTACCAAACAATAAATCTTGAATATCTTGTAATTCAAAATAATCTATTGAAGCATAATAACACATCTTTGTTAGTTCTTTACTAAAACTTACATCTTGTTTGGGTGTAGGATAATATGAATATATTATCTGTTTTGTTCCATCCGGTAATCCTATATGACCACAGGTTCTTCTTATTCTTCCTATTATTTGATTTTCTTCATTATCATAAATTATTTTTGAAAAAATATGCATATACTTTACATCAAATAGATCTATTCCTTCTTTATAATATTTATCTATTACAATTATCTTTATATTTTTACCTAAAATGTTATCAGGTCTTTCATTAAATGTGCTTTTTATTTGTTTTACTAACGATTTACTTAAAGGTTTTCCGGATACATTATTAGCTGTTAAATATGCAAAACATTTACCATCACTTTTCATCTGTGATTTATGATTTTTATCGTAAGCTGAATAAAATCCTAAAATATTTAACATTCCACATATCATTTTAGTGCAACTTGTCGTTGATGCATAAATTACGTGTTTATATTCTTCATTATTAACATATATTATTTTACGTAAATTATTATATAATGATAATAATTTTTTATTACTATTAATATATGTTCGTAATTCTTCAATACTAAAGTTTTTATTATCAAATCTATATATATTCTTCATTTATTATAATAATGATATAGAAAACAAATAAAATAGATCTTATAAATGGTTAATAAACTTGTTAATTTAGGTAATACTTGCGCTATCAATTCATTACTACAATGTATTAATATTTGTAAAATTAATATTAGTATATTTGATAAACCTGAAAATAATACATTTACTAGAGCATTATTTGAATTATTACATTTAATGCAAGTATATGATGATAAAATTATTAAACCTAATAATTTCTTAAATTATTTATATTCTACATTTTCTTCATTTCAACCTAGACAACAATTAGACGCACAAGAAATATGGACTTTATTATCTAATGAAGTTTTCAATAACACTGGTAATGTGATAGATAATAATAAATCTTTTACATCTATTATACATAAAAAAGCTTATGATCAAATTGCTAAACATAATAATAATAAAACATCAATATGGAATGATATTTTTCAAGGTGTTTTATTACAAATATTAATATGCCACAATTGTAAAAATAAAACTTATTCTTTTGAAACCTTTTACTCTATCAGTTTAAACTTAGGTGATAGCATTATATCAATGTTAAAAGAATATTTTACTAAAAACATTACAGATGAAATTGATTGCGAATATTGTCGTAATAAATCTAAACACGATAAATATATCAAGTTTTATAAATTACCTAAATATTTAGTTATATCATTAAATAGATATAACAATTTAGGACAAAAACTTAATTTTAAAGTTAATATTAATAAAAATATACTGTTAAGTCATAATATTCTTTATGATAATAAAAATAAAATTGAATTAGACCTAAGTTCCGCTATTAATCATTTTGGTAGTATTAATAGCGGACATTACAATGCTTTAGATAACAACAATAATATTGTTATTGATGATGACACAATTATACCTTTAACTAATGAAGATTTTTACAAAGATAATAGTAGTATTTATATGTTATTTTATAAGATCAATTTTAGCATTTAATTCTTTTATTGCTTCTACAATTAAACCCATCATTTTAGAATATTCAATACTTAATATTCCTTCATCATTTTCATTTACTACTTCTGGTAATACTGATCTAACATCTTGTGCTAATAATCCAGTATCTTTAATACCATTAAGATCTTTACGTCTAAATGTATATCCTGATAATGATTTTAGTTTATCTACCGCATTTTCTATTTTTTTAAGATCATATTTCACTCTTGAATCTGATATATTACGCACTCCTTTCTTTGCTTCTATATGTGCTTCTGTGCTAATAGATCCTATACTTATTATATTTCCAGCACAATTTATATTACTTGTAGTATTTATATTTCCATCTATTTCTATATCTCCATTTGCAGTTAGAGCAGTATGTGAAAGTATTTCTTTATTATTTGTATCTTTATCAAACTTAAAAGACTTACAACATTTAATATTTCCATATACATTCATTGTATTTTTAGGAATATTATGGATATCAGTATAATCTGATAATTCTAATATTGTTTCATTATTAATTGTAGCAACCCTTACATTTCCAAACATATTAATATCATATTTGTTAGCATATGCCTTAATGTGGTCTTTTGTTATTTCTAAATTACTATAAAATGTTGTAAAATAATCATAATAAATTTTATAAATATCAAAATTAACAGCTAATCCAGTATTATATATTACTACAGTATCAAATTTAAGATCTATACTCTCTTCATCTTGATCATAATCTAATAAATTACTATAATTACCAAACCATATTTTATTTTTAGTCGTTGAGGTTTCTAAATACTTACCTAAACTAATTACATTATTTGTTATATGAATATGATCTTTTATAGTTAAAGTATCATTTGCATTTATATTATTTGTTTGTAATTCACCTATTATTTTTACATTACCATCAAAATAAGCAATATCTTTATTAGTTGTATTAATATTTGATAATTTATTAAGACTTGATATTAAAAATCCAGATATGTTATTATTGCTACGATAATTATCTATAAGTTCGTATTCTATTTGTCCTTCACATAGTGTAACTTCGTTAAAAAAGTTAGTTCGATTATCATTATATTTAAAAAATGCTGAATTAAAGTTTGATGTATCGATTTCAGTAAATTGTATTGTTTGACTTCCTGATATATTTATAGTTGTTGTATTAATTGTTGTTGCTTCTATAGTATCAACTGTTATATTATTCAATTCTAAATTATTTACATTTGTTATATCATTATCATTTAAATTTATACTTGTATTAATATTTGATATATAAAGATCAGGTATAGTGGCTTTCAATGTATTAAGATCTTTTATTGCTAATAATCCATTACTATTCAATGTAAGTATATCATTATTACTAAACTCACAATGCATTATCAATGGACATTCTATTTTTATTGGATTTGTATTAATATAATACATTACCTCTGTATCATCACTTTCTTCATATAATATATGAATCGTGAAATTAATTATAATAGATTCTGAAATATCATAAGGACTATAATTATTTTCAATTATATTACAATATCCTATATTACATCCTATTAAATTATCTTCAAAAATATAACCTTCACCATCTTTATGTTCATTAGTTTTTTCTGAAATTATTGATTTGATGTCTTCAGTTTTATAAAATCCAATATATACATCTATAGTATATTCAGTTATACCATCGTCAAGATTGCTTGAAGTTGATTTACATTCATTTGCAAAAATGCTATAGTTATTATAATCATAATTTGTAAGATGTAAGTTGCATATGCTGGTAGTTAAAAACGGATCATTTGCTACAGGATCTATAACCAATGGTGTAGTATTTGAAGACCATATAGCATTTTGAACAGGTGGTAAAATATCTAAATATATTATATAATTCTCAGTTGTTATATTACTACTTAATGTTAATTCTAAATTACTAAATATTAATTCGGTTTGATCGTAATTTGTTTCTATTATATTACAGTTAGGATCATAATCAACTGTTATGTATAACAAAGGATCTTTTATAATATCATATTCTTTGTAAGTATCCTTACGATGTATATGTAATAAACTATTATTATTGTTGTCCCATTCTATTTTTGTATCATAATCTACTACATTAACTGGATTTTTAGTATCACCAATTGTAAGATGATTTTTATTATCAATTGATAAATCTGGTAAATAAATACTATTTGAATTAATATTAATATTATTTTTTATATTTATTTCACCATTTTTATTTATTGTAATGGTATCAGCAACTTTTAATATATTTTCTAAATTACTATTATTATTAATGTTAATATTAATGATATTAGAACTATCTAAAGTATCACGAATAATATTAACACTATTTTTTAATTGTGGATTATCAAATACGCTTTCATTTAATTGTAAATTATTAATTATTATATTAGATCCTAATATATTATCTATTGTATTTACATATAACGTATCAGTATGAATATTACTATTAAAATGTGTAGTTTTATTTATATCTATAATATTTGATGATAATATAATATCATGATTGATATTTACATTTGATGTATTAATAAG
>Ga0257110_1000970_pt1 | contig 13433 bp, 12 predicted proteins | sample LP_taG_7_FD_190184 | JGI IMG/M metagenome (GOLD analysis project Ga0257110, IMG submission 190184) | Marine microbial communities from Northeast Subartic Pacific Ocean, Canada - LP_J_2015_P26_10m | ecosystem: Environmental > Aquatic > Marine > Oceanic | place: Canada: Northeast Subartic Pacific...
GAAAAAGTAGGCACTGGTGAAATTCGCACTATGCCATGTACATTAAATAATGATATTTCTAAACAAAAAATGACCATTGGCAAATACACTAGTCCAGACAGTATTGTGTGCTACGGATTAGACGTTGACGCATGGCGCGATGTTAGAGTAAATACCATTAAAGAGTGGTATAAAGGATATCCAACAAATGTCGAGTAATAACTAAATACAGTTATGAAATGGTTATACAGCGGATATGCTGTCGCAATATCCATCGCACTTTTGACGATATTAAAAATCGCCGACCCAACACCGGTTGAGAATATACGGAACCAAACGTTCGATGCGTATCAACAATTAGACGAAGTTAAGCACAGCAATGATATTGTTTTACTGAACTTTGGAGAAAACACTTTAGCAACATACGGCCAATATCCTTTCCCACGTCAATACTATGCTCAACTTGTAGTTGATGTAGCCACTAAAAACTCCGGTGTGCTTGGGTGGACTATAATGTTTCCTGAAGCAGATAGATTTGCTGGAGATGAATCATTTGCTGGATTATTAAAACAAAATGTAGTTAATGTACCCGGAGCAAGACGCAATCCTATAAACTACAATGTACTCAGTCAGACACCTAGTTCAAAAGGTATTAAAACATCTGGTCCGCATATTGGCACTGGTACTATAGGTCCAGTTCCAGCAACAAACTACTTACTAACATGGCGCAATCTTGTTACAAATGTATCAACATTAGAAAGTGTAGTAAACGGTAAAGGCGTAAACGCATCAGCACCACAACCAGACTTTGTCACAAGAACGTATCCATTAGCAATTGGCGTAGAGGGTAAAATATATCCTAGTTTTGCTATTGAAATGTTACGAGTTAAAAATGGACAAAAAAGTTATAAAATTAAAACAAGCGAAATTGGTATACAAGAGTTTATGGTAAAAGGCTTTGATCCTTTTGTAACGCAACCAGACGGAACAGCATATATACGGTTCAATAATCATTTTACTGAAATAGAATATACAGGAGCAGATAGTATTCCAGACCTTGAAGGCAAACTTGTTATAGTAGGTGTTACAGCAGAAGGCATTGCCAACCCTGTGCCAACAGCAAGAGGTAGCCTCTATCCACAGCATATACACGCACACATGCTACAAAACATGCTCGATGGTACTAGTATCACCCGTAGCCAGTTAAGTGCTGTTACAGAGCTTCTGTGTGCGTTGTTGACTATGATTTTAATAGCCTTAGCGGTGTATAAGTTGCCTTTACTGTGGACAGCACCTATTTCACTACTGATTTTAGGTAGTGAAGCATATGGTAGTGTGTGGTTATATCAAAATCAATTAGTATTATTAGATGCCACATATCCTGTATTAAGTGGATTCTTAGTTTTTACACAATCAGCATTTAATAACTTCTATAAACAATACAAATTACGTCAACAAATTAAAGGACAGTTTGGTACTTATATATCACCAGACTATGTTGACATGCTAGTTAAAGATCCTAGTTTAATGAAACTAGGTGGCGAAAGAAAACACATGAGTTTTATGTTTGCTGACATTGTTGGCTTCACACCTATATCAGAAAAGTATATGAAAGAAGACGACCCAGAAGGATTAGTAGAACTTATAAATGGCTTCTTAGACAAAATGACAAAAATAGTTTTAAAGAATGGTGGCACCATAGACAAGTTCATGGGTGACTGTATAATGGCGTTTTGGAATGCTCCGCTACCTTGTGAAAATCATGCCGAAATGGCTGTCCGTACAGCAATGGAAATTGAACTGCTAGGCGATGAACTAGAAGCAGAAATGGAAGAACGTGGCTTGCCTAGAGTTAAATTTGGTACTGGTGTAAACACAGGCACATGTATTGTGGGTAACATGGGTGCTGAAACTAGATTAGATTATAGTGTTGTAGGCGATGCTGTAAACTTAGGTGCTAGATTAGAGGCACAAACACGACAAGAAGACACCCCAATTTTAATTTCTGAATTTACATACATGGAATGCCCTGACATAGCATTTGCTAAGATGGGGGAAGTTACTGTTAAAGGTAAACAAGAACCTGTTAAAATATACGCACCACTGTTCGACGGCAAAACTAGAAAACTTTACAAATAATTATTCGTCTGGTGACCAGTATTCCATTGATCTGAAAACACTCCTAGCAGAAACAAGATCTTTCTTTAGTTCAACAAGGTAAAAGAATTCAAATGGTTTTTCGCCTATTTTTTCTAATGGAAAATGATAAGTTGAAATAATTTTATCAATTACTCTTATATCTTTAGTAATACAGGATATAATACTGTTACGCCATTCAGCATCTAAAAATAAATCTACAACAAATTGATGTACTTCGTTTTCAGGATTATACGCACTCATTAAATTTAGTACGTCATAGTATAGGGCTCTTATAGGATTAATATTTTTTCTGTACTTAGACATTACAATAGGATGATACCATTGTTCTTCTTTAGTACACTGGTTGGTATAAAAATAATAGTATTCTTCCATAAATGATACTAATACATTTTTAGCACTCTTTTTTATCTTGCTAGTTAGTATGCGTTTAAGTTTAGAAACAATTTTTAAGTGATATTCTGATAGAGCACCTTTATACTTTATAGACAAGTACTCTAGGTCCATGGTACCATCAAGAAACTCGTTAGGTATCTCGTTAGTTTTAGCGAATTTTATAAGTAATGATTCAAATCTAACAAGTCTAAAATCAATTATGTCCGACATCGTTTTTATGTATATCCAATATAGTTTGCAACTTATCTCTACCTTTATTGTAAAGCAACGTTGCTCTGGCACCTTCGTGTAAAGGTTTGGGCCAGTTACCTATATTTACCCACGCATAACCACAACTTTCGCCATTTAATGTAGGTAAAAACTCATCTTCTATAACCGCTACAAAACTATAATACATAAAATTCCTATCTTTGCTTTGATAAACGTCTATTGGATTAAGTTTACTAATATCAGGTACTATGCCTAACTCTTCCTCTACTTCTCTAATTAGTGCTTCATACGGAGATTCGCCGCTCTCGACAATACCTCCCCAAAATCCCCAAGTATGTTTCTGTCTTTTGTCGCTGTTTCTGAACTGTAAGAGTACTCTGTTAGTCTTAGTAGAAAGAAATAGTGCGCCTACGCCAACAATTCCCTTAAAGGGTTCTACAGGACTAGTGTCCAATATCCCGGGTTGTACTCGCCCTCGTAAATGCTCATCCATAGTTTTCCTGTCCACCTGTAAACTTTATTAGTATTTAAGTTCTTTGATGTTGCCACGGTGTCTGATTTGGTACTAGCGTCAAAACTAACAGTCCAACCAGTTGATCCGTATTCTATAATGTCATTTGCCGAAGCGACTACACTCCAATTTGTGTATCCTTCACCTAAGTCCTCGGTTATAAGATATCGCTGACCGTATGATAGATCTGGTAAAGTCCCATCTCCAGGATAGTTCTTTGTGGGATCTATAATTTTATCCACGTCACCGATAGAAGAAGCAGGCAATGTATCAGTATCTAAATTAAAGACTAATTGTGTTTCGTCTGCTGGATTAATAGCAATAGTACCTGCTATATCCTGAGTATCGTCATCAAGGTCGGCTATAATTTTTAGTTTTAGTAAACTAATACTGTCTTGCACTGTTTTGTCATACATTTCTAGCAGTGGCGCCCATTTTTGTGGGTTCACACCTGCCTCATCGTACAACGTTATAGCACCACCTACAACTTGTATTCTATAGTTACCTGGGGTAACAATTACCCTAGACGTTAAGTCAAAGTTTCTAAAGAAGTCGTATATGTCTTCGTCATAACCTATATCGGTTAGATTTTGACCGTTAAAGTCAGCAAACACATTAGTTTGTATTTCATGTATTATACTTTGACGTTTAACTTTAGCAGGCGGATTAATCCAAATAGGTAATTGAAAAGTTAATGTCGAAACATCAATCTGTTCATCCACTCCCTGCGGTAGTGTTCTATTATTAAACTGTATGTCTGTTAATTCTACTTCTACTATTTGTGTCCAATCAAATGGATTAGTGTTTTGTTGTAGTTGTATTGTAGGATTAAACAGTACTAAAATTTGTTCCATAAGTTGCAGTTTAGTATCTGTGTTTGGTGTCCACATATCGACTTGCATACTTAGGTTAAAAGGAACAGGCATGTATCTATTAATTGTATATTGATTGCCTTGTTCATTACTATATGATTGTGTTGCTTCGTTATACTTTCTTTCTGTTACTGACTTAGTATCAGTAAAGAACGGATCTTGTGTTCTATCACGTGCTAATGCCAAACTGGCAATACTTACGCCAATAAACGGTGTGCTATTAATTACGTTTTCTGAATTTTCTCTAAGTAGATGCGAAACCATTCTACTAGGGTCAGCGTATCTTACTGGTACAGTATTATATCTAATATCTTCACCATCGCGTCCGCCTTCTGCTACTTTAAAAGCATGAAATATTCTAATAAATTGTAGAATATATCTTCTTATTTGTTCATCATACCAATATTGCATCTTTAATTATCCGTCTTAGGTTTAACAATTTTACTAACGTATGTTTGTTCGTTAGTAGTAGAGTTGTCTGTGTTATTTGTTTGTGCGGTATTGTTAATAAACCCATCTAGGATTCTATTAGCACTAGAGAATACTTGTTTACTGTCATCAGCAACTTTCACCCAACGTGTACCTTGTTTTTTAAATATTCTACTTGGTGAAAAGTCTGTTCTTAAGAAATAATCACCATCTGCTGATGCTAATGGGAAAGAAATACCGCTACCAAGTAGTGTAGCACCGTTAGGCGCACCTTCTATTGTACCAATAAATGGTTTTCCTTTAGCATTTTCGTCTACATATAGATGTGCCCCATCGGCATAGTACGGATCATTTGGTACTTCGTTTTCTGCTTGTTGTACTATAGCATCAGAAATATCAATTTCGTCTTTGTATGTACTAATGATATTTCGTAAATCATCCTCTTCGTCACCGTAACCAATAATATCCCTGTACTCTTGTGAGTCGGATATTGGTCCTAATTTAATTCTCCACATGTGTGGCCACCAGTTTGGATCAAATCCTTCTGAAGGCCTGCTGGCATCTGTTACTACATAGAACCTGTTAACAGCATCTTTACGATCATCTAATAGTAAATCGTCGCGTAAATGCGGTAGTTCTATGACATCGCCTGCCATTAATTTTCTGCCTAGTGTTTCCACCATTGTATCCATATGGAAACTCATAAAAAGTGTATCATTTGATAAAAACATACCAAATTGTGTCATATCAAAGTCGTTGTCGCCTACATTATACGCACCACGCAGTTCAAAAATATCGTCGCTGTACTTTCTATCCCTGTTCTCTAGGAATAAAACGTCTTGAATAAATGTTTCACCGGATCTTTGATCACCGTCTGAACCATAACTGTTTCCTTCTTGTGGTTTTGTAAAGTCTTTTGTATCGCCTTGATCGTGTACACCTATGTATTTGTGTACATTAACACCAGTACCGCCTGCGTATATATTCTCCGCAACAATACCGTCGACAAACTTGTAGTCGTTTCTTTTTACCGGGTTCCATAAACTTATTCTTGGCATAAGTGTATTTATCAGATTGACAACGGATAAGAAATTTGCTATTATACTGTTTATGGAAATATATGAAATAGTAACATTAGTACTTGTACTTGTAGGGTGTTCGTTGAACGCATACTACATTGGCAAACGCGAAGGTAAAAAAGACGCATCTCAAGAAGCAATGATAGGCACCCTTATCTTTGCCAGAGATAAATTCTTACTTAAAGACAGTGAAGACATCGTTTGGCAGTACCTAAACGACGACATGGAATTAATAGTAAGAATGGTAGTTGAGAGAAAAATTTAATCTATTTGACCCCCTTTTTGCCAGAAAAATTATATATAGTCTTTAAAAGTGAGTAATTATTGGTATGGCTAAACGAAAAACAAAAACAGTTTACTTCACTCCGGAGCCGGATTGGAAGAAGTACGAAGGAACAACAGATCAGGATGCAATGAACAAAGCATACCAGGATGTTCAGTACTTTGTGAGAACTGAAATAAAAGACAAAGACAAGATCGCATTAACCAGAAAATGGGTTAAAGACGAATCCGGCTGGGACAAGATGGATATAGTGACAATACTTAAGGCGCCCGACTGGGCATTTGGACCTACAAGTACCACTATTTACTCTTGGAAAAAACTTAATTTTATTCCTAATAATATTTTAGAGCATTTAGAGAAGAGAAAGGCTGAGTGGCTTGTACAAGGCAGTAAAGTTATTGAAGAAAAAATTGCTAAAGCAGAAAAGGCACCTAAAAAAGTTATCAGCATACAAGAACGTATGAAAGAACAAGTTGCTGATTTATGCGGCGACCTTGAAGGCTTCTTAGATGATATGGTAGACGGTGAAAAATCTATCAAAGAGTTTGATCCTTATAAAGTTATGGTATCATATCAGCCAGAAATAAAAGGACCACATGCTAAAATTATTAAAGATGAGTTTGCTCCTGGATATGTTGAAGCATTAGAAGTACTAGAATGGAAAGACGAAGACCTCAAAGAAGCATACGAACACTTTGACGTTAAAATGCGTAAAGCCTTCGTACAGTACTACGAAACAATTAATACTGCTTGTGATACCATTATTAAAACAAAAGCGACTACACGCAAAGCTCGTAAGCCTAAGGCACGGTCTAAGGACATTATAGTGAAGAAATTAAAGTTTCAAGTAAATGATCCGCAATTTGGATTAGCAAGTTTACCACCAACTGATGTAGTGTATGCTAACGAAGTTTGGATATACAATACTAAAACTAGAAAGATTGGTGTGTATAAAGCAAAAGATATAGATCCAAAAGGATTAGCCAGACCGGGTTCAGGCATTATGGTTAAAGGTACAACATTACAAGATTATAACGAAAAAGAAAGTGTACAAAAAACATTAAGAAAGCCAGCAGAAATGCTTAAACTATTTGAAGCAGGAAAACAGAAATGTAAAAAGTCGTTTGAAGAGTTATCTACGACACCTACTAAAATGAACGGTAGATTCAATGAGCATACTATTATACTTAAGACTTTTTGATAAATAGTTAATATGAGTGCAACTGAAACCCCTAGAGATAAATTAATAACTGAAATCAAACTTCGTTTAGGCGATGGCATGATAGATGTGGAGTTAGATCCAGAACATTATAACCTTGCTATAGACAGAGCAATACAAACTTTAAGAAGTAGAAGTGATTCTGCTGTTGAAGAGAGTTATGCTTTCCTCGGTACACAGGTTGATACGCAAGAATATACATTACCCAATGAAGTATTAAACATTCGACGCATTTATCGTAGAGGTGTTGGTGGCGGCAATATCGGAACAGGTACAAACTTTGATCCATTTGACGTTGCTTTTCAAAATACATACTTAATTAACGCAGGTGTTGTAGGCGGATTAGCAAACTATGACGCATTTACGCAGTATAAAGAAACACTCAACAGAATATTTGGTGGAGAATACGACTTCACTTTCAACTCTAATACCAAAGTATTAAAAATATTAAGAAAGATATCAGTAGCAGAAGATATAATGATGCAAGTATCCAACTTAGTACCTGAACAAAGTCTAATTCAGAATGAATATACAAGACCGTGGATGGCCGATTGGGCATTAGCAGAAGCAAAAATGATGTTAGGTGAAGCAAGAAGTAAATATTCTTCAGGCTTACCTGGACCAGGCGGTGCTGTACAGTTAAATGGCGAGGCTCTAAAGCAAGAGGCCGCTTCTGAAAAAGAAAGACTGTTAGTTTCTATAATTAATATGGAAGAAGGCAATAGAAATTACGGCTTTATAATAGGATAAATGAATACAATAGGGATATTAGGTAATATAGGCTCGGGTAAAAATACCGTAGCACAATATTTAGCAACCAAAGGCTGTATACCAACATCATTCGCAGGACCAATAAAAGACTTATGTACTAGTGTGTTTGGTTGGGATAGAGAATTGCTGGAAGGCGAGACTGACGAAAGCAGAGAATTCAGAGAAGGTATAGATCTATACTGGAGCAAAAAACTTAACATATCAAATTTTACACCCAGATTGGCATTACAGTTAATCGGCACAGATGTAATGCGTGATCATTTTAATCAAGACATTTGGTTAAACAGTTTAGAATACAGAGTAAAAAAATTACATAATCAAAACGAGTGTGTTGTGATTAGTGATGTTAGATTTAAAAACGAATTAGACCTAATCAAACGTGTAGGCGGAACAACTATACTGGTACAACGTGATGAAAAACCAGAATGGTACGACATAGCATTAGCGGCCAACAATGGTGATGCTGTAGCAAAACACATAATGAGTAGAGATTTTAAAGATGTTCATTCAAGTGAATACGATTGGATAGGCGCCGACATAGACTTTACTGTTAATAATAACGGCACACTAGAAGAATTATATGCTAACCTAGACGTATTATTAGACAAACTTCCACAAAAACCGCAGATATTCAACGATAACGGTCTCGAATTAGTTTAGAGACTTATTTATCATCTTAAGCAATTTTAGATGATTTGACATTTCTATAATACCGCAAATATACAAAATATTCATAAATACTGTTAACCAAATAAGGTATAATAGGAGAATATTATGGCAACATTAGTATCACCAGGTGTAGATATCACCGTATCAGACGAAAGTTTTTATAGTCCCGGCGGACCTGGTACAGTACCTTTGATTATATTGGCAACACATCAAGATAAAACAAATCCTGATGGTAGCGGCATAGCCGGTTTTACTAAGTTAGCAGAGGCGAGCGAAGTTAAACTCATTACAAGTCAAAGAGAACTTCTACAACAGTACGGAAACCCAACTTTTTACAGTACGGGCGGAACACCTTCACATGGCAACGAACTTAACGAGTATGGCTTACTAGCGGCACATAGTTTCTTAGGATTGGCTTCAAGAGCATACGTTCTTAGAGCGAATGTTGATCTTAACGAATTAAAACCTTTAGCAAGTGCTCCAAGTCCTGCTCCAGCAAACGGAACAGTATGGTTAGATAGTTCAGCAACCAAGTGGGGTATTTTTAAATATAACACGTCTACTTCAAAATACGAAGAATTCGCATCACCTTACATTTTCACAAAAGACGATGTAGCGGCTGGTGGGGCACCTAAGAACTCAGTAGGTAAAGATGGCGACATCGCAGTATTAGGAGTTGACAGCAGTGGTAACGCCATTGCAAACATAACATACTATTACAAGTATTCAAGTACTTGGTATGATATGACAACTTTAGCATCAAGTTTCACAAACGTAGTTGGAAAAGATTTCCAAGTTTGTACTCACTTAAACAGACCTGTATTACAGGCTGACTCCGGCGCATTAGCAAACGGTGATTTGATTGTTCAAACAACATCATTAGCAAGTGGACTTAAATACGGTGTTAAAAGTTATAACTCAACAACTAAGTCTTGGACAACTAGTACAGCAGAAGCATTTGCCAACACAGCGGCGGCGTATGCGGTAACAGCCAATCCAGTAGACGGAGATCTAATCGTTGAATTTGATCCAGATAATGACGACGCTGATATTAACGGTAAGTTCAGTATTAAAAGGCACAATGGTGCTTCAAGTAATCAAGTTCAAGGAACAGCAATTAGTGCAAACGCAGACGTTACAGCACACAGTGGTCTAGTAAGTTTAGTATTAAACTTAAACCAAGGTGCTAATATTAACGTTACGTTTACAACCGAGTCCGATAACGGTAAAGCAATAGTAGATGACTATGTCAAAGACATTAACGCGGCATTAAGTTCCGCAGGTGCGTCGACTGTTACTGCTTCCAATGTTAGTAACAAACTAACAATCACTGACACATCTGGTAAAGATGTAAGAGTTAGAGCAGGTACAGTTAGTGGATACGGTCCTACTAATGTAAACATTACAGCAGGAACATATAGTAACTGGAAACCAGTTAAAGATGTTTCTACAGCAAACTATAGTTTTGGTTCAACAGCACCAATAGGTGACTTAACTGACGGAACATTATGGTATCATGACAGTACAACTGTTAACTTATGGTACAACAAGAATGTTGCTGGAACTCAAACTTGGACACTTTACTCAGCAGATTATGACGTAAACGTAGCGGCAAGCGAACCATCAATTCAAAGTGATGGCGGTTCATTAGTTGACGGCGATGTTTGGGTTGATTCAGATGCGTTAGAAGACTATCCAAAAGTATACAAAAGAAAATCCAGTGCTTGGGTTTTAGTTGACAGTACTGATCAAGTAACAAGTGACGGAATCATATTTAAAGATATGGGACCTGTAACTGCTACTACATCAGCGGCATTGGATACAGATGCGCCATTGGCGGCAACTATTCCTAACAACATTCTAGCATGGAACAAACGTGGTTCAGGCAAAAACGTTAAGCAGTATAAAATTAATTATACTACTAGTGGCGTAAATCACGGTAATGTATGGGTTGATCATTCAGGTAATAAAACTGACGGAGCACCTTACATGGGCAGAAAAGCACAAAGAAAAGTTATTGTAAACTCAGTACAAAGTGCTATCGCGGCTAATGAAGATATTAGAAGTGAAGTTAATTTCTTTAACTTAATTTCAACTCCTGGATATCCTGAATTAATCGACGAAATGATAACTTTAAATACTGATAAGAAAGAAGTAGCATTCATCGTTGGTGACTCACCTCTTAGGCTTAAATCAGACGCAACTTCGATTAGTGCGTGGGCCAAGAACTCCAACAATGCTAGTGAAAATGGCGACGATGGTTTAATATCATCTAACCCGTATGTATCAGTACATTATCCTTCAGGATTAACAACTAACCTAGACGGCACAAACGTAATGGTACCTGCTAGTCATATTGCTTTAAGAACTATGGCATTCAATGACAACGTGGCTTATCAATGGTTTGCTCCAGCAGGTTATCAAAGAGGACTTGTTCAAAATGCTACATCAGTAGGTTATTTAGATTCAACTGAAAATGAATTTAAGCCTGTATCATTGAACGAAGGTCAAAGAGATACTTTATATTCAAACAAAGTAAATCCAATTGCTAACTTCCCAGGAAGAGGCTTGGTAGTGTTTGGTCAAAAGACTCTTAACCCTACAGCAAGTGCTTTAGATAGAATTAACGTAGCAAGATTAATTAACTATATTAGATATCAATTAGATCTATCAGTTAAGCCTTTCTTGTTTGAGCCAAACGACGGTATTACTAGAAGTGGTGTTAAAAGAGTTGCTGACTCATTGTTGTCAGAACTTGTAACATTAAGAGGTCTATTTGACTATATTAGTGTTTGCGATACTACAAACAATACTGCCGCAAGGATTGACAGAAACGAACTATACTTGGATATAGCAATACAACCAACTAAAGCAGTTGAGTTTATTTATATTCCGATTAGAATTCAGTCAACACTCGGACAAACAGGTTCAAGTTAAACTTAATTTGATTATAATAAAGGGCGGTTTTTACCCGCCCTTTATTTTTGGCCAGAAAATGATAAATAAACATATAGATTGAGAGTAATACTTAATTAGGAGTAAAGCAAATGGCAGTAACAAAAGATAAATTCGGTGTACCGATAGAAGGTAGTCGACTAGGTATTCTACAACCTAAACTCAAATATAGATTCCGTGTAATCTTAACAGGTTTTGGTGCTGGTGGAAGAACAGACGAACTAACCCAAAATGTGGTCAGTGTAACTAGACCAACTTTTTCAATGGAAGAAGTTGTAATTCATAGTTATAACTCTAGAGCCTACATAGCAGGTAAACATGAATGGAATGCAATCAGCCTATCTTTACGTGACGATATCACAAACTCTGTTGCCGCATTAGTCGGACAACAAATACAAAGACAGTTTAACCACTTCGAACAAACCACAGCAGTTAGCGGTGGCGATTATAAGTTTGATGCAGTTATTCAAGTGCTAGACGGTACAAACGCAGAACCTACTGAACAGTGGGAACTTGAAGGTTGTATGCTACAAGAAGTTAATTACAGCGATCATAGTTATGATCAAAGTGAAATTGTAAACATTGACTTATCATTAAGATATGACAATGCTGTACATGTAGCAGGTCCAAACACATTAGGTGGTAAAGTTGCGGCAGGTGATCCATTCCCATTAATTTCACCACTCGGCACTGGCACATCTACCACGGTTTAGTCGTAGGTAGTTGAGGAGTACCCATGGGGAAATTCTGGAAAGAGATCGTTGGCGGACAAGTTCAGCAAGGCGTATATCAGGCCGGTCCTAGACATGCTAGTAGACAATACGGCAGTTTTAAGACCGGTAGACCGCCACGTTTACCGTTTCAGTTCGTAACATATTTTGAACTGAACAATCCTATCAGCAATCAACTACACATGCCCAGTGACATATATCATTATTCATCACTGGTACGTGCAATAGACATGCCAAGTGTTGATATAACTGTTGAAAAGCGAAATCAGTATAACAAATTAAAACCAGTAATATTAACTAAAAACTTTAAACCATTCACGATGACAGTATATGACGACATCGAAAGTAGATGGTTTGGGTTATGGCAACATTACTATAACTATCATTTTATGGAAGGTAGAAGACCAGATAAATCGCTTCATTCCGCTACTGATCATGTTGATGTTGTAGCAGATACGGTAAAACTTGGCTCAGTCACTAATAGTAGTAGTACAGCATTTGATTCTGAACGTGCTGGCCCGGATATCCATTCAAACGCTCAACGAAACTACTTTAAAGCAATACATGTATTTCAAATACACGGTGAGTATGTAACTAGAACATCGGCACTAAATCCAGTACTAACATCGGCTGAATCAACACAACTAGATTATGCTAGTTCCGGAGTTCCGAGTGAAATAACATTTAATATCGAATATGAAAAACTAGAATATGGTCCTAAATTAAATTTCAAATACAAAGGAAATGAAGCAGAAGATAATTACTCGGGCATTGGTGACGATCACTTAGAATCGTTATTAGAGGATTATACTAAGTCTACTGTTTTCGATCCATCACAAGATAAAGTTAAAGGGTTGGTCCGATCCTTCTTAGGATTAGAACAATCAAATATGACTCAGACAGAAAACCAATTACATGCCGCAGGCAGAGACGTTAATCGATCTGACCCCCAAGCCGCGGCACTATTACGAACAGGCGGAGAAACTACACAAAGAGGCTTCTTTAGTAATTTACTTACTAACGCATTAGATAGAAAAATTGACGAAGCCACTGGCGATTTATTTAAAAAGAAAAATAAAAACATTAACAAACTGAACTTTTTCTAATGAGTAAGATATATAAAAACTTTGGTGTCGACACCACTTACACAGAGAAAGACGGCAAGTTTATGG